>Ga0180223_1000395_pt1 | contig 58245 bp, 58 predicted proteins | sample eDN5th30CKraftOP_FD_151337 | JGI IMG/M metagenome (GOLD analysis project Ga0180223, IMG submission 151337) | Enriched Organic Plus compost microbial communities from Emeryville, California, USA - eDNA 5th pass 30_C Kraft OP (version 2) (version 2) ... | reverse complement strand
CCCGGCGCCCCGCCGGTCCCGGGCGCGCAGCCTGCCACGGCCGCCGCGACGGCCGCGACCCGCGCCACTGCGCTCGCCGCCTCGCCGCGCCTGCCGATCGAGACCGCCGACCTGCGCGGCTCGATCGCGCTCAAGGGCGGCCGCATCGACGACCTCGCACTGCTGAAATTCCGCGAGACCGTCGATCCGAAATCGCCGCCGGTGATCCTGCTGTCGCCGTCGGGCGCGCCCGACCCGTTCTACGCCGAATTCGGCTGGAGCCCGTCGACGCCCGACATCAAGGTGCCGGACGCCAACACGGTGTGGACGCAGGTCGGCTCCGGCAAGCTCGACGTCGGCCACCCGGTCACCCTCGCCTTCGACAACGGCGCCGGCCTCGAATTCCGCCGCACCATCTCGGTGGACGACAAGTATCTGTTCACCGCCAAGGACGAAGTGATCAACAAGACCGACAAGCCGGTCACGCTTTATCCTTATGCACTGATCTCGCGCCACAACACGCCGCACACCGCCGGCTTCTACATCCTGCACGAAGGCCCGGTCGGCGTGCTCGGCGACAACGGCCTGATCGAGAAGAGCTACAAGGACCTGGAGGAGAAGAAGGAATTCTCCTACGCGGCCACCAAGGGCTGGCTCGGCTTCACCGACAAATACTGGGCCGCGGCGCTGGTGCCCGACCCAAACACCAGCCTTTTGAAGGCGCGGTTCTCCGGCGGCATGCTCGGCAACGTCAAGACCTACCAGTCGGACTACGTGCTCGACGCGCAGACCATCGCGCCCGGCGCGACCGGCACGGCGCAGGCGCGGCTGTTCGCCGGCGCCAAGGAAGTGCGCGTCGTCAACGCCTATGAGGAAAGCCTCAAGCTCGACCGCTTCGACCGCCTGATCGACTGGGGCTGGTTCTACTTCATCACCAAGCCGCTGTTCCTGGTCATCGACTGGCTGTTCCACCTGGTCGGCAATTTCGGCGTCGCCATCCTTTTGGTGACGGTGCTGATCAAGCTGATCTTCTTCCCGCTGGCCTCGAAGTCCTACGCCTCGATGGCGAAGATGAAGGCGGTGCAGCCGCAAATGGTGGCGCTGCGCGAACGCTACAAGGACGACAAGGCCAAGCAGCAGCAGGAGCTCATGGAGCTCTACAAGAAAGAGAAGATCAACCCGCTGGCCGGCTGTCTGCCGATCCTGATCCAGATCCCGGTGTTCTTCTCGCTGTACAAGGTACTGTTCGTCACCATCGAAATGCGGCACGCGCCGTTCTTCGGCTGGATCAAGGACCTGTCGGCGCCGGACCCGACCAACCTGTTCACCCTGTTCGGGCTGATCCCGTACGACCCGACGCATATTCCGGTGCTGGGCCCGTTCCTGCATCTCGGCATCTGGGCGATCATCATGGGTATCACGATGTGGGTGCAGATGAAGCTGAACCCGACGCCGCCGGACCCGACCCAGGCGATGATCTTCAACTGGATGCCGCTGATCTTCACCTTCATGCTGGCGAGCTTCCCGGCCGGCCTCGTGATCTACTGGGCGTGGAACAACACGCTCTCGGTGGCGCAGCAGGCCTTCATCATGAAGAAGAACGGCGCGAAGATCGAACTGTGGGACAATCTCAAGGGCACGTTCGTGAAGACGAAAAAGGAAGCGTAGCGGGGCTGAGGCTGGCGCTAGCGCTGGAAGAAAAGAAAAGGCCGGGCGAAAGCCCGGCTTTTTTGTTTGAAGAGGCGAGGGTGTAGCGCCGTAGCCCGGATGGAGCGAAGCGCAATCCGGGGCGGGAGCCAGGAAAACTCATAGGGCAGGTTGGCCCCGGCCATGACCAGCGTTCCTATTTGAATTACGTCTTGGCTCTTTTGAGTCCCCGCTTCCGCGGGGACGAGCGGAGTGTGGACGCTTCCCCGGATTTCGCTGCGCTCATCCGGGCTACGGGCGGCGGCCGACCGGGGGAAGCCAAGCGTGACGAGACGTGATAGAGGCAGGCCAACGCAAAGCCGTCATTCCGGGGCGGCCGTCAGGCCGAACCCGGAATCCAGACAGGTCCTCATGCGCATCTGGATTCCGGGTTCACGCGCTGCGCGCGCGCCCCGGAACGACCGAGAAAGAGACTATGCCCGCTTCAAACTACACCCGCGACGAGATCGAGACCGGCCGCAAGCTGTTCAACGTGGACTGGCAGTTCGCCGCCGCCGCCGCGACGCTGGAGTCGCTGCCGAAGATGCGCGGCGTCGAGATCGCCTTTGCCGGGCGCTCCAATGTCGGCAAGTCCAGCCTGATCAACGCGCTGACCTCGCGCAAGGCGCTGGCGCGCACCTCGCGCACGCCGGGGCGCACGCAGGAGCTGATCTTCTTCAACGGCGGCGGCGAACTGACGCTCGTCGACATGCCGGGCTACGGCTATGCCGCGGCGGCCAAGTCGAAGATCGCGCAGTGGACCGACCTGATCGAGCGCTATCTGCTCGGCCGCGCCAACCTCGCCCGCGTCTATGTGCTGATCGACGCGCGCCATGGCCTCAAGGACACCGACGTGCCGACCTTCAAGGTACTCGGCAATGCCGCGGTGAGCTATCAGGTGGTGCTGACCAAGACCGACGAGGTAAAGGCCGCCGATTTGCCGGGGCGCATCGCCGAGGTCGAGGCCGGCATGGCGAAGTATCCCTCCGCGTTCCCGACCGTGCTGGCGACGTCGAGCGAGACCGGCGCCGGCCTGCAGGACATGCGCTCGGCGGTGGCACGGTTGCTGGCGGAGCGGAAGGGTTAAAACCATGGACACTCTCTTCATCGTTCTCGCCGGGCTGATGGGCGCGTCGGGCGTCGTGCTGGCCGCGGCGCGCATGGCGCCAAGGCCGGGATGGGCCTCGACAGCGCGGCTTACTTGTTGCTGATCCATGCCTGCGCGGTGATCGCCGTCACGGTGGCGACACGCAACGGGCTGACCATGCGGCCGGTGGCGCTGGCAGCGACCGCCGGCTTCGTCATCGGCGCGGCGCTGTTCGCCGGCGACCTCAGCTTGCGCGCCTTCGCCGGACACCGGCTGTTCCCCATGGCCGCGCCGACCGGCGGCACCATCATGATCCTGGCGTGGCTCGCGGTTGCCATTGCCGCGCTGCTTGCCCGCCGCTAAAAGTACGCGCGAAGCCCAAGGCAGAAGGTCTCGGCGATGAGCCAGTCGAAAGTCGATCCGCAGGAACAGGCGCGCGTGCTCTCCGAGGCGCTGCCGCACATGCAGCGCTACGACGAGGAGATCGTCGTGGTGAAATACGGCGGCCACGCCATGGGCGACGAGACTTTGGCGCAGGATTTCGCCCGCGACATCGTGCTGCTCGAGCAGGCCGCCATCAATCCGGTGGTGGTGCATGGCGGCGGGCCGCAGATCGCGGCCATGCTCAAGAAGCTCGGCATCAAGTCGGAATTCGCGGCCGGCCTGCGCGTCACCGACGCCGCCACCGTCGAGATCGTCGAGATGGTGCTGGCCGGCTCCATCAACAAGCAGATCGTCGGCTACATCAACGCCGCCGGCGGCAAGGCCATCGGCCTGTGCGGCAAGGACGGCAACATGGTGCAGGCCAAGAAGGTCACGCGCACCGTGGTCGATCCGGACAGCAATATCGAGAAGGTGGTCGATCTCGGCTTCGTCGGCGAACCCGACAAGGTCGATCTCACCGTACTCAATCACGTGCTCGGCAAGGAGCTGATCCCGGTGCTGGCGCCGGTCGCGGCGGCGGCGGACGGCGGCACCTTCAACGTCAATGCCGACACCTTCGCCGGCGCCATTGCCGGCGCGCTCAAGGCCAAGCGCCTCCTGCTGCTCACCGACGTGCCGGGCGTGCTCGACAAGAACAAGAAACTGATCACCGACCTGTCGGTCACTGAGGCGCGCAAGCTGATCGCCGATGGCACCATTTCCGGCGGCATGATCCCGAAGGTCGAGACCTGCATCTACGCGCTCGACCAAGGCGTCGAGGGCGTCGTCATCATGGACGGCAAGGTGCCGCACGCGGTGCTGCTCGAATTGCTGACCGACCACGGCGCCGGAACCTTGATGCACAAGTGACGGCTTGAGCCGTCATTCCGGGGCGCTTGCGCAGCAAGCGAACCCGGAATCCAGAGCTGGATTCCGGGCCCGCGCGTTTCACGCGCGTCCCGGAATGACAGCGTTTCTGGTGCGCACTACGATGCCCCGCATGATTCGCAAAATCATGATGGCGCTCCTCGCCGCCGCCGCGGTTTTCACCGCCACCGCCGCGCAGGCGGAGCTCACGCTGTGCAACCGCACCAGCTACCGCATGGATGTCGCGCTCGGGCTGGAGCGCCGCGCCATGGTGGAGACGCGCGGCTGGTTCGCCATCGATCCCGGCCAGTGCAAACAGGTGCTCGACGGCGCCTATGACGCCGACATGAGCTACATTCATACGCGCACGCCGGCGGTGTACGGCTCCGCGCCGCTGCCGCAGACCGGCAATGCCGATCTGTGCGTGCGCGAGACGACGTTCCAGATCGCCGACGGCCGCGGCTGTCCGGTCAGCCAGCAAGTGCGCTTCACCGCGGCGCGGCCGTCCGACTCGCCGCGCGGGCCGGTGATCAATCTTGCCGAAGAAGCCGATTACGACGACGCCCAGGCGCGCCTCGCCGGCATCCAGCGCCTCCTCGTCATCGCCGGCTACGACGCCAATCCGATTGACGGCATCCAGGGCAGCAAGACGCAAGCCGCGATCGCCAAGTTCCTCGCCGACCGCAAGCTGCCGGCGGACGCAGCGAGCGGCGCCGATTTCTTCGCGACGCTGCTGACCGCGGCGCAGAGCCCGGAAGGCCACGGCTTTGCCTGGTGCAATGACACGGCCTATCCGGTGATGGCGGCGATCGGCACCGCGGAGGCCGGCGCGATCGTCACGCGCGGCTGGTACCGCGTCGAGGCCGGGCAATGCGTGCGGCCGGAAATACGCGGCGAACAGAAGAAGATCTACAGCTACGCCGAGGCGGTCGACGACAAGGGCGCGGCGCTGAAAAAGAACGGCGTGGCGCTGGCCTGGGGCGGCGACGTCGCCCTGTGCACCCGCGACGGTCGCTTCGAGCTCGCCGACAACAAGGATTGCGCGGCGCGCGGCCTCAACGCGGCCAATTACGCCGAGGTCGACCTGACGCAGGAACCGGCGACGACCATCAGGTTCAAGGAACGGTAAGGCGCTTGCGCGCCGCTACGGAATGCCGTTTAAGGCCCTCTTATCGACCAGAAGGCCTTGCCTCGCATGCCGACCCGCGGCTTTTCCAGCGTCGACACCTGGGTGTTCGACCTCGACAACACGTTATATCCGCACCACGTGCTGTGGCAGCGCATCGACGATCGCATCCGTGCCTATGTCGCCGAATTCCTCAAGGTGCCGGCGGACGAAGCCTTCCGCGTGCAGAAGGACTATTACAAGCGCTACGGCACCACGATGCGCGGGCTGATGACCGAGCACGGCGTCAATCCCGACGAGTATCTCGATTACGTGCACCAGATCGACCACTCGCCGCTCGAGCCCAATCCGGCGCTCGGCGACGCGCTGGAGAAATTGCCCGGCCGCAAGCTGATCCTGACCAACGGCACGGTGGCGCATGCGAGCGCGGTGCTGAAGCGGCTGGAGATCGACAGGCATTTCGAGGACGTGTTCGATATCGTCGCCGCCGACCTCGAGCCCAAGCCGAAGGCGATCACCTACGAGCGCTTCCTCAAGCGCCACGGCGTCGATCCCATGAAGGCCGCGATGTTCGAGGACCTGTCTCGCAATCTCGAAGTGCCGCACACATTGGGCATGACCACGGTGCTGGTGGTGCCGTCCGGACAGCGCGAAGTGTTCCGCGAGGATTGGGAACTCGAAGGCCGCGGCGACCCGCATGTGGATCATGTGACCGACGATCTGGCGGGGTTTTTAGGACAAGTGCGCGGCGGCTAAATCGTGTCATCACCGGGCTTGACCCGGTGATCCCGCTTAGGGACGCACTGTGCCCGCCTAAGCGGGATGGCCGGATCAAGTCCGGCCATGACAGCAACTAATGCTTCGCGTCAACTTACCCAATCCCGCTGACGAACTGCTGCAGCTCCGGCGTTCGCGGTGCGGCGAAGACCTCTTTCGGCTTGCCGGTTTCGTGCACCTTGCCGTGATGCATGAACACGAGATGTGTGCCGACATCGCGGGCGAAACGCATTTCGTGGGTGACGAGGATGAGCGTCATCCCCTCCTTGGCCAGTTGCTCGACGACGCGCAGCACTTCGTTGACCAGCTCGGGATCGAGCGCCGAGGTGATTTCGTCGCACAACAACACCTTGGGCCGCATCGCCAGCGAGCGGGCAATGGCGACGCGCTGCTGCTGGCCGCCCGACAGCTGGCTCGGATAGGCGTCCATCTTTTCCGACAGACCGACCTTGGCCAGCACCTCGGCGGCAAGCTCGCGCGCTTCCTTCTTCGGCGTCTTGTTCACGACCGTCGGCGCCAGCATCACGTTCTCGGCGGCGGTGAGATGCGGGAACAGATTGAACTGCTGAAACACCATGCCGACATGGCGGCGCAGTTCACGCAAGTTGGCCTGCAGACCGCCGACCTCGATGCCATCGGCGAGAATGACGCCGGACTGATAGGTCTCCAGCCCGTTGATGCAGCGGAGCAGCGTCGACTTGCCCGAGCCGGAACGGCCGATGATGGCGACGACGTCGCCCTTGGCGACCTCGAGAGATACGCCCTTGAGCACTTCGACGGTGCCGTAGCTCTTGCGGACGTCGCGAATGCTAACGAGCGACATTGAGTTTCCCCTCGAGGCGTTTGGCGTACCAGGACAGCGGGAAGCACAGGCAGAAATAGATGAGCGCCACCAGCGAGTAGACGAGGAAAGGCCGGAAGGTGGCGTTGTTGATCATGGTGCCGGCCTTGGTCAGCTCGACGAAACCGATGATCGAGGCGAGCGCCGTGCCCTTGATGACCTGCACCGAGAAACCGACGGTCGGCGCAATGGCGATGCGCATGGCCTGCGGCAGGATGACGTAGCGCATCTGCTCGACATAGTTCATGGCAACGCTGGCGGAGGCTTCCCACTGGCCTTTCGGAATCGCCTCGACGCAGCCGCGCCAGATCTCGGTGAGGAAGGCGCTGGTCCACAAGGTAAGCGCGAGGCCCGCCGCCATCCAGGGCGACACTTCGAGGCCGAACAAAGCAACGCCGAAGAAGAACAGGAAGAGCTGCATCAGGAGCGGCGTGCCCTGGAAGAACTCGATGTAGAGCTTGGTCGGCACTTCCAGCCATTTGACCTGCGACGTGCGCAGGAACAGCAGAATGAGCCCGACAATGCCGCCGCCGATGAAGGCGATCAGCGACAGGATGATGGTCCACTGGGTCGCCCACAGCAGGTTCTTGACGATGATCCAGAGGGAGAAGTCGCTCATGGGGCGGCGACTCCTACTCTTGGCGCGACCTCGCTGCTGTCATCGCCGGGCTTGACCCGGCGATCTCGCTTAGGCGGGCACCGTGCGCCCCTAAGCGGGATGGCCGGGACAAGCCCGGCCATGACGGAGGTGGTGTTTGCCGTCTTTCCCATCGGCCTACCCCACCTTTACGAAGCGGTCGCCGATGACGCGCAGCACGTAGCGCAGCACGATGGCGAGCACGAGGTAGATGAGTGCCACGACGAGATAGACCTCGAAGGCCCGGAAGTTGCGCGACTGGATGAAGTTCGCCGCGTAAGTGAGATCAGGCGCCGAAATCTGCGACACCACCGCCGAGCCGAGCATGACGATGATGATCTGCGATGACAAAGCGGGATAGATCTTGGCGAAGGCCTGGCGCAGCACGATGTGGCGCAGCACCTCGAGCCGGCTCATGGCGAGCGAGACGCCGGCCTCGATATGACCTTTCGGGATCGCCTCGATGCCGGCACGGATGATCTCGGTCGAATAGGCGCCGAGATTGATGACCATGGCGAGAAAGGCCGCCGTGGTTTCCGAGAGCTTGAGGCCGAGCGCCGGCAGGCCGAAGAAGATGAAGAACAACTGGACGATGAAAGGCGTATTGCGGATCAGTTCGACATAGACGCGGACGATGGCGCCCAACCATTTAGGCCCGAAAGTCCGCGCCGACGCGCCGAGTGTGCCGACCGCGATGCCGGCGATGGTCGACACCACGGTGAGCACAATGGTGAACCACAGCCCCCAGGCGAGATCCTCCCAGTAGGGCAGCAGCGCGGAGAATTCGAGTTTGTAGGTCATGCCGGTGATGTCCGCGGGCAACCACAATCATCTGTCATCACCGGGCCGCGCCGAAGGCGCGTGACCCGGTGATCCCGCTTAGGTGGGCATTGTGCGTCCCTAAGCGGGATGGCCGGGTCATAGCCGTTCGAAGAACGGCGTTCTTCGAACGCCTTTTGCCCGGCCATGACAGGATGGCTGTATGTCACGCGCGCTCAAAAACCCGCCGGCAGCGGGTTCTTCAGCCACTTCTCCGAGAACTTGTTGAGCGTGCCGTCGGCCTTCGCCTTGGCGATGATCTCGTTCACCTTGGCCTTAAGCGCCGGCTCGTCCTTGTTGAGACCGACATAGCAAGGCGAGTCTTTCATGATGAACTTGGTCACCGCCGGGCGCGACGGGTTCTTCTCGGTGATCGCGGCGGCGACGACGTTGCCCGTGGCGATCAGATCGACCTGGCCGGAGACGAACGCAGCGATCGTCGCGTTGTTGTCCTCGAAGCGCTTGATGGTCGTGTCCTTCGGCGCGTCCTTGGTGATCTCCTGCTCCTCGATGGCGCCGCGCGTGGCGCCGATGGTCTTGCCGGCAAGGTCCTCGATCTTGGCCACCGCGATCGCCTTGGTGCCGAACACGCCGGAGAAGAAAGGCGCGTAGGCGACAGAGAAGTCGATGACCTTCTCGCGCTCGGCGTTCTTGCCGAGCGAGGAGATGACGAGATCGGCCTTCTTTGTCTGCAAATAGGGAATGCGGTTGGCCGACGTCACCGGAATGATCTCGGCCTTTACGCCGAGCTGCTCGGCGATGTAACTGGCCATATCAACGTCAAGGCCCTGCGGCTTGAGATCGGGACCGGCCGAGCCGAAGGGCGCGAAATCCTGCGGCACCGCCACTTTCAGAACCTTGGCCTTCAGGATGTCACCGAGAGCATCCGCGCGCGCAGCACCCGATACCAATGCAACGCCCAACAAACCGGCAGCCACTGCACGAAAAAACGACATGAAACTCACTCCTCCCTTGAGACATCCAAAGATGCTCAAGATTGAAGCAAGCGGTGTGCCATGCGTGATTAGGGGACCCAGGCGGGGCGCGGCGGCGGCGACGGAAAGCCCCGATCCAGGACGACGAAATGCGCCGCTCGCGGCACGCCGGCCTCGCCCTGGATTTTCACGATATCCTGCGGACAGGCGGAAAAGGCGACGTAGCAGTCCATATCGGCGCGCAAGGTGATGTAATCACCCGGTTTCGTCACCACCGGGCCGGTGTTGAGCGAACGGCCGTCGCCTTCGACCGCGATGTTCATGAAGACGTTGAACGAGGCGAGGATCGGCATCGGAGGCTCGATGCCGAGTTCGCGCATACCTTCGAACATATTGTCGAGGCAACTGCGGTGATACTCCTTCGCGCCGAGGCGCTCGTAGCGATGGCGGTCGCAGGCGGCCATGAAAGTGTCATGCACGCCGGGTGAGGTATCCTCGACCAGAGTGAGGATCGGATTGCGCTTCATCGTGACGAAGGTGTCGCCGACGACCGGATTGAGGCGCTGCAGCCAAACCCGCGTCGCCTCCATGCTCATGTGATCGGTGAGATCGGCGGCATTCCAGGCCCAGCAATCAACCACTTGGGTGCCGTGGGTGTTGATCAGGCGAACCGCCTCACCCTTCTTGAGCTTGAGCGCCTTGCCATGACGCGCCGGGATTTCGATCAATTGGTCGTTGTGCATGCGACGCTTATAGCGCCGGCTTGCCGCCTCCGGCAACGAGTGCGTCCGATGGCACGCCATTGCCGGCGTTGATCACATGGAGTTCGCGCTGCGGGAACGGGATCGTCAGGCCCGCCGCTTCCAGCGCCAGCTTGCCTTGCTCGGTGAGCGCGCGACGCACCGTCCAGTAATCGGCATTCGCGGCCCAGCAGCGCAGCCGCAGTACCACCGCGTTGTCGCCCAGCTCATCGACGAAGATCTGCGGCCCGTCCGGCAGCTTCAGCACCATCGCATTATCGCCCGCGAGCTTGAGCAGCACCTCCTGCCCTTTCTTCAAATCGTCGCCATAGGCCACGCCGAATTTCAGATCGACCAGCCGGGTCGGCAGGCGCGAGTAATTGACGATCCGGGTATTCCAGAGCTGCGCATTCGGCACGAACAGATAAACGCCGTCCCAGGTGTGCAGCTCGCTGGCGAACAGGCCGACTTCCTTTACCGTACCGGCGACGGTGCCGGTGTCGATGTAATCGCCGACGCGGAACGGCCGCAGCCACAGCAGCATCATGCCGGCGGCAATGTTCGACAGCGTGCCCTGCATGGCGAGGCCGATGGCGAGACCGGCGGCGCCGAGCGCGGCGATGATGCTGGTGGTCTGGATGCCGAGCTGACCGAGCACGGCGACGATGACGAGAACGAGGATGGTGTAGCGCGCCAGCGAGGCGATGACGCCGAACAAGGTTGCGTCGATGCGGTTCTGCCGGCCGAACAGCGCGCGCAGGCTGGTCTCGACGCGGCCGGCGAACCACCAGCCGACGACCAGCAGCAGCAGCGCGCTGATGAAGCTCGGCACGGCGACCGCCGCCCAGGCCGTGAGTTGCGTCATGAAGACGGAAATCTCGTTGCCGAGCTGCTCGACGTTGGGAACATCCATCGGTTCCGCCTCCTCAGACGGCCGACGTCACTTGCTGGACGAAGATGGCAAGGCCGAGGCCGGCAATCCCGGCGCCGATCAGGCGCAGCGGCGCGGCCTCGGCGGCGCGGCCGGTGAGCCGGCGCGCGAGATTCATCGCGGCGAGCGCGATGGCGCTCTGGATGATGGCGAGGCCCGCAAGGTAGGCGAAGAGCGGCGTCGGCTCGGCGCCGTAGATGGATTCGCCAAGCGCGTAGCCGTGCAGCAGCCCGACCGCGGCGAACACCGCAAGTGCGGCGAGCGTCCCGAGATCGCGGCGGGTGGCGAGAACGAGGCCGAGCGCGATGACCGAAGTGGCGACCCAGAGTTCGGCGCCGGGCAGGCTGGCGCCCATCAGATGCACGGCGACGCCGGCCATCATCGCCACCACATAGCCGATGACGAGGCGCGCGCCGGCGGCGTGCAGCGAGGCGATGCAGCCGATCGCCACCACGGCGGCGAAATGATCGAGCCCGATGATCGGATGGCCGAGGCCCGACAGGACGCCCTGCGCCAAGGTCGCCGGCATGCCGCCACCCATGGCGTGATGGGCGAAGGCAGGATGGGCGAGGCTGAAGGTGGCAACGAGGGTGGCGGCAAGGGCAAGGGCTGGACGGCGCACGGGCGGACTCCTGTTCAAGGAGGCGCAGAGTAACGGCTCCGGCGCCGACTTGACATCCCCCGCCCCGCCCCCGACAAACCGGGCCGTTTCGTTACAAAAGCCGGGGGCCCGCATGGCAGCCAAGTCCAGTCAAAAGATCAATCTCCAGAGCCTGGAAAAGACGATCAACGACGCCTTCGACGCCCGCGACAAGATCACGCCCAAGACCAAGGGCGCGGTGCGCAAGGCGGTCGATACGGCGCTCGAGCTGCTCGATTCCGGCGCGGCGCGCGTCGCCGAAAAGCAGGGCGACGGCAACTGGCAGGTCAACCAGTGGCTGAAGAAGGCGGTGCTGCTGTCGTTCCGCCTCAACGACATGAGCGCGATCCCCGGCGGCCCCGGCGGCGCCAAGTGGTGGGACAAGGTCGATTCCAAGTTCAAGGGCTGGACGCCGGCGCGCTTCAAGAAGGAAGGCTTCCGCGCCGTGCCGGGTTCGGTGGTGCGCAAGTCGGCCTATATCGCGCCGGGCGTGATCCTGATGCCGTCTTTCGTCAATCTCGGTGCCCATGTCGGCTCGGGCACCATGGTCGACACCTGGGCGACGGTCGGCTCCTGCGCGCAGATCGGCAAGAACGTGCATCTGTCGGGCGGCGTCGGCATCGGCGGCGTGCTCGAGCCGCTGCAGGCCGGCCCGGTGATCATCGAGGACAACTGCTTCATCGGCGCGCGCTCGGAAGTGGTCGAGGGCGTGATCGTGCGCGAGGGCGCCGTGCTCGGCATGGGCGTTTATCTCGGCATGTCGACCAAGATCGTCGATCGCGAGACCGGCAAGATCTACATGGGCGAAGTGCCGCCCTATTCCGTCGTCGTCTCCGGCACCATGCCGGGCAAGCCGCTGCCCGAGGGCGAGCCGGGCCCGAGCCTGTACTGCGCCGTGATCGTCAAGCGCGTCGACGAGAAGACGCGCAGCAAGACGAGCATCAATGAGCTGCTACGCGACTGAGCATTAGTCGCTGTCATGGCCGGCCTTGAGCCGGCCATCCCGCTTAGGCAGGCACAGTGCGTCCCTAAGCGGGATCACCGGGACATAGCCGTTCGAAGAACGGCGTTCTTCGAACGGCTTGCCCGGTGATGACAGTAAGGAGGAATTCGGATTATGCCCGCCGATCCCGTTGCCATTACCCGCGACCTGCTGCGCTGTCCGTCGGTGACGCCGGCGGAAGGGGGCGCGCTGAGCTACCTCGAGACGACGCTGAAGGCCGCCGGCTTCACCGTGCACCGCAAGGTGTTCTCCGAGCCCGGCACCGACGACGTCGAGAACTTCTACGCCCGCATCGGCACCGAGGCGCCGCATCTGACCTTCGCCGGCCATACCGACGTGGTGCCGACCGGCGATGAAAAGGCCTGGACCCATCCGCCGTTCGGCGGTGAGGTTGCCAATGGCGAACTCTACGGCCGCGGTGCAGTCGACATGAAGGGCGGCATCGGCTGCGCCGTCGCCGCCGTGCTCGACCACCTCGCCGACAATGGCGGCAAGCCGAAGAAGGGCTCGATCTCGTTCTTGATCACCGGCGACGAAGAGAGCATCGCCGTCAATGGCACGCCGAAACTGCTGCAATGGGTCGCCGATATGGGCGAGAAATTCGACCACTGCATTCTCGGCGAACCGAGCAACCAGGACGAGATGGGCGACACCATCAAGATCGGCCGCCGCGGCTCGCTCAATGGCCATCTCATCGTCACCGGCAAGCAAGGTCACGTCGCCTATCCGCAGCGCGCCGACAATCCGGTGCGCGGCATTGTCAGACTGATCGACGCCCTGCTGGCCGAGCCGCTCGATGCCGGCAACGCCAACTTCCAGCCGTCAAACCTGGAGTTCGTCTCGGTCGATGTCGGCAACAAGACCGTCAACCTGATCCCCGGCCAGGCCAGCGCGATGTTCAACATCCGCTTCAACGACTGCCACACGCTGGATTCGCTGAAGGCGCTGCTGCAGCAGCGCGCCGAGAAGGCCTCCGGCGGCAGGATCAAGTTCGAATTCAAATTCCAGCCGTCGAATGCCGGCGTGTTCGTTACCAAGCCGGGACCGTTCACCGAGCTCGTTTCGAACGCGGTGAAGGAAACGACCGGCCGCGCGCCGACGCTTTCGACCACCGGCGGCACGTCGGACGCACGCTTCATCACGCATTATTGCCCAGTTGTGGAATTCGGCCTGGTCGGCCAAACTATGCATGCGATCGACGAGCGCGTGCCGATCGCCGACCTGCGCGCGCTGACGACGATCTACCGGAAGATTGTCGATCGGTATTTTGGCTAGCTTCTTATCCCTCCCCGTCTTTGGGGAGGGATAAGAAAGTCTCAGTAATCCACCTTCATCAAATACAGCCCGTCCGGCGGCGCGACCTGGCCGCAAGCGGTGCGGTCGCGCGCCTCAAGCGCCGCCGACAGATCGTCGGCAGTCCACGCTCCCGGCCCGGTGAGGCCGGTGCTCATCAAGGTGCCGACCATCGAGCGCACCTGATTGTGCAGGAACGAGCGCGCCGAGGCGAAGATGTGAATCTCTTCACCGTGGCGCATGACATCGAGGCGGTCGAGCGTCTTGGCCGGCGACTTGGCCTGGCATTCGGTGGAGCGGAAGGTGGTGAAGTCGTGCTTGCCGACCAGACGCTGCGCCGCCTCGTGCATGGCGTCGGCATCGAGCGGTCGCGCCACGCGCCAGGCGTAATTGCGATCGAAGGTCAGATCCGGCCGGCGGTTGACGATACGATAGAAGTAATGCCGCTTGATCGCCGAGGTTCGTGCATTGAAATCGTCGCCGACCTGCTCCGCGCTCAGCACCGCGACAGGATGCGGCCGCAAATGCGCATTGAGCGCGTCGCGCACGGTGTCGGTGCGCCATTCCCGTGACAGATCGACATGCGCCACCTGCCCGCGCGCATGCACGCCGGCATCGGTGCGGCCGGCGCCCTGCACCAGCACGTCTTCGCCGGTCAGCGCCTTGACGGCAGACGTCAGCACACCCTGCACCGTCACCTGATCGGCCTGATACTGCCAGCCGCAGAACGGCGCGCCGTCATATTCGATGAGGAGTTTGTAGCGGGGCATCAGGAAACTCGCATGCCCCTGGTAATTGCATTGCCGCGCAGGAATTCCTCGGCACTCATGGCCTTCTTGCCCTCGCGCTGCACCTGAACGAGCCGCACCGCACCATCGCTGCAGGCAATGGTGAGTTGATCGTCGAGCGCCGTGCCCGGCGCACCGGAACCGGAGCCAAGTGTCGAGCGCAGCACCTTCACCCGGGCACCCTCCAATTCGAACCAGGCACCGGGAAACGGCGACAGGCCGCGAATGTGATTGTGCACATCGCGCGCGGGCCTGGCCCAGTCGATGCGCGATTCAGCTTTTGAAATCTTCTCGGCGTAGGTGACGCCGTCGGCCGGCTGCGGCGTTGGCGTGAGTGTGCCGCGGTTCGCCGCGGCCAGCGCCACCGGCATCAGCCGCGCGCCCATCGCCGCCAACGCGTCATGCAGTTCGCCGGTCGTCGCATCCGGCGCGATCGGCATCGCCTCGCGCATCATCATCGCGCCGGTGTCCAGCCCCTCATCCATCTGCATGATGGTAACGCCGGTCTCAGCATCGCCGGCCATGATAGCGCGGTGGATCGGCGCCGCGCCGCGCCAGCGCGGCAAAAGCGAGGCATGAACGTTGAAACAGCCGAGCCGCGGCGCTTCCAGAATCGGCTTCGGCAGGATCAGGCCATAGGCGACGACGATGGCGGCATCGGCATTGAAGGCCGCGAATTCAGCCTGCGCTTCGTCGTTGCGCAGGGACTTCGGCGTCAGTACCTGAAGGCCCAGTTTGGTCGCTTCGCGCTCGACCGGCGTCGGTACCAGATCGAGGCCACGCCGCCCGCCCGGCTTGGCCGCGCGCGTGTAGACGGCGACGATCTCATGCCCGGCGGCATGCAGCGCCAGCAAAGTCGGCACCGCGAAATCGGGCGTGCCCATGAAGATGAGGCGGAGCGGCATCATCCTGTCCTTCGGCATTAGCCGATATGATGCGACGGCTCTTTGTCCTTGGCGAGCGATGGCGACACGCCGTGCTTGGCGGCCTTGGTGAACTTCTTGATCACGCGATCGCGCTTGAGCTTGGAAATGTGATCGATGAACAGCACGCCGTTGAGGTGGTCGATCTCGTGCTGCAGGCAGGTCGCGAGCAGGCCATCGGCTTCCAGCTCGTGCGGCTTGCCGTCGGCGTCGAAATATTTAACCCGCACCTGTGCCGGCCGCTCGACCTCCTCGTAATATTCCGGGATCGACAGGCAGCCTTCCTCGTAGAGCGAGTGCTCCTCCGAGGACCACACGATCTCCGGATTGATGAAGACCTGCGGCGCCTTCGGATCGTCCTTCTTGGCGACGTCGATGGTGACGACGCGCACCGGTTCGCCGATCTGGATCGCGGCCAGCCCGATGCCCGGCGCCTCGTACATGGTCTCGAACATGTCGTCGACCAGCGTACGCAGCGGCTTGTCGAAGGCCTTGATCGGTTCGGAAATCAGCCGAAGCTTCTTTTCGGGGATGATAAGGATGTCGCGGATCGCCATGCGCGCGATGTAAGGGGTACGGGCCGGAAGGTCAACGGAACCGGCTCAAAACACGCTGTTTTCGGCCAGTCCGCGCACCCGTTCGCTCTTCGTTCCCTCCCGCGCCGAATCGGGCTAAAACCCACCCATGAACTCTTCCCTGACCGATCAGCTTCGCGACGTCCTGCAATCGCCCGCCGTCGCACCCTTTGTCTTGCCCGTCGGGCTAGCTGTCGTGGCGCTCGCCGTCATATGCCTCATCGCCATCCTGATCATCCTGCTGCGGCCGAAGAAACCGATGGTCGACGCGGAGCAGGACCAGCGGCTGCGCGAACTCAATGCCCGGCTCGACGCCATGGGCGCGTGGCTGCAGAGCGCGCACGGCCAGCTCGCCCATACGGTCAACACGCGGCTCGACGCCGTGAGCCAGAATCTCGGCGAGTCGATGAAGACGACCGCCAAGCACACCTCCGAGCATTTGCAGGCGCTGCATTCGCGGCTCGCCGTGATCGATCAGGCGCAGAAGAACATCACGGACCTGTCGTCGACCGTGACCTCGCTGCAGAACGTCCTGAGCAACAAGCAGTCGCGCGGCGCCTTCGGCCAGGCGCAGCTCGAGGCGATCGTTGCCGATGTGCTGCCCAAGGGGGCCTTCGAATTCCAGTACACGCTCTCAAACCGCACCAAGCCGGACTGCGTGGTGTTCATGCCGGATTCCGGTCCGCTGGTGATCGACGCCAAGTTCCCGCTGGAGGCGATGACGGCGCTGCGCGACGCACAGACCGACGAGGAGCGCAAGTTCGCCGCCGCGCGCGTGCGCACCGACATCACCAAGCACGTCTCCGACATCGCCGGCAAATATCTCATTCCCGGCGAAACGCAGGACATCGCACTGATGTTCATCCCGTCGGAGTCCGTCTATGCCGATCTGCACGAGCAGTTCGACGATCTGGTGCAGAAAGCGCAGCGCGCCCGCGTCATGATCGTGTCACCGACTTTGATGGTCATGGCGATCCAGGTCATCAAGCAGGTGCGCAAGGATGCCGAAATGCGCGAGGCGGCCGACCAGATCCGCACCGAGGTCGGCATGATGATGAAGGACGTCGGATTGCTTAGCGACCGCGTGCGCAAGCTGCAGTCGCATTTCAACCAGGCCAATGCCGACATCGACAGCATCCTGATCTCGACCGGCAAGATCGAGAAGCGCGCCGGCAAGATCGAGGGCCTCGATTTCGATGCCGACACGCCGGCCAGCGCCGAGGTAATAGCCGCCCCGGTCCGCAAGATTGCGGGGGAGTAGCTTCCTTTCCCTCTCCCCGTTTACGGGGAGAGGGTGGCGAGCGATAGCGAGCCGGGTGAGGGGGCGCTGACGATTCCCAGGAACGCCCCCTCACCCGCCCGGCCTCGCCCTGCGGGCGACGCCGGGCAACCTCTCCCCGCACGCGGGGAGAGGTGATAACGGTGCGGACCGCCGCTGGACCCGCGAATCAATGACCGCCACGCCCGACGCCGACACCGCCCCCCGCCGCTCCTTCGCCGAGGCGCTCGCCGTTTATCTCAAGCCGCGCGTGCTGATCGTGCTGCTGCTCGGCTTTTCGTCCGGCCTACCGCTGGCGCTGTCGGGCTCGACGCTGGCGGTGTGGCTGACCGAAAGCCACATCGATCTTGCCACCATCGGCCTGTTCTCGCTGGTCGGCCTGCCCTATACGTTCAAGTTCCTGTGGGCGCCGCTGATCGATGCGCTCGACATCCCGCTGCTGTCGCGCCTGCTGGGCCGCCGCCGCGGCTGGCTGGTGTTCACGCAGCTCCTGCTGTTCCTCGCCATCGTCGTTCTGGGCTTCTGCGACCCGCTGAAGTCGCTGCCGCTGATCATCGTCGGCGCGGTTCTGGTCGCTACGGCTTCGGCGACGCAGGACATCGTGATCGATGCCTTCCGCGTCGAGAGCCTCGACACCAGCGAACAGGGCGCCGGCATGGCCGGCTATGTCGCGGCCTATCGCGTCGGCATGCTCGCTTCCGGCGCCGGTGTGCTGTTTCTCGTCTCCTGGCTCGAACATACCGGCGTGCCGCGCGCCGATGTGTGGATGTGGGGATATATCGGCGCGGCCTGCGGCATGGTGATCGGCATCGGCGCCAGCCTTGCCGCCACGGAGCCCGCCGCGCCCGAAATCATAGACCGCACGCACAATCCGCTGCAGCGCCTGTACGAAACCGCCACCGGCGCCTTCGGCGAGTTCCTGGCGCGCGACGCGGCCATCGTCGTGCTGCTGTTCGTGGTGCTGTACAAGTTCTGCGACGCCTTCGCCGGCGCGCTCACCGCCGCCTTTGTCATCGACATCGGCTTCGACAAGGCGACCTACGCCGCCGTGGTCAAGGGCGTCGGCCTTGCCGCCGCGCTGATCGGCGGTTTCGCCGGCGGCGCCATCGTGCGCGCGCTGCCGCTCGCCACGAGTTTGTGGATCGGCGGTATTGTGCAGATGGCGTCCAACCTGACCTTCTCGTGGCTGGCGCTGGTCGGCACGAGCGTGCCGGCGCTGACAGTGACGATCATCGTCGAGAATTTCACCGGCGCCATCGGCACCGTGATCTTCGTCGCCTACCTGTCGGCGCTGTGCGGCGACCGCGCCCACACGGCGACGCAATTCGCGCTGCTCACGGCGCTCGCCGCCGTCGGCCGCACCACGCTCGCTTCGGGCGGCGGCTTCATCGCCGAGGATCTCGGCTGGGTGACGTTCTTCGTCATCACCGCGGTGGCGGCGATCCCGTCGCTCATCCTGCTGTGGTGGCTGCAGGCGCGCGGCCACTTCGCCGCGCTCGACAGGCCAAAGGGTCCGGTGCCGGCGGGCGCATGATCCCGAAAAGTGGAAACCGGTTTTCGGATCAGATCATGCGTGAGCCAAAAACCTAGAACGGCAGGCCGACGTAATTCTCCGCCATCACGCTTTTCGCCGCGTCGGACGACAGCAGATAAGACAGCTCGGTGTCCTGCAGCCGGTCCTCATAGGGCGAGTTATCCGGGAAACGGTGCAGCATGGTGGTCATCCACCATGAGAAGCGCTGCGCCTTCCACACCCGCGCCAGCGCCTTCGCCGAATAGCCGTCAAGCCCGGCGTCGTCGCCCTTCTGATAGTGATCAACCATGGCGTGGTAGAGATAATAAATATCGGACGCGGCGCTGTTGAGGCCGCGTGCGCCAGTCGGCGGGAAGATGTGCGCGGCGTCGCCAGCCAGGAAAAGCCGGCCGTAGCGCATCGGCTCGGCAACATAGCTGCGCAGCGGCGCGATGCTCTTCTCGATCGACGGCCCCGTCTGCAGCCGCGCCGCCACTTCGGCCGGCAGGCGGTTCTTCAGCTCCGCCCAGAAGGCATCGTCCGACCAGTTCTCGACCGTGTCGGTCAACGGCACCTGGATGTAATACCGGCTCAGCACCTGTGAACGAAGAGAGCAGAGCGCAAATCCGTTCTTGTGCTTGGTGTAGATCAGTTCCGGCGACACCGGTTTGGTCTGCGACAGCACGCCGAGCCAGCCGAACGGATAGACGCGCTCGTATTCGCGCAACACGCCGGCAGGAATCGACTTGCGGCTGACGCCGTGGAAGCCATCGGCGCCGATGATGTATTCGCAATCGACGCGATGGTTGGCGCCGTCCTTGTTGTAGGTGACATAGGGCTTGTCGCTGTCGAGGTCGTGCAGCGCCACGTCTTCGGCCTGGTGGATGACCTTGCCGTTCATGCGCTCGCGCGCGTCGTAAAGGTCGCGCGTCACCTCGGTCTGGCCGTAGACGATCACCGACGAGCCGCCGGAATATTTATGCAGATCGATGCGGTCGAGCTTGCCGTCATGGGCGATGAACACGCCGTCATGCACCTCACCTTCGCGGTCCATGCGCTCGCCGCAGCCGGCCTCGCGCATCAGCCGGGCGAAGCCGTGCTCCAGCACGCCGGCACGGATGCGCGCCAGCACATAGTCGCGGGTGTGCTTCTCGAGGAGGACATTGTCGATGCCCTTGAGGTGCAGGAGCTGCGACAGCAGCAGGCCGGAGGGGCCACCGCCGACGATGCAAACCTGGGTCTTCATGGACGATTCCTCCGGAAGGGCGTTCTGTTTGAGTGCACTATCGCCCGGAAGGCGCGCGACGGGGAATGGATCGAGCCGACGATATCTTGTACAAATCGAACATGCCGCGCGCCCCGCTCAAACCCGCGATCCTGACCTACAACCTGTTCGGCGAGGATCGCGACCTCCCCGACGTGGTGCATTGCGAGACCATCGCCGCCCGCTCGGTGCTGCACGACTGGCAGTTCCCGCCGCACCGCCACGGCCGGCTGCATCAGGTGCTGCTGATCGCCAAGGGCGGCGGCCGCGCCAATATCGAGGGCCGCGAGTTCCGGCTCCGGCCGATGGTCGCCGTCAACATGCCCGCCGGTCATGTCCATGGCTATCAGTTCACCCGCGGCACGCAGGGCTGGGTGGTGACCATCGCCACCGAAATTCTCGACGAGGCAATCGCGCCGTCGGAGGGCCTGTCGCGCGTGCTGTCCGACGCGGCACTGCTGCGCGCCACGCCGGCCATGCGCCGGCTGATGCAGGACATCTTCACCGAATTTGACGGTCGCAACTTCGCGCGCGCTCATGTGCTCAAGGCGCTATCGGCGGCGCTGCTGGGCCTGGTCGCACGCCAGCTCGCGGCGCAAACCTCCCTGGGCGCCGTGACAGCCGGCGATCGGCTGGTCGATCGCTTCGAGGCGCTGATCGACGAGCACTATCGCGAACACTGGGCGGTGGCGCGCTATGCCGCCGCGTTGAAGGTGACGCCGACACATTTGTCGCGGCTGACGCGGGAAGCCTTCGGCTGTCCGGCCTCGCACCTGATCCGCGACCGGATGGTGCGTGAGGCGCGGCGGCAACTCGTTTACACCAACATGCCGGTGTCGAAGGTCGCCTACGCGCTCGGCTTCAACGACCCGGCATATTTCACCCGCACCTTCACCGTGGCGACGGGGCTGTCGCCGAGCGAGTTTCGCGAACGGGTGCATAAGGGGAAGTAGCTAAAACAGCGTGCGCTGCTTCATCGCTGCCGACAAGGTGCCTTCATCGAGATAATCGAGTTCGCCGCCGACCGGCACGCCGTGCGCCAGCCGCGTCACCTTCACATTGGCATCGGCCAGCAGCTCGGTGATGTAGTGCGCCGTGGTCTGGCCATCGACGGTAGCGTTGAGCGCGAGGATGACCTCGCTGACTTCAGGCTCGTGGGCGCGCTTGACCAGCGCCTCGATGAACAGATCCTGCGGGCCGACGCCGTCGAGCGGCGACAAAGTGCCGCCGAGCACATGATAGCGGCCGTTGACGGCATGCGCGCGCTCCAGCGCCCACAGATCGGCGACATCGGCGACGACGACGAGGATCGATTGATCGCGCCGCGTGTCGGTGCAGACCGTGCAGGGATCGTGGGTATCGATGTTGCCGCAGGTCTTGCAGACGACGATCTTCTCGAGCGCGGTCTGCAGCGCGTTGGTGAGCGGCGTCATCACCTGCTCGCGCTTCTTGATCAGGAACAGCGCGGCGCGCCGCGCCGAGCGCGGGCCGAGGCCCGGTAGCCGCGCCAGCAGCTGGATCAGCTTTTCGATTTCGGGGCCGGCAACCGCGGTCGCCATATTACCCCAACAGCCCCGGCGGCAGCGGCAGGCCGCCGGTCACCGACTTCATCTTCTCGGCGAGCACGGTCTCGGCCTTGCGGCGCGCATCGGCATGCGCGGTGACCAGGAGATCCTCGACGATTTCCTTCTCGGACGGCTGCAATAGCGAGTCGTCGATCTTCACGCCCTTGAGCGCGCCCTTGGCGGTGAGCGTCACCGTGACCATGCCGCCGCCGGCCGTGCCCTCGACCTCGATGGTGTCAAGCTCGGCCTGCATCTCCTGCATCTTCGATTGCAGCTGCGCGGCCTGCTTCATCATGCCCATGAAATCACGCATGATCAGTCTTCCCCTTCCATGTCGGGCGGCGGCAGGCCGCTGTCGTCAAGCGGCGGCTCCTCGCCTTGCAGGGTGATCTCGCCGACCTTGGCGCCGGGAAACCTCTGCAGCACCGCCTGCACCAGCGGGTCCTGCATGACTTCCTGGCGCAGTTCGGCCTGACGGTCGTTGGCCTGCTCGCGCAGGGTCGGCGCGCCTTGCTCCTTGGAAATCGCGACCATCCAGATGCGGCCGGTCCACGCCGACAGCTTGCGCTGTAACTCGTTGACCAGCCCCTTCGGCGCGCTCGGCAGCAGTGCGATCTCGAGCTTGCCGTCCTCGAAACGAACAAGGCGCACGTCGCGTTCCAGCGCCATCTTGGTATTGATGTCGCGCTTGTCGGCGACAAAGGCGATCAGCTCAGCGAACGAATTGATGACGACGGCAGGCTGCGCTTCCGGTAGGTCGCGGCGCGCCACCGGTTCGCCCGACTGCAATGCAGCCGCCGAAACTTGTGCCCGCGGTGCACCGCGCGGCGCGTCGAAACGCGGTGCAAAACTCTGCGCGGCGACCGTCGCGCCGCCACCACCGCCATTGCCGCCCCCACGCACGGGCGCCGATCCGGCGCCGCCATTCTCGCTCAGCGAACGCACCACTTCGTCCGGCGTCGGCAAGTCGGCGGCATAGGCGATGCGCACCAGCACCATCTCGGCGGCGGCGAGTGGCCGGCCGGAGGCCTGCACCTCACTGACGCCCTTGAGCAGCATCTGCCAGGTGCGCGACAAGATGCGCAGCGAAAGCTGCGTCGCGAACTCGCGGCCGCGCACGCGTTCGGCTTCCGAGAGCGAGGCATCCTCGCCGACGCTCGGCACCACTTTCATGCGGGTAACGAAATGCGTGAATTCGGCGAGATCGCCAAGCACCACGGACGGATCGGCGCCGATGTCGTACTGGGCGCGCAGCTCGGTGAGCGCGGCGGCGATGTCGCCCTTCATCAAGGCCTCGAACAGATCGACGATACGGACGCGATCGGCAAGGCCGAGCATCTGCCGCACGTCTTCGGCGCGGACGGGGCCAGCCGCGTGAGCGATGGCCTGATCGAACAGCGATAGGCTATCGCGCACCGAGCCTTCGGCCGCGCGTGCGATCAGCGCCAGCGCACCTGGCTCCGCTTCGATGTTTTCCTTGGCCGCGATACCGGCGAGGTGAGCGACCAGCACGTCGGCATCGACGCGGCGCAGGTCGAAACGCTGGCAGCGAGAGAGCACCGTCACCGGGACCTTGCGGATTTCGGTGGTGGCGAAGATGAACTTGACGTGCGGCGGCGGCTCCTCAAGCGTCTTCAGCAGCGCGTTGAACGCCGCGGTCGACAGCATGTGGACTTCGTCGAGGATGTAGACCTTGTAGCGCGCCGACACCGGGGCGTAGCGCGCGGCGTCGTTGATCTGGCGCACGTCATCGACGCCGTTATGCGAGGCAGCGTCCATCTCGAGGACGTCGATGTGGCGGCTGTCGATGATGGCCTGGTCGTGAATGCCCATCACCGGCATGTGGATGGTGGGGCCCTTCACCGAGCCATCGGGCAATTCGTAATTCAGGGCGCGGGCGAGGATGCGCGCGGTCGTGGTCTTGCCGACGCCGCGCACGCCGGTGAGGATCCAAGCCTGCGGGATGCGCCCCGTCTCGAAGGCGTTCGAGACCGTGCGGACCATGGCCTCCTGGCCGATCAGGTCGTCGAAACTCGCCGGGCGATATTTGCGCGCCAGAACGCGGTAGCCGCCGGCCGCTTCGGCCGGGGCGGAACCGGCACCTGTCGGGCTGTCGGGTTCGCTCATGTCCCTATTCTGGCAAGCCCCGGACGCGGGGGCCACCCGCCCGGGGCTACCCGCGGCGGCACGTCCAAGGGAATCGTGGAAAAATCGGTGGGAGGCTGACGAGCGACCCGATCCGTGCTCGTTAGGGCTGCTTCCTTCCGGACCTGACCCGGTTGGCGAGTGGTTCGTCCACCGCCAACCTCCCGGGGCCTATATCGGGCTATTGAGGGTAGAAAGCAAGCTTCCCTCCTTGTCGTCCCGGCCAAGCGATGCGAAGCATCGCGCCGAGCCGGGACCCATAGCCACCGCGCCATCGGAATGCAGAGGGTATGGGTCCCCGCTTTCGCGGGGACGACAAACAAATATGCCCACCTTCACCCTCCACCCTCAGCTCGCCGCCGACACGGTTCCGGTCGGCGACCTGGCGCTTTGCCGCGTGCTGCTGTCGAAGGACGCCAATTACCCCTGGCTGATCCTGGTGCCGCGGCGGCCGGGAATCGTCGAACTGATCGACCTTGCCCCCGCCGACCGCGCCATTCTCAGCTCCGAAATCGATGCCGTGTCCCGTGCACTCAAGGCCATCACGGAATGCGAGAAGCTCAACGTCGCGGCGCTGGGCAATGTGGTGCCGCAGCTCCATGTCCATGTCATCGGCCGGCGGCATTCCGATGCCGCCTGGCCGAAGCCGGTCTGGGGCGCGTCGCCGGCGGCGGCTTACGATCCCGCTATCCGTGACGGCTTTGTGACCGCGCTGCAGCGCGCGCTGGGTCTTTCCGGCTGACCGCGGCGGATTGCGCTCCTCTGGCCGTCATGCGAATTTCCGCGCCAATGTCCATGCCCCCGATTCCCTCCGCCGTTCTCGGGCCGAAGCCCCTTCTCGGTTACACCGACAACCGCCTCGAACGCGCCGCCGAACTGCGCATCGATCGCGCCGCGCAGGAGGCGATGGTCGCCGACGCGCGCGCCGCGGTCTATGTGGTCGGCGGCGAGATGATCGTGCTGCGCAAAAGCGAGCCGAACGATCCGCTGTTCACGCTCGATGAAGCGCGCGCGCTGGGCGCCGACGAAGAGATCGTGTTTCTCGGCCACCTCGACGGCGCGCCGCGCTACGGCCGCGGCATGCCGCAAGCTGCCGCCGAGGCGCTGAAGACACGCGACGACCTACTGGTCACCGACCTGCGTTCGATCGCGGTGCAAGGCCTGGTCGCGCCCGAGCACCTGCCTCCGATCGCCGAAGCCAAGGCGATTCTGCACTGGCACCAGCGGCACCGCTTCTGCTCCAATTGCGGCCAGGCCACCGATGCCGCCGATGCTGGCTGGAAACGGCTGTGCCCGGCTTGCAAGACCGAGCATTTCCCGCGCACCGATCCGGTCGTCATCATGCTGATCGTCGATGGCGAGCAGTGCCTGCTCGGCCGTTCGCCGCGATTCATTCCCGGCATGTGGTCGTGTCTTGCCGGCTTCATCGAGCCGGGCGAATCGATCGAAGACGCGGTGCGTCGCGAGACCCGCGAGGAAGCCGGCATCCTGTGCGGCCGCATCAAGTATTTCCGGTCGCAGCCCTGGCCATTCCCATCGTCGCTGATGATCGGCACCCATGCCGAGGCGAAAAGCCGCGACATCGTCATCGACGCCACGGAACTCGAAGCCGCCCGGTGGTTTACCAAGGACGAAATCGTCGCCATGCTGACGCGGACCCATCGTGACGGCCTGAGCACGCCGCCGCCGATGGCGATCGCGCATCACATCATCCGCGCCTGGGTAGAGGACGAAGTCCGTTTTACCTAGAGAGAGGACGAAGTAAGTTTTGACTGAGCCGAAGAATGGCATCCGCATCGTCTGCGCCGGCGGCGCCGTGCAGGACAATGTCATGCGGGTCGAGAAATTTCCCGGGCCCGGCGGCAAGGTATCGGCAACCGATTTCGTCGTCACCAGCGGCGGCCAAGCCGGCAACGCCGCGGTCGCCATGGCGCGGCTCGGCGCGCACGTCACCTATATCGGCGCCGTCGGCGACGAGACCGACGACGTAGCCAACACCATCCTCAAAACCTTCGCACGCGAAAACATCGACGTGTCGCACGCCATTCGCGTGCCCGGCGCGCGCTCGGCGGCGTCGCTGATCATGCTCGACGCCGACGGCGAGAAGATGATCGCCACCATGCGGCCAAAGGGGCTGAACGCCGCGACGCCTCCCGACCCCGATGGCATCGTCGCCGATGCCGACGCCGCAATGCTCGACAACCGCTACAGCAATATCAGCCTGCCGATCTGCCTCGCCGCGCAAAAGCGCGGCATTCCGCGCGTGCTCGACTTCGACAAGCCGACGCCGCCGGACGATCCTTTGTTCCAGGCGTGCTCGCATGTCATCTGCTCAGCCGACGCCATCCGGGAATCGACCGGCGTCAAGGACCTGCCCGGCGCGCTGAAGAAGCTCGGCGAGAGCTTCGGCGAATTCCTCGCCGTCACCGACGGGCCCGATGGCGTCTATTGGCTCGATCGTGGCGAAGTCCGCCATATGGACGCGTTCAAGGTCAAGGCGGTCGATACGCTCGGCGCCGGCGATACCTTCCACGGCGCCTTCGCCGTGCATTACGTCGAGACGCGCGACGTCGTCAAAGCGATGCGGTTTGCCGCCGCTGCGGCCGCGATCAAGTGCACGCGCTTCGGCGGCCTGATGGGCGCCGCCACGCGCGACGAGGTCGATGAATTCCTCAAGGCGCGCGGCTGACGCCGCTCACTTCACCGACGGGCACGGCGCGCCGCAGGGCGCGCAGGCGCCGGCGAAATCCTCCGGTGACACAGCGCGACCAGTCGACGGGCTCATCAGGTGATTGCCGACGATGGCGAAGATCGCCGCCAGCGTCACGACGATGTAAACCTTTCTCATGAAGGCTTACTCCCGCGACATGCCGAACAGCGGGCGCAGGCGAATGCCGACAATGCTGCCGGCCAGCGCCATCGCGAACCACACCCAGCCGTGCAGCGATCCCGAAGCGACGCCGCCGACGAAGGCGCCGATGTTGCAACCGAAGCCAAGCCGCGCGCCCCAGCCCATCAGGATGCCGCCAACCGCGGCCGCCAGCAGCGAGCCGATCGGTGGCCACGGCGTGTTGGCGAAACGCTTGGTCGCCGCGGCGGCGGCCATGGCGCCAAAGATCATGCCGAAATCGGTGAGGCTCGACGTGTCGGACAGCACCGACTGCTCGAGCGCGTGCTTCGGGCCCGGCCACTGCCAGAACGCGGCATTCGAGAAGTCGAAGCCGAGCGATTGGAAAATCTTGGCGCCCCATACCGTGTAGCCGAAGGTCACGCTCCACGGATGGCCACCGGCGAAGAACACGCCGATGCACAACAGGCCGATAACGATGCCGCCGATGATGTAGTTGCGCGACGGCATGAAGTTGGCGCCGCGCTTCTTAGCGACGAACGCCAGAATGACCGCCGCGACGACGAGGCTCGCCAAAGTCGCGGCCAGCCCGCCCCACGGGCCGAGATAGTTCGCCGCCAGGACCGGATCGACGCCGCCGAGCGCGAGGAAGGACGGCAGCGACAGCGAGCCGAGCACGCTGCCGATGATGAAGAAGGCAAGGGTTATCAGCATGCGGCCGGAGCCGCCGCCGACGGTGTAAAGCGTGCCGGAGCCGCAGCCATTGCCGAGTTGCATGCCAACGCCAAAGACGAAGGCGCCGATGATCAGCGACGGCCCGAGCGGCGCGATGGCGCCGCCATAGCCCGGCCAGAGCGACGCCACGGGCACCACCGCCAGCGCGGCGATGGCGATGACGATCAGACCGCCGATCAGGCCGCCGGCTTCGCCGCGCGTGAGAAAGCGCCGCCACGACGCCGCGTAGCTGAACTCGGCCTTGAGGAAGGCTACGCCGAGACCGAAGCCGCCGAGGACAAGCGCTGCGGAAGCCGGCTGGCCGTCGAGCAGCACCAGCGCCACGAGGATCGCGGTGGCGAGGACGGCGATGGAGACGAAAAGATAATCGGCGCGCGGCGCGACGACCGATGGAGCGGAAATGGTTGCTGTGGACATGTCTGGCCTTCTCATCGCGAGAGGCGCGCCTTACAGCGCGCCCCTGCAAATGTCGAGTTCGAGGAACCGGTGAATTACGAACCGAGACCGAGCACCTTGAGCACATCGTCCCACTTGGTGCGCGACGATGCGATCGGGCGCGTCGCCTTCGCGGTCCATTCGACCATGGAACCGTCGTAAAGGCTGACGTCCTTGCGGCCGAGCAGTTCGTGCAGCACGAACCAGTCGGTCGCAGCCCAGTGGCCGGTGTTGCAATAGGCGATGACGGGACCCCGCGCCGGCAGCTGCGCCGCCAGCGCCGCAAGCTCGGCCCGCGGCTTCAGCTTGTTCGTGGCGGCATCGTAGAAGCTGGCGCTGTCGAGATTGACCGCGCCGGGAATGTGGCCGTAGGCCTTCGAGTTGGGCGCCTTCTCCTTGCCGTTGAAGAACGAGGCCGGACGCGCGTCGAGCAGCGTGGCGTTTTTCACCGTCTCAGAGGTGGTGACGTCCTCGAGCCGCGACAGCAACTTCTCATTCAGAGTCGCCGCGAAGATCGTCGGCGACGGCTTCTTGACGCCGTTCTCGAGCGGCAGGCCGGCCGCCTTCCAGGCAGCGACGCCGCCGTCGAGGATCGAGACGTTGTTCACGCCGACGACCTTCAGCGTCCAGTAGGTGCGCGCGGCGGAACCGAAATCAGTGAAGCTCACCCCGGCCGGGACGACCACGACATGGGTGGTCTCATCGATGCCGATATCGCCGATCAGCTTCTCGAGTTCGGCGACGGTCGGCAGCATGAAGGGCACGTCGTTGCGCGTAACGCGCCAGCCGGCCTTGTCGTAGTCGCTGTGCACCGAACGCGGAATGTGGGCCTCCTCGTACGCCTTGGCGCCGCCGCCATCGATGGCAGAGCGGATATCGAGAATGAGCAGGTTCTGGTCGTCGAGATGCTGCTTGAGCCACGACACGCTGACCAGGGGCTGCGGCTCGGCCGCGGAGGCGGTGAAGGTCGCGCCGAGCGACACCAGGGCGCTCAGGCCGGCGGCCACGAACGGGGCGAAGAATTTTCTCATGGGGCGGTCCATTCAGAACGGGCACCCTGCGGGCGCCAACACATGGGCCTTGAAATAGAATATTTTTCTCTATAAAGACAGTAGCCAGCTAAAAATAAGAATAATCATTCTGCCGAAGACTTGAGTGCAGTCAGAAGATTCTCCGCTTGCAAGGAATTAGAGAATGGATGCCATCGACCGCAAGATCCTCGCCGTGGTGCAGGAGGACGCCTCCCTGTCAGTCGCCGAAATCGGTCAGCGCGTTGGCCTGTCGTCGACGCCGTGCTGGAAGCGCCTGCAGCGGCTCGAGGCCGACGGCGTCATCACCAAGCGCGTGGCGCTGATCGATCCGGAGAAGATCGGGCTCGGCATCACCGTCTTTGTATCGGTCGAGACCGGCGACCATTCGCAGGAGTGGCTCGGCCGCTTCGCCGAGGTGGTGAATGCCATGCCGGAGGTGATGGAGTTCTATCGCATGGCCGGCGACGTCGACTATGTGCTGCGCGTCGTCGTTCCGGACATGCAGAGCTACGACTTGTTCTACAAGAAGCTGATCGCCACCGTGCCGCTGAAGAACGTCACCTCGCGCTTCGCCATGGAGCGCATCAAGTCGACCACCGCGCTGCCGATCGCCGAGAACAAGGCCGCGCCCTAGATTTGGTCGTCAGGTACAAGCTCCCTGCGGAGCGTATGAGGGCGCCATCTGGCGCGGCGTCATGTACATCTTGTCGGTGAGACTGATCGTGCCGGTGATGGTGTAGCCGATGGTCGGCTTATAGTCGTAACTGGCCTCGGCGAGGATGATCTGCGAACTGGCGATCTGCAGCGCCGCCGGAAGGACAACGTTCCCGGATTTGACGGCGCCGTTGCGTGTCGCGCTCCATTTCACCGTCGCATTCTTGTTGGCGTCGATGTTGATGCAGGTGATCGTCATTTTCATCTTGTTGACGTCGTAGGGCGCGACGATCGCACCCGAGGCGTCGAAGATGTTGTTCATGTCGGTGGCCGAGAGCGTCGTCACCTGCGACGACAGGTTGGCGAGTGCGGCCGCAGCCAGGCTCACCTTGCGGTCGACGCTGACGGCGTCCGATATCTCGACGCAACCGAAGTAAAGACCGATCATGATGGGCGCGACGAGAGCAAATTCCACCGCCGAGACGCCACGCTGATCGCGCGAGAACGGCGCCTTGTGTCGGCGCAACTTGCCGGTTCCAGGGTTCAGCATCCGCCTGTCCCTCCGTAGGGCTCGTTGCGGAAGACTGACGTTGCCACCAGCAGCTTCTTGTTGCCATCGAGGTTGGACAGGTTATTGCCGAGCAGCGAGACGTAGATCGGCCACTGGTAATAGATCGCGACCTTGACGATGCAGCCGGGGCCGCCGGGTGTGTAGGTCATGTTCGAGGTGTCGAGCTTGCCGTTGCTCACGGGTGACGCGGTGTTGACCGAGCTGAAATTCGAATAGGTCTTCACGTCGACATAAACGCCGCCGCTGCAATCGAACAGGCTGGCGACACGATTACAAACCTGCGTCTTGAAGTCGGAAGCGCTGAAGCCGCCGGTCTGGGCCTGGCCGGTCAGGATCAGCCGCGCCGCGGACGCGGTAGCGGCCTCGAGGCTCTGGCCGGCGAAGAACACCATGGCGGATTCGATAATCGCGAAAGTGAGTGCCAGAAACGGGGTTGCGACCAGCGCGAATTCTACAGCGGCGGCGCCGTCCTGCTGCTTGATGAAGCGGCGGCCGATTCTGCTACGCGTTACCGCGCCGCAACGTCCGACAATGACACCCCTTAGCCTATTGAACATGACCGGCTCCCCGCCGATAACTCAATCGCCCAACCGAGACGCTTATAGCGAAATCGCGTTTTTGATTTCTTGCGGGCATTCGCGAAAAAAACGGCGGGCGCATTAAGTCCGCGCTAACCGTGAGCGGTGCCGGACGATGGCGGTCAGCGATTGCCCGCCGCGCCGCCGCCGCCCGCGCCGCCGATGCGGGCGCCGGATTGCGACAGGATGCTCGTGAAATACGCGGTGGAATCCCCGAGCGTCAGGCGCTTTTCGCATTCCGGCGCGCAGCTGTATGACTCGCGTTCGACGCCTTTATAGACAACGACAAGATCGGATTGGGTCGGGCCGACCACCTGCACGGTCGCGTTGAGCACGGTCTTGCCGGCGCGGTTGAGAGCCAGCATGTTGGTCGAGCCGAAGCCCTTGCCGGTGAGCACGAGAACGCCGCCGGCCTGAAGCGTGGCGTCGGCGATCAGCGGGTTGCCGATGACGATGGTCGCGACGCTGTCCGGCAGCTTCATGATACGGGCCTCGTCGACCGCGACCGAGACCGTTTCCGCGTGCGCCAATGTCAGCGAAGCTGCGATCATCAGGCCAGCCAGAACCACAGGCAGCCGTCCGGGACGGGGGAACGCGGCCGACATCGGCTCTCTCCAACGCTACGCAACACACAAGGCCGCGCGGCCAAACGCGCCGGCGGATACGGACCCCAGTTGACTTGAAATTGGTGAACGAAGTGCAAAGTTTGCCGCCGCGGCCTCGCTCCCGATCCGCTCGACCTTCCAGCCGCGTTGCACTCAAGCGCCGCCGCGGCCCGAAAAAAGGAAACACTCGTTCAGCATGTTGCCGGCAGACGAGTCCGCACCCCCAGGAAAAGTGAAGCGACGCCCAGTCGAAGAACGGCGACAGCGCTGCATTCGCCGACGGGCCGAATTGCCGGCCCGGTAATCATGCGACAAGGGGGCAGGACGCCTTTAGTATTCCGTTGCTGTGGTAATGAAGGAGTTTTCTGTATTATTTGCAAAATAAGCAATCATCGTTCACTTAGACAACGTATTCATCAAGCATACAGTCGAATTCGTATTGTATATATTTGATTAAAGGCTAATTAACCATAATGTTCATCAAGTTACCGTCCATTAACTACGGCGCGATTACGTCAGATATGCCAATGTTTATTCAATCACATTAAGACGGCCGCAAGACCTCCCGCGTAGTGTCGTTTTCGTGATCTGGACCGCCGGACGCCAAACCGGCAGCCCAATCAGCTCAGACAGCCACGTGGATCTCTTATGGAGCTTTCGATGAAGAACCTGTTCGTGCGTTTCATGAAGGACGACTCGGGCGCCACCGCCATCGAGTACGGCCTCATCGCCGCCGGCATTTCGGTCGCGATCATCGCGGTCGTCAACGGCCTCGGCACCAAGCTGAACACCTCGTTCCAGAGCATCTCGACCCAGCTCAAGTAACCGGGTCGATGAATTGCAACGAAGGGCTCCGGCACGGCTGGAGCCCTTTGTCTTTTTGGAACCGCAAACTGTGCGCTTTGCGCTAACCGAACTTCAAGCAAATCGACCTTAACGTCCGCCGTCCTTGCCGGGGCGGATGAATTCCCGGCGCTCCTGCGGACGAACGGTCGAAGGATGATCCGATGACGGCGCTCGATGCGGTCAGGCTCGTTTTGTTTCCGGCGCTGATGGCCTTTGCCGCGTCCAGCGACCTCCTGACCATGACGATCTCGAACCGGCTGTCGCTGGCGCTGAGCGCCGCGTTTCTCGCATTGGCGCTGTTCACCGGCATGCCGCTGCAGGCCATCGGAATGCATGTACTTGCCGCCGCGCTCGTTCTCACCATCGGCTTCGTTTTCTTCGCGCAAGGCTGGATCGGCGGCGGCGACGCCAAGCTGGTGGCCGCCACCGCATTGTGGTTCGGCTTCGATCACCTGCTCGACTACATGATCTACGCCTCGATCTTCGGCGGGGTGCTGACGATCCTCCTGCTTCAGTTCCGCAAGCTGCCCATGCCGGCGCCGCTCGCACGCCAGGCCTGGATCATGCGTCTGCACGACACCGGCGGCGGCGTGCCCTACGGCATTGCGCTCGCCGCGGCCGCGCTGATCATCTACCCGAAAACAGGCTGGATGCCCGGCGCGTTCAATTAAGCAAGCCCAGCCGAGCTCACGCCGCGCCATACGCGCGGTCGGACGTGCGTTTCGCGGGAACTTGCGGCAACTGTTTATTAACTCGACTTACTCACCTCTCCTTAACCATGCCTTGACCTTTAGCTGGTCAAATCCATGCACGCGACCGCTTCGGCCGCCATGTGGGTTTTGACGGCGTCTTTGTCGTCGGTATCGGTGAGAGTCAGCGTATGAAAGCCGCGCGCCTTGTTGTCTTGACGGTCGCTATCGCCGCGGGCGGCGTCGCGGCTATGCTGGCCGGCCGCAGCGAAAAGCCGCCGGAGACGCCGGCACCGGTCGCCGCCAAACCGGAAACCGTCGATATCCTCGTCGCCAAGAACAACATCGGCATGGGACAGACGCTCAATGCCGGTGAGATGTCCTGGCAGGCCTGGCCCAAGGAAGCCTCGACGGGCAATTTCATCCGCAAGAGCGACCGGCCGACCGCGCTTGAAGACCTGTCCGGCCAGATTGCACGCTATCCCTTCGTCGCCGGCGAGCCGATCCGCGAAGCCAAGCTGGTCAACGCCAAGGGCTCCGGATTCATGGCGGCAATCCTGCCGCCGGGTATGCGCGCCGTGTCGACGCAGATATCGCCGGAAACCTCGGCCGGCGGCTTCATCCTGCCGAACGACCGCGTCGACGTGATCCTGACGCGCCGCGATCTCGAAGCCGAGAAGGCGACCAGTGTTGAATCGCATATCAGCGAGGTCGTGCTCAGCAATGTCCGCGTGCTCGCCATCGACCAGAACATCGAAGAAAAGGGCGGCCAGAAGGTCGTCATGGGCAAGACCGCGACGCTCGAACTCACGCCGGCGCAAACCGAAACGCTGACGCTGTCGCAGAAGCGCGGCACGCTGTCGCTGGCGCTGCGCAGTATCACCGACGCCGAAAAGACGGACGCTCCGGTCGAAGCGCCGCGCGGCAACGGCATCAACATTGTCCGCTTCGGCGTCTCAACCGTGAGCACGCCGCGATGAACGGTCTCAATACGAACGGCCTTGGGGGCTTCGGAATGCTGAGACAAAAGCCGATCCGCGCCGGCCTTCTGGCCGTGCTGCTCGCGACTGCGGCGCTGACCAGCCCCGCGCCGCTGCGCGCCGCCGATGCGGGCGCGGGCGTGCCGGTGATCCAGGTGGCGGCGAGCGAGGCGACCTCGCGCTTCATTCCGCTCGGTATTGGCAAGTCGGTGGCCATCGACCTGCCGGCCGACATCAAGGACGTGCTGGTCGCCGATCCGACCATCGCCAACGCGGTGGTGCGGACATCGCGCCGTGTCTACATGATCGGCGTCAAGATCGGCCAGACCAACATCTTCTTCTTCGACGCCGCCGGCAAGCAGATCGCCGGCTTCGACATCGCCGTGACCCGCGACCTCAACGGCCTGCGCGCCGCGCTCAGGCAGAGCCTGCCTGAAGCCGATATCCGCATCGAGGGCGTCGGCGAGGGCGTCATGCTGTCGGGATCGGCCTCGAGCGCCGCCGAATCGCAGCAGGCCTACGATCTCGCCTCGCGCCTCGTCGGCGACAGCGCCAGGGTCGTCAACGGCATCACCGTGCGCGGCCGCGACCAGGTCATGCTCAAGGTTACGGTTGCGGAGGTGCGCCGCGACGTCATCAAGCAGCTCGGCATTGATCTGTCCGGCAGCTTCAACTACGGCAGCGCCGTCGTAAACTTGAATACGCAGAACCCGTTCTCGGCGACCGGCCAGACGCTGAGCAACACCTCGCTCGCCGGCAGCGCCAAGAGCGTCAATGCGACGCTGCGCGCCATGGATCGCGCCGGCGTGCTGCGCACGCTCGCCGAGCCGAATCTGACCGCCATCTCCGGCGAAACCGCGAGCTTCGTCGCCGGCGGCGAATTCCCGATTCCGTCCGGCCTGTCCTGCGACACGACCAAGTCGCCGCCGGTCTGTCAGCCGCAGATCGAATTCAAGAAGTTCGGCGTCGGCCTCGTCTTTACCCCGGTGGTGCTGTCGGAAGGCCGCATCAGCCTCAAGGTGATGACGGAAGTGTCCGATCTGTCCACCGACAACTCGATGACGCTGACGGTGCCGGGCGCCTCGTCGTCGCTCACCGTGCCGTCGATCTCGACCCGCCGGGCCGAGACCACCGTCGAGATTCCGTCGGGCGGTTCGCTGGCGCTGGCCGGCATGATCCAGGAAAAGACCAAGCAGCAGATCAATGGCGTCCCCGGCCTGATGCAGCTGCCGATCCTCGGCACGCTGTTCAAGAGTCGGGACTACGTCAACAACCAGACAGAGCTGGTCGTCATCGTCACGCCTTACGTCGTGCGTGCGGTGGCCCAGAAGCAGCTGTCGCGGCCGGATGACGGTTTCGCCGACCCGAGCGATCCGTCGACTGTGCTGCTCGGCCGGCTGAACCGGATTTACGGCAATACGAACCAGCCCGGGGCGGCGCCGGCCGGCGCCCCCAGGAGCAAGTACGGGTTCATCCTCGATTGAGCGGCGGAGACGATGCCATGACGAGTTCGCGACATACTACGGCTCGGCGCCGCCAGACGGCGTTGCGTCTGCTCGCCGCCGCCGCGCTCACCAGCGTGCTCGGTGGCTGCTACCAGACCCAGACGGCGAAGAACGACTACCCGTTCGACTATCGCGATCGCCACCCGATCACGGTCCGAGAAGGTTCGCGGCAGGTCGACGTGTTTCTCGGCCGTAATCGCGGCGGCCTGACGCCGGCGCAGCGCGCCGACGTGCTGGCCTTTGCCCAGTGGTGGAAGCGCGAAGCCAATAGCGGCATCGTCGTGCAAGTGCCGCGCGGCGGCCCGACCGATCGCGCCGCTGCCGATTCCATGCGCGAGATCCACTCGATCTTCGCGGCATCGGGCGTGCCGGGCAAGGCGGTCTATGTCCGGCAGTATCGTCCGGACGCAGCCTCGCTGGCCTCGATCAAGATCGAATATTCGAAGATGGTCGCGGAAGCCGGCCCGTGCGGCCAGTGGCCCGAAGACCTGGGGCCCAGCATGGAGAAAGGTTACAACCAGAACCGGCCGTACTGGAATTTCGGCTGCGCGACGCAGCGCAATCTAGCCTCGATGCTCGACAACCCGGCCGACCTGGTGCAGCCGCGTGGCGAACAGCCTGCCTACGCGGCGCGCCGCTCGGTCGCTCTCGACAAGTATCGCAAGGGTGAGAACCCGAGCGGCAGCTATCAGAACTCCTCCGGCGGTTTCGACAGCGGCAAAATCAGCGACATCGGAAAATGATCAAGAACGCCAGCCTCCTATCGACCATCCAGGACGACGGCCAGCCGGCGGCGGCATTGCCGTCCGACGAGCATATCGCGCCGGCGCCGCGTGTCTCGGTGCAGGCCTTTTGCGATACCGTGGAAACCGCGGCCGCCGTGCAGTCGGCCGGCGAGGATCGGCGTCTGGCCAAGGCGCACGTGAAAATCCAGATGGGCGGCGCCGCGGCCGCGGTCGAAGCCTATCGGATGTCGCCGACGCCGAACGTCATCATCATCGAGGCCGATGGCCGTGGCGACTCCATCCTGGCGCGCCTCGATCAACTCGCCGAGGTGTGCGACGCCGGCACGCGCGTGATCGTTGTCGGCCGCATCAACGACGTCACGCTTTACCGCGAGCTCACCCGCCGTGGCGTCAGCGACTACCTGATCGCCCCGGTCTCGACGCTGGACGTCGTCCGCTCGATCTGCGGCCTGTTCCATTCGCCGGAAGCCAAACCGGTCGGCCGCATCATCGCCGTTGTCGGCGCCAAGGGCGGCGTCGGCGCCTCCACCGTCGCGCACAATATCGGCTGGGCGATCGCGCGCGATCTCAGCCTCGACAGCGTGGTTACCGACCTGGACCTCGCTTTCGGCACCGCCGGTCTCGACTACAACCAGGACCCGCCGCAGGGCATCGCCGATGCCGTCTTCTCGCCGGACCGCATCGACACCGCTTTCGTCGACCGTCTGCTGTCGAAGTGCACCGACCACCTGAGTTTGCTGGCGGCGCCGGCGACGCTTGACCGCGTCTACGATTTCGGCGCCGAAGCCTTCGACGCTATTCTCGACTCGATGCGCGCCTCAATCCCCTGCGTCGTCCTCGACGTGCCGCATATCTGGTCCGGCTGGACGCGGCGGCTGCTGATCAGCGCCGACGAGATCCTCATCGTCGCCGGCCCCGATCTCGCCAATCTGCGCAATGCCAAGAACATGGTCGACCTGTTGCGCGCGGCGCGGCCGAACGACCATCCGCCGCATTACTGCCTCAACCAGATCGGCGTGCCAAAACGGCCGGAGATCGCGCCGGCCGATTTTGCCAAGGCGCTGGAAGACCAGCCGCTCACGGTGATCCCGTTCGAGCCGCAGCTGTTCGGCACCGCGGCCAACAATGGGCAGATGATCGCGGAAGTCGCGGCCAATCACAAAACGGCGGATCTGTTCCGCCAGATGGCCCAGGTCCTGACCGGCCGTGCCGAGGCCAAGCGCGGCCGTCAGAGCCTGCTCGGCAAATTGCTCAAGCGCGCGGGGTAATTCCCGCGCGGCCATCAAGAGTCTGCTGGAAGTGTTCGGAGTAAGTCGACGTGTTCGGTAAGCGTGGCGCCACCGCTGACATTCGCAGCCCAGCCCCGGCGATGCAGCCGGCGCCGGCGCCGCATGCGCCCGCCGTAGCGCCCCAGCCTGCCCCGGCTGCACCGCCGGCGCCGCCCGTCGACACCGGCCGGACCCCGTTTCCATCCGACGGCCTTGGCGCGCCGTTGGTTGCGGCGCCGACACCGGAACGCAGAGTGGCCGCGGTCAACATGCCGGCGATCGATTCCCGGCGCTCGGAAGCCTATTACACCACCAAGGGCACCATCTTCGGCGCGCTGATCGAAGCCATCGACCTCGCGCAGCTTGCCCGTCTCGACGCCGAATCCGCGCGCGAGGAAATCCGCGACATCGTCAACGAGATCATCTCGATCAAGAATATCGTGATGTCGATCTCGGAGCAGGAAGAGCTGCTCGACGACATCTGCAACGACGTGCTCGGCTTCGGCCCGCTCGAGCCTCTGCTCGCGCGCGACGACATCGCCGACATCATGGTGAACGGCTCCGGCACGGTCTACATCGAAGTCAAAGGCAAGATTCAGCGCACCGGAATCCGCTTCCGCGACAACCAGCAGCTCCTGAATATCTGCCAGCGCATCGTCAGCCAGGTCGGCCGCCGCGTCGACGAAGCCTCGCCGATCTGCGACGCGCGTCTGCCCGACGGCTCCCGCGTCAACGCCATCGTACCGCCTTTGGCCATCGACGGCCCCGCGCTGACAATTCGTAAGTTCAAGAAGGACAAGCTGACGCTGGATCAGCTCGTCAAGTTCGGGTCGATCACCGAGCAGGGCGCGGAAATCCTGCGCATCCTCGGCCGCTGCCGGGTCAACACGCTGGTCTCCGGGGGCACCGGCTCCGGCAAGACCACCCTGCTCAACTGTCTGACGCAGTTCATCGACTCCGACGAGCGCATCATCACCTGCGAAGACGCCGCCGAACTTCAGCTGCAGCAGCCGCATGTGGTGCGCCTTGAAACCCGCCCGCCGAATCTCGAAGGCGAAGGCCAGGTGACCATGCGCGATTTGGTGCGCAACTGTCTGCGTATGCGCCCTGAACGCATCATCGTCGGCGAAGTCCGCGGCTCGGAAGCTTTCGACCTGCTGCAGGCCATGAACACCGGCCACGACGGCTCCATGGGCACGCTGCACGCCAACAACCCGCGTGAGGCGCTGTCGCGTCTTGAATCGATGATCACCATGGGCGGCTTCTCGCTGCCGTCGAGGACCATCCGCGAGATGATCGTCGCCTCGGTCGATGTCGTGGTCCAGGCCGCGCGCTTGCGCGACGGTTCGCGCCGTATCACCCACATCACCGAAGTGATGGGGCTGGAAGGCGACGTCATCATCACGCAGGACCTGTTCGTCTACGACATGGTTGGCGAGGACGCCGACGGCAACATCATCGGCCGACACCGGTCGACCGGCATCGGCCGCCCGCGCTTTTGGGATCGCGCGCGCTACTACGGCGAGGAGAAGCGGCTGGCCCAGGCGCTCGATGCCGCAGAGGAAGCCACCCAGGCGATGCGAGGCTAGCCGTGCTGGAAATCAACTCGCTGGCCATTTTCTTTCTCGCCGCCGTCGCCATCGGCGGCGTTGCCTATGTCTTCCTCTATCCGATCCTGTCGGGCGAGAAGAAGGCCGAGCAGCGCGTCGCCAGCGTTGCGCGCGCCGAGCCGATGGCGCGCAAGACGCGCGGGCCGCAGAAGAGCCGGCGCGACTCCATCGAGCACACGCTCAAGGAATTCGAAGAGCGCAACCGCAAGCACAAATCGCCACCGCTGGCGGTCCGCATCACCCAGGCGGGCCTGAGTTGGTCCAAGCAGACCTTCTTCATCATCTCCGGCGCCATCGGCATCGGAATGTTCCTTGTCGGCATGTTCGCCAATGCCGGGCTCCTGCCGGCGATCGGGCTGGGCTTCGCTGGGGCCTTCGGCATTCCGCGCTGGCTTCTGGGCTATCTGAAGAAGCGCCGCGAGCAGAAGTTTCTCAACGGCTTCCCGGACGCGGTGGACGTCATCGTGCGCGGCATCAAGGCCGGCCTGCCGCTGCTCGATTGCATCAAGATGATCACCATCGACGCGCCGGAGCCGGTGCGCTCCGAGTTCCGCGCCATCCTTGAGACCCAGGCGATCGGCATGCCGCTGGGCGAGGCCTGCGGCAAGCTCTACGAGCGCATGCCGGTGCCGGAAGCCAACTTCTTCGGCATCGTCATTGCCATCCAGCAGAAGGCCGGCGGCAACCTGTCGGAAGCGCTTTCTAACCTGTCGCGGGTGCTGCGCGATCGCAAGAAGATGAAGGCCAAGATCCAGGCCATGTCGCAGGAAGCCAAGGCCTCCGCCGGCATCATCGGCTCACTGCCCATCGCCGTGATGACGCTCGTCTGGATCACCAGCCCGTCCTACATCAATCTTCTCTTCACCGAGCAACTCGGCCACATCATGCTCGCCGGATCGGCGATCTGGATGGCAACGGGCGTGCTGGTGATGAAGAAGATGATCAACTTCGACTTCTGATGGCCGGCCGATGCTCGACCTGATAGCCAGCTCGCTGAACACCCAGTCCCTGACGGTGATCTTTGCCGCGATCGCCGCCATGGCGACCGTGCTGACCATCGCCATGCCGCTCGTCTTCGCCAACCCGCTCGACAAGCGCATGAAGGCGGTGGCCATCGAGCGCGAAAAGATCCGCGCCCGCGAGCGCGAGCGTCTGGCCAAGGAGCATGAAAAAGTTTCGCTGCGGCAGTCGCCGAAGCAATACATCCAGAAGATCGTCGACGGCTTCAACCTCAACAAGTGGTTCGGCCAGGAAGAAGCCCGGCTGAAGCTGGTGCAGGCCGGATATCGCGGTCAGGCGCCCTACGTCACATTCCTGTTCTTCCGCATGGTGACGCCGATCGCGGCCGCCGTGTTCGCCGCATTCTATCTGTTCGTCGTCACCGATTTCGATCAGCCGGCCACGGTCAAGCTCGGCCTGTGCATCGGCGCGGCCTATCTCGGCATGCATATGCCCCTGATGCTGCTGAAGAACAAAATTCAGAAGCGCCAGATCTCGATCAAGCGCGCTTTCCCCGACACGCTCGATCTGCTCTTGATCTGCGTCGAATCCGGCATGTCGATCGAAGCCGCGCTCAAGAAGGTCAGCGAGGAGATCGGCACGCAGTCGGTACCGCTGGCCGAGGAACTGACCCTGACGACGGCGGAACTCTCCTACCTGCCGGATCGCCGCCAGGCCTACGACAACCTGGCCAAGCGCACCGATCTCGAAGGCGTCAAGTCGGTCTGCATGGCGCTGACGCAGGCCGAGAAATACGGCACGCCGCTCGCCAGCATGCTGCGCGTGATGGCCCAGGAGAACCGCGACATGCGCATGTCGGAAGCCGAGAAGAAGGCCGCCGGCCTGCCGCCCAAGCTCACCGTTCCGATGATCCTGTTCTTCCTGCCGGTGCTGTTCGTCGTGATCCTGGGCCCCGCCGTCATCAAGGTGATGGCGATCAATTAGCCGAAGAGGAAGCGGACGAGGGCTAACCGCCCGCGTTCGGCGACGGCACATAAGGCCGGCCGCCCTTCTGCTGTTGCGACAGCACCTGTCGCAAATTGGCGACATTGGCCGCGGCCTGATCGGGCGGCAGGCCTTCGCCCGCGATACGTTCGGCCTCGGCATGCTTGCCGCGCAGGCCCAGGACGAGCGCCAGATTCTGCCGCACCTTCGGATCGGCGTTCGGCTGCGCCAGCGCGCGCCGCAAGGTGATCTCGGCGCGCTTGAGGTCCTTGGTGAGGACGTAGGACAGGCCGAGATTCGACAGTACCGACGGCTCGTCCGGCACCATCTTGAGCGCCGCCGAATAGTGCCGCTGCGCTTCGGCATTGCGGCCCATCTGGTCGAGCACCGCACCTTGAGCGTTGAGGATGCTCCAGTCGGGATTATCCGGTGTATGCGCCCGGCCGAGTGCGTCGAGCGCCTGCTGGTAGTTGCCGACCGCCGCCAGCGCCCGGCCATAAGCGCCGAGCAGCGCCATGTTGTTCGGGTTGCGGATGGCCGCCTGCTCCAGCACGGCGACCGCCTGCGCGCGCTGGTCGGTGGCGCGCAGCGCCCGGGCGTAATTGATTGCGGCTTCGGCGTTGGATGGATCGGCCTTGTAACGATCGCCCCAGGTCTCCAGCGCGTCGCGCCAGTCGCGTTCGGTTACCGGTTCGGCGCTGCGCCCGCCGATCGAACCGGTGATGTCATTGGTGGTCTTGCAGCCGCCGAGACCGAGCGTCAGCACAGCCGCCAGCGCCGCCGCGGCCAGAAAGCGGGCCCTTGATGGCGAAGCGTCACGGTGCGGGAGGCGCGAGGATGGGCGCATGGACATCCCGCTTGTGCGAGGGGAAGTTTCCGGCGGCATAACCGAGCAATAAAACGTTAACCCTAACGAGTGGTTAACTGCAGAAATTCGGCTAGTGTCCCCGGCACTGCCACGACGGAAAAACCGGTTCAGAGAGACGACCAAGCATGCACCCTGTCTTTGCGGCTACCAGCGAGCGCGGCACCCCGATCTGGTTCGTCCACGCCGATAACGCGGAGTCGATCCTCGCCGGTTTCGGCGATCGCGAACGGGCCTTCGCCAAGGCCGCCGGCTTTGAGGCCAGGCCGGGCCGGCTGCTGCTGATCCCGGCGCAGGACGGCAAGCTCGCCGGCGCGCTCTTCGGCCTGGAACGTCCCGGGGACCCGATCGACGCGTTCCGCCCAGGCGCGCTGGTGGGCCTGCTGCCGGCCGGTACCTACCGTTTCGCCAACGCCCCGCACGACGCACGGCTGGCGGCGCTCGCCTTCGCCACCGGCGCCTATCAGTTCACCCGCTATCGCAAGGCCGAGTCCCGCAGGATCAGGCTCGTCCTGCCCGACGGCGTCAACGGCGCCGAAGTCACCCGAATCGCCGAAGGCGTGGCGCTGGCCCGCGACCTCATCAACACCCCGGCCAACGATCTGGGTCCCGATGAACTCGAAGCCGCGGCGCGCAAGCTCGCCGCCGCGCATGGCGCCAAAGTTCACGTCACGAACGGCGCCAAACTCGCGAAAGAATTCCCGCTGATCCACGCCGTCGGCCAGGGATCGCCGCGTGCGCCGCGCCTGATCGACATCGCCTGGGGCAGACCGAAAGATCCGAGGGTGACTTTGGTCGGCAAGGGCGTGTGCTTCGACACCGGCGGCCTCGACATCAAGCCGTCGAGCGGCATGCTCAACATGAAGAAGGACATGGGCGGCGCGGCCACCGTGCTCGGCCTCGCCCACATGATCATGGCCGGCAAGATGAAGCTGCGCCTGCGCGTGCTGATCCCAGCGGTCGAGAATTCCGTGTCGGGCAAGAGCTTCCGGCCGCGCGACATCTTCAACTCGCGCAAGGGCCTCACCGTCGAGATCGGCAACACCGATGCCGAAGGCCGCCTCATCCTCGCCGACGCCCTGACGCTGGCGAGCGAAGACAAGCCGGCGCTTCTGGTCGATTTTGCCACTCTCACCGGCGCGGCGCGCGTCGCACTCGGCACGCAACTGCCGGCGCTGTTCAGCAATGACGACAAGCTCGCCGCCGACATGGGCAAAGCCGGTTTGGCCGAGAACGATCCGGTCTGGCGGCTGCCGCTGTGGCAGCCCTACGAGACACAGCTCGATTCCAAGGTGTCTGACATCAACAATGTCGGCAGCGACGGCATGGCCGGCGCCATCACCGCGGCGTTGTTCCTGAAAAAATTCGTCGATGCGCCGTCCTGGATGCATCTCGACATCTTTGCCTGGACGCCATCGGCGCGGCCCGGCCGGCCCGAGGGCGGCGAACTGATGGCGGCGCGGGCACTCTATGCCGTGCTGTGCGAGCGCTATGGCTGAGATGCTCGACCCCCGCCTCAATCCCTACCGCAAGGACATTGCCGCGGCGCATTTGCGCGGTCAGGTCGACGCGGCTGAGTTCGTCGACGGCACGACCTATGAAGTCATCGAGCCGGTCGCCGATCTACGCCGCTCGCCCGCGCACGAAGCGGCGCTCGACACGCAGGCGCTGAAAGGCGAGCGCGTCACGGTCTACGAGACAAGCGAAGAAGGCTGGGCCTGGGGCCAGTTGGAGAGCGATGGATATGTCGGCTATCTGTCGGCCAATGCGCTGGGGCCTGTCAGCGTGACAGCGACGCATCGCGTCTGTGTGCCGCGCACTTTTGGCTTCCCCGCCGCCGACATCAAGCTGCCGCCGATGATCGCGCTGCCGATGGGCGCCCGTATCGCCGTGACCCGCACGACCGACGTCTTCGCCGTCGATGGCTATGGCTGGCACTATCCACTCGGCCATGTCGCACCGCTAGATACGAAGCAGGGTGATTTCGTCGCCATCGCCGAGATGTTCGCAAGCGTGCCCTATCTGTGGGGTGGCAAGTCGTCGCTGGGCATCGACTGCTCCGGCCTCGTGCAACTGGCGCTGAACACCGCTGGACATCCCTGCCCGCGCGATTCCTACATGCAGGAGCGCGTCGTCGGCTCAGCCGTTGCCCTCGATGACCTGCGGCGCGGCGACCTCGTGTTCTGGAAGGGCCATGTTGCCATCGCGCGCGACTCCCACACACTCGTCCACGCCAATGCCCATCACATGATGGTGGTGGCCGAACCTGCTGCCGATGCCATCGCGCGCATCAGCGCGGCAGGCAGCGAGATCACGTCGATCAGGCGGCTGTAGGCTATCGTGGACACATCACCGTGCCGCACTTCGCCACGGCATTGACGGCCTCGGTCAGCGCCTTCTTCCCCGGATAGCCGACGATGACGACGCCGCCGAGCACCAGCCCCGGCGTCGCCTGGATGCCGAGCGCATCGCCGACGCGCAGATGCTCCTTCATCACGGTGCCGAAGGTATCCTCGTTGGCGATCTTGCGCAGCTCGACGCTTTCCAGGCCGAGCGCCTGCGCCGCGGCGAAGGCCCGCTTGTCGTCAATGGTACCGCGACCCTGATAGATCGTGCGGTGGAATTTGTAGGCATTCTCCGCGCTCGCCATGCGGTTCACCGCATATTCGACCCGCGCCGCGAGGATCGACGGAATGCCCAGCACCGGGAAAGGCACCAGGACCAGGCGCAGCGTCGGATTGCTCTGCAACAGCTCGTCGATGTCCTCCGAGGCGCGGCGACAGTAGGGGCAATTGAGATCGTAGAACTCGTACAACGTCACCTTGCCGGCCGGATTGCCGGCGACGACGATATTCTTGAGATGCTCGATGCGAACAACGAGCTCCTGCGAGACGCTGTGATTGGCGATGACATTGCCGTCATCGGCGATGATCGGAAACTGCGCGGCGTCGTCGGCGCGCGCCGTCAGCGGCGCGGCGAGGGCAACAAGCAAAGCGGCGGCGAGGCCAAGGCGCGGCAGAATCACGATTTAAGTCTCCAGGAGCGACCCCATGCTCATGCCCGATCCGCAGCCTCAAGTCCGAATCAAGAAAGCGTGAGACGACCTACGGCACCGGCGCGGGAACGGCAGCGGTCTCGATGCGGAACGCGGCGGCGAACAGCGCGCGCGTGTAGTCGCTCTTCGGGTTCTTGAACAGTTCGGCAGCCGCGCCCTCTTCCACCATCTTGCCGTTGCGCATGACCAGCAGCCGCGAAGCGAGCGCCGCAACCACCCGCAGATCGTGCGAGATGAACATATAGGTGAGATCGCGCTTCTTCTGCAGATCGCGCAACAAATCGACCATCTGCGCCTGGATCAGCATGTCGAGCGCCGAGGTCGGCTCGTCGAGCACGATGAAGGTCGGCTCCAGCACCAGCGCACGGGCAATGGCGATGCGTTGGCGCTGGCCGCCGGAAAACTCGTGCGGATAGCGGTGGCGCGTCGCCGGATCGAGGCCGACGTCTTCCAGCGCGGCGACGACGCGGCGCTCGCGCTCGGCGTCGTCCATGCCGGCGTGATGCACCCACAGCCCTTCCTCGATGATGTCGGACACCGACATGCGGGGGCTGAGCGAGCCGTAAGGGTCCTGGAACACGATCTGCATCTGGCGGCGGTGCGGCCGCATCTCCTTGAACTTCAAGCCCTGAAGTTGCTCGCCCATGAAGACGATCGGCCCGTCCGACGAGATCAGCCGCAGGATGGCGAGGCCGAGCGTGGTCTTGCCGGAGCCCGACTCGCCGACGACACCGAGCGTCTCGCCCTTGCGCAGTTCGACGCTGACGCCGTCGACCGCCTTGATGTGGCCGACCACCTTGCGCAGCACGCCGCGCTTGATCGGAAACCACACCTTGAGGTCGTCGGTCTTGACCACCACGGGCGCGTCCGGCTTCGGCGGCGCCGGATCCGGTTTCGGCTCGGCGGCGAGCAGCGCTTGCGTGTAGGGATGCCGCGGCCTGGTGAAAACCTCTTCCACCGGGCCCTGCTCGACAATCTCGCCGCGCTGCATGACGCAGACCCGGTCGGCGAGCTTGCGCACGATGCCGAGGTCGTGGGTGATGAACAACATGGACATGCCGAGCCGCGTCTGGATGTCTTTGAGGAGCTTGAGAATCTGCGCCTGCACGGTGACGTCGAGCGCGGTGGTCGGTTCGTCGGCGATCAGCAGGTCCGGCTCGTTCGCCAGCGCCATGGCGATCATGATGCGCTGGCGCTGACCACCGGACATCTGGTGCGGATAGCTTTGCAGGCGCTCCTCGGGATCGGGAATGCCGACCTGGGTGAGGAGTTCGATGATGCGCGCTCGCGCCGCCTGCCCGGTCATGCCCTTGTGCAGCAGCAGCACCTCGCCGATCTGCTTCTCGATCGTATGCAGCGGATTGAGCGAGGTCATCGGCTCCTGGAAGATGATGGTGATGTCGTTGCCGCGGACCTTGCGGATCTCGCTCTCCGGCATCGCCAGCAGTTCCTGGCCATTGAAGGTGACCGTGCCCGAGGGATGGCGCGCCGCCGGATAGGGCAGCAACTTCATCACGCTCAGCGCCGTCACCGACTTGCCGGAGCCGGATTCGCCGACCAGCGCCACAGTCTCGCCCTTGCCGATCTCGAACGACACACCCCTGACTGCGTGCACCTCATGCGTGCCGAGGCCGAAGGCGACGGACAGGTTATCGACCTTGAGAAGCGGTTCGGTCATGCAAAAGTCTTCCGCGGGTCGAAGGCATCGCGCACCGCTTCGCCGATGAAGATCAGCAGCGACAGCATGATTGCGATGGCGAAGAAGCCGGTAAGGCCGAGCCACGGCGCCTGGATGTTGGCCTTGCCCTGACTCAGCAATTCGCCGAGCGACGGCGAGCCCGGCGGCAAGCCGAAGCCGAGGAAGTCGAGCGCGGTCAGCGTCATCACCGACGACGACAGGATGAACGGCAGGAAGGTCAGCGTCGCCACCATCGCGTTCGGCAACAGATGGCGGAAGATGATGGTCGCGCTGGTGACGCCGAGCGCACGCGCCGCCTGGATGTACTCGAAATTGCGGCCGCGCAGGAATTCGGCGCGCACCAGCCCCACCAGCCGCACCCACGAAAACAACAGCAGAATGCCAAGCAGCACAAAGAAGCCCGGCACCAGCACCGACGAGATGATCATCAGGAGATACAGTTCCGGTATCGAGGTCCAGATTTCGATGAAGCGCTGCGACAGCAAGTCGGTCCAGCCGCCGAAATAGCCCTGCACGGCGCCGGCGGCGATACCGATGATCGACGAGGCGATGGTCAGGCACAGGCCGAACAGCACCGAGATGCGGAAGCCGTAGATCAGGCGCGCCATCACATCGCGGCCGCCGTCATCGGTGCCGAGCCAGTTGGCTTCCAGCGTGCCGCATGGCGCGAAATTGTTCTTGGCGGCGAATTCGCAGTCTTTCTGCGTCAGCGCCCAGGTCGGCTTCGAAGGGAACGGCGACGGTGGCCTCGATACCTGCGTCGAATAGGAGAACCGGATCGGCGGCCAGACGACGAAGCCGTTCTCCTTCTTGATGAGGTCCATCAGGTAGTCGTCGCGATAATCGGCCGCCGTTCCGAACAACAGCGGGTCCTTTTCCTTGGCAAAGGCCGTGTCCGGATAGGTGACAACCGCCGGGAAAAACGACTTGCCGTTGACGTGAATAAAGATCGGCTTGTCGTTGGCGACGAACTCGGCGAACAACGAGATGACGAACAGGATCGTGAAGATCCACAGCGACCAGTAACCGCGCCGGTTCTGCTTGAAGTTCTGCCAGCGCCGCCGGTTCAGCGGCGACATCTTGATCCAGGGCCGCGGCACGGGCTCGGGCCCGGTCGGCGTCACGGTCGCGGTGTTTGCGGTGCGGGCGTCCACGGCTCACACCTCCCGCGACTCGAAGTCGATGCGCGGATCGATCCACGTATAGGCAAGATCGGAGATCAGGTTCACCACGACGCCAACCAGCGAGAAGATGTAGAGCGTGGCGAAAACGACGGGGTAATCGCGGTTGAGCACGCTCTCGAAACCGAGCAGGCCGAGGCCGTCGAGCGAGAAGATGGTCTCGATCAGCAGCGAGCCGGCAAAGAAGGCGGAAACGAAGGCCGACGGAAAGCCCGCCACCACGATCAGCATCGCGTTGCGGAAGACGTGGCCGTACAGCACCTGGTTGCTGGAGCAGCCCTTGGCGCGCGCGGTGAGCACATATTGCTTGCGGATTTCGTCGAGGAACGAGTTCTTGGTCAGCAGCGTCATGGTGGCGAAGGCCGACAACGCCATGGCGATGATCGGCAGCGTCAGGTGCCAGAAATAATCGAGGATCTGCTTGTACCAGGGCAGCGCCCAGAAATTGTCGGACACCAGCCCGCGCAATGGGAACCAGTTGAAGAACGAGCCGCCGGCGAACAGGATGATCAGCAGGATGGCGAACAGGAAGCCCGGAATGGCGTAGCCGATGATGATGACGGTCGAAGTCCACATGTCGAAGCGCGAACCGGCGTCGACCGCCTTCTTGATGCCGAGCGGAATCGAGATGAGATAGGTCAGCAGCGTCATCCAGATGCCGAGCGACATCGACACCGGCAACTTCTCCTTGATCAGCTCCAGCACCGTGACGTCGCGGAAATAGCTCGAGCCGAAATCGAAGCGGATGTAGTTCCACATCATGATCAGGAAGCGCTCGTGAGCCGGCTTGTCGAAGCCGAACTGCTGCTCCAGTTTCTTGATGAAGGCCGGGTCCATGCCCTGCGCGCCGCGATATTTGGAGGTGACGGCATCGACGCCGGAGCCGCCCTGGGCCATGCCGCGGCTGCCGAAATCACCACCGGCGGAACCGGAAATGCGCGAGGTCGCGCTGGTGTCGGAGCCCTGCAGCTTGGCGATGACCTGCTCGACCGGGCCGCCGGGCGCGAACTGCACCACGACGAACGACACCAGCATGATGCCGATCATGGTCGGGATCATGAACAGGATGCGGCGGATGATGTAGGCGGTCATGGGATCCTGTTAGCGCAGTATGGCCGGTCCGTCACGCACTCACCCCTTCTTCTCCGCCGCCCACCAGGTATCGGGGATGCCGCGATCATAGCGCGGCTGGCGCGCCGGGCGGCCGAACACGTCCCAATAGGCGATGCGGTGCGAGGCCAGATACCATTGCGGCACCCAATAGCGCCCGGCGCGCACGACGCGGTCGAGCGCCTTGCAGGCCGCGATCATGTCCTCGCGCGTCGACGCCGCGATGATCTTGTCGACCAGCGCATCGATCGCCGGATCGGCGATACCGGCCAGATTTTTGGATCCGTTGATCTTGGCCGCACTCGAAGCGAAGTAGCTGCGCAGCGAATCCCCCGGTGTCGATGAAAATCCCATGCGCTCGACCGTGAGATCGAAGTCGAACGTATCGACACGGGCGCGGTACTGCACCGGATCGACGACGCGGAGACTCGCCTGAATACCGAGCAACTCAAGGTTCTTGATGTACGCCAGGTGATGCGGGTTGAAGCTCGGCTCCTCACTGAGAAACTCGATGGTGAAGGGCTGGCCGCTCGGCAGCACGCGCTTGCCGTCCTTGATAACGACGCCGGCGTCGTTGAGCTTGCCGGCCGCAATGCGCAGCACGCGGCGGTCCTGGCCGGACGCGTCGGTCACCGGCGGCACATAAGGCGCCGAGTAGACCTCGTCGGGCACCTTGCCGCGGAACGGCTCGAGCAGCTTCAGTTCGGCCTCGTCGGGCTTGCCCTGCGCCATCATCGGCGAATTCTGGAACACCGAGTGCGTCCGCTTGTAGGCGTCGTACATGATGTTCTTGTTGGTGTACTCGAAGTCGAAGGCGTCGATCAGCGCCTCGCGCACGCGGCGGTCCATGAACTTGTCGCGCCGCGTATTGATGAACCAGCCCTGCGCGCCGGACGGCGTATCGTCGGGCGTCACGTCGCGCTTGACCTTGCCGTCCTTGACAGCCGGAAAGTCGTAGCGCGTCGCCCAGGTGCGCGCGGTGAACTCCTCTCGAAACGTGTAATTCCGCGCCGTGAAGCCGACGAAGGCAACCTCGCGGTCGCGGTAATATTCATAGCGGATGGTGTCGAAGTTGTTCTGCCCGACCTCGACCGGCAGCTTCGCGCCCCACCAGTCCTTGACGCGCTCGTATTCGATAGAGCGTCCGGCGTCGACGCGGCTGACCTTGTAGGGTCCGCTGCCGAGAGGAATGTCGAGCGTCGACTCGTCGAAATTCTTCTTGCTGTAATAGGCCTTGGACAGGATCGGCAGGCCGGCGACGAACAGTGGCACTTCCCGCCCGCGGCCCGGCTTGAAGCGGGCAACAACAATGCCGTCGCCGTCGGCTTCGGCCCTATCGAAGTCGTTGAGAAGTTGCGCGATGATCGGGTGGCCTTTTTCCTTGAGCGTGTTCAGCGACCAGACGACATCATGCGCGGTCAGCGGCGAACCGTCATGAAAGGTCAGGCCGTCGCGCAATGTGAAACGATAGGTAAGTCCGTTGTCGGTGATGCGGACGCTCTTCGCGGCGAGGCCGTACATGGCATCCAGCTCATCCCCGGCCTTAGCCATCAAGGTGGCGAAGGTCCAGTCCATGCCATAGGCGCCGTCGCCTTTGAGGATGTAGGTGTTGAGCGAATTGAAGGTCAGGAACGAGCCGTTATAGGTCCGTCGCGAAATCGATTCCGAGAAGGCGCCGCCCTTGGGCGCATCCGGATTGACGTAGGGGAAATGCTTGAAGTCCGGCGGCAGCGCCAGATCGCCGAAGGCCGACATGCCGTGGCGCTCGGTGTCGAGGTTGATAGGCTGGCTCTGTGCCTGGGCGCGCGGCGGCCATTGGGCGGCGGCAATCGCGCCGGCGGACAAAAGGAGCGCGTGCCGCCGTGTAATCATCACCGCCGGGCCTTCGCCGCCTTGGCTTCGTCCCACCACCAGACGGTCGGGAATGCCGAGGCGCCGTATTTCGGCATGGTTTCGGGATGGCTGAAGCGATCCCAGCGCGCGGTACGCTGGAACGGATAGCTCCATTGCGGCACGACGTAGTCGTTCCACAACAGCACGCGGTCGAGCGCGTGCGTCGCCGCCACCAGTTCCTCGCGGCTCTTGGCGAAGATGACGCGATCGATCAGCTTGTCGATCGCCGGATTCTTGATGCCGATCGTATTCCGCGAACCGGGGCGGTCTGCCGCCTGCGAGCCCCAGAATTCGCGCTGCTCGTTGCCCGGCGACAGCGATTGTCCCCACGAAGAGACGATGATGTCGAAATCCCACTGCCGCAGGCGGTTCTGGTACTGCGACACATCAACCGTGCGGATACTGACCTCGACGCCGATCTTCTCCAACTCCGCCTTGTAGGGCAGAACGACGCGCTCGAAAGTGGGCTGGACCAAAAGGAATTCGACCGACAGACGCTCGCCGGTTTTGACATTGACCAGCCTGGTGCTCTTGATCTCGTAACCGGCCGCGTTGAACAACTTGAGCGCCGCACCCAAATTCATGCGCTCTGACTGCGGCTTGCTGTAGTCGGGATTGGTGTACGGCTGGGAAAACAGCTCGGCCGGCACCTCCGCACGCACACTTTCGAGAATCTGAAGTTCGAGTCCCTGCGGCACGCCGGAACTGGCCAGTTCGGTGCCGTAGAAATAGCTGTCAATGCGCTTGTACTGACCATAGAACAATTGCTTGTTCATCTTGTCGAAATCGAACGCATAATTGAACGCCCGGCGCAGCCGCGCATCCTTGAACTTGTCGCGGCGAATATTGAAGGCGAAGGCCTGCATCACGCCGCTGCTGGTCTGCGGAAACTCCTCGCGCACCACTTTCTTTTGTTGCACCGCCGGGAAATCGTAAGCAGTTGCCCAGTCCTTGGCGCTCGACTCGGAACGAAAGTCGATCTGGTCACCCTTGAAGGCTTCGAGAGCGACCGTCATGTCGCGGAAATACTCAAAGCGGATCTGCGCGAAATTGTTGGTGCCGATATTGACGTTGAGGTCCTTGCCCCAATAGTCGGCGACCTTCTCGTAAACGATGGTGCGGCCCGGCGCGAATTCCTTGACGCGATAGGGGCCCGAACCGAGCGGCGGCTCCAGGGTCGTCGCGGTGACATCACGTTTGTTGCCGGACTTGTCCGTCCCCTCCCACCAATGCTTCGGCATGATCGTGAGCTGGCCGACGATATGCGGCAGTTCGCGATTGCCCGGCGTGTCGAAGGTGAAGGTGATTTCCCGCTCGCCGGTCTTTTCCGCCTTGACGACGTGACTGTAATAGGCGGCGAGATCGGGGCGGTTCTCCTTGAGCACATTGAAGGAGAAGATCACGTCATCGACGGTCACCGGCTTGCCGTCATGCCAGCGCGCGCGCGCATCGATGCGGTAGGTGACCCAGGAAAAATCGTCGGCGTAGCGAACGGCGTCCGCCAGCAGCCCGTATTCGGTCGAGACCTCGTCAAAGGCGGCCGTCATCAGCGTTTCGCTGAAGAGGCTGGTGCCCATGGCGATGTTGCCCTTCACCATCGCCACGACTTCGTTGAAGTTGTCGAAGGTGCCGAAGCCGGCCATGCGGACCGTGCCGCCTTGCGGCGCCGCCGGATTGACGTACTCGAAATGCTTGAAGCCGGCGGGATATTTCACGTCGCCGAATAGCGACAGGCCGTGCTTCCAAGCCTTGTCCTTTGTCTTGTCCTGCGCCACGGCCGGGAACACGCCGAACACGCCGAAGGCAGGCGCGGCAACCGCCGCGGCGGTGGAGCGAAGGAGGCTGCGTCGGGAAATTTTCATGGGCGGGCCGTCTTCTCGAAATTCCGTTGGCACGAACGAAGTTCTGCCGGCTCAAGCCGACCCTGACGAGTTCGGTTCCGATTATGTCGGTTTTTCGGTCCCCTGCCAGCGCCGGGGCTCGCGAAGGCACCGAATGTCCTCAAATCTCCGTGGCCAATCGCCGCAATTACAGTCTCGTAACGAAACGGCCGGGCTTGGGGCCCGGCCGTTCGATGAAAGTCCCTTGGCCAAGCGGCTTACTGCTTGGGAGCCTCCGCCGCGGCCGGCAACGGCTGCGGGCTGTCGGAGAGCGAGCGCAGATAGGCGATGACATCGGCGCGGACATTGTCACGCGAAATGCCGGCAAAGGTCATGTTGGTGCCGGGAATGGCGCCGCGCGGGTTCTTGAGGAACACGTTGAGGTCCTCGTAGGTCCACTTGCCGCCCTTGGCCTTCATGGCAGCCGAGAAGTTGAAGCCGCCGCGGCCGGTGCCGACCTCGTGACCGACGATGTCGTAGAGGTTCGGGCCGACGCGGTTCGGGCCGCCCTTTTCGAAGGTGTGGCAGGAGGCGCACTGCTTGGCGGCGGCCTGGCCCTTTTCCACCGAGGCGCTGGCGAGCAGCACGGCGATCGGCTTTTCCGGTTCGGCCGGGCCTGCCGGACCACCTTTGCCCTCTTCCTTGACGGCGATGGCGTACCCCGGCTTGGCCGGCGCTTCGGGGGCGAACAGCGCCGAAGCACCGATGTTCAGCGCCAGCAGAGCGAGGCAGGTCGCCAGCACGGCCCCGAGAATCTTGTTCAGTTCGAAAGAGTTCATGGAAAACGGTTCCCGAAGAAGGGATGCGGACCAAACCTGGCGGACAAATAGCCGGTTTGCCGGCCCTGTGGCAACCCGTATAAGCCCGTCCACCCGCTACAATTTGGTGCCCCGGAAGCCATGGCTGCGACCATCATCCTCATACCGGCCCGCATGGCCTCGACCCGGCTACCCGGCAAGCCGCTGGCCGACATCAACGGCCTGCCGATGATCGTCCATGTGCTGCGCCGGGCCGAAGAAGCCGGCCTCGGCGAGGTCGTGGTGGCGACCGATTCCGAGGCGGTGCAGGCGGCGGTTGAAAAAGCCGGCGGCCGCGCGGTGATGACGAGCACGGACCACTTGTCCGGCTCCGACCGCATCTTCGAAGCGCTGGAGATGGTAGACCCCGAACACCGGGTGGCCCATATCGTCAATGTCCAGGGCGACCTGCCGACCATCGCGCCGGCGGACATTCGCGCCGCCCTCGCCCCGCTGTCGGACCCCGCCGTCGATATCGCCACCCTCGCCGCCGTGATCCACGACCCGGTCGAACTGACCAACCCCAACGTGGTCAAGGCCAAGGGCGTCACAATCGGACCCGGCCATATGCGCGCCACGACCTTCACACGGGCCGACGCCGAGGGACCCGGCCCGCACTACCACCACATCGGACTTTACGCCTATAAGCGCGCCGCGCTGGAGCGCTTCGTCAAGCTGCCGCCCTCGGCCAACGAGCAGCGCGAACGGCTGGAGCAATTGCGCGCGCTCGATAGCGGCATGCGCATCGACATCGCCGTGGTCAGTTCGGTGCCGCTCGGCGTCGATACGCCCGAGGATCTGGAAAAAGCGCAGAAGATGCTGCTGTCTTCACCATGACAAGCGCAGCCAAAGCGTGTAACGCACCGGCAGAATGAACGAGCGGACGGACATGGCCACCAAGAAAATCATCTTCCAGGGCGAACTCGGCGCGAATTCCGACATCGCCTGCCGCGAGGCCTATCCCGACTACGAGCCGGTGCCCGCCGCCACCTTCGAGGACTGCTTTACCGCGCTGGAAAGCGGCGACGTCGATCTCGGCATGATCCCGATCGAGAATTCGGTGGCCGGCCGCGTTGCCGACATCCACCACCTGATGCCGACCGCGAAGCTGCACATCATCGGCGAATGGTTTCTGCCGATCCGCAATCAGCTCATGGCGCCGAAGGGCGCCAGCCTGCAAACCATCAAGTCGGTGCAGAGCCATGTGATGGCGCTCGGCCAGTGCCGCAACGTCATCCGCGAGCTCAAGCTCAAGCCGGTGATCGGCGCCGACACCGCCGGCTCGGCGCGCGAAATCGCCGAGGCCAACGACCCGACCCGCGCGGCCATCGCCTCGCGCCTGGCCGCGGAAATCTATGGCCTCAACATCCTGAAGGAGAACGTCGAGGACGAGTCGAACTCGACCACGCGCTTCGTCGTGCTGTCTCCGGAGAAGAAATGGGCCAAGCCCGGCAACGGCAAGGTCATCACCACCTTCGTCTTCCGGGTGCGTAACCTGCCGGCCGCGCTCTACAAGGCTATGGGCGGCTTCGCCACCAATGGCGTCAACATGACCAAGCTGGAAAGCTACATGGTCGGTGGCAACTTCTTCGCTACGCAATTTTATGCCGACGTCGAAGGGCACCCCGACGACACCGCGCTGGTCCACGCGCTGGAAGAGCTCGCCTTCTTCTCCAAGGAATTGCGTATCCTCGGCGTCTATCCGGCGCACCCCTATCGCAACACGTTCAAGGAAGACAGCGACGATTGACGTCGATGTCATTCCGGGTCGCACCCAAGGTGCGGCCCGGAATCCAGAATAATACTCAGCGCGTGTTGCTGGATTTCCGGGTTCGCGCGTCAAATGCAGAGAAGACGCGCGTAAACGCGCTTATGCGCGCCCCGGAATGACCCGGAGCGCTCACCGAGTCATGCGATCTTCGGCCTTGAAGTACTTGCGCGCGTGGGCGACGAGCTGTCCGTCGCTCGGGTGGTCGATGGTCTCGACCCCGGCGATCAACTTCTTCAGCGGCGCGTCGTGGCTTTCGATGTGCTTCACCAATTGGTTCTTGGCATTGCCCGGACCGGTGATCAGCACCGCGCCGGCATCCGCGATCGCCTGCGCCACCGAGTGCAGGAATTCGTGGTCGGCGGCCGCATGGCCCGGTCCGAGTTCGCCGGCCTTGTGGTGCAGGTGCTTGGCCGGCTTGTCCGGGTGGATGACCTGCTTGTCGGCGTCGGTCGGGTTGAAATGGAAAACCCGCGCTTCGCGGTGATCGATCCAGACGACGGCGTGATAGTGGCTCATGGCAAATCCCTTGGATGTAGAACGCGGCCCGTCGGGCCCCCTGTGTCGGTCGGACAATGGCCCGGACGCGACCGGACCATTTTGATCTAGCGCATGATTGTGGCAACCGCCGCGCACCCCTTGATCGCAGCCGCGCAACCGGCTTGAAGGGAGAATAAGGCCTCGGCGCCATGCCGGCCGCGGGAGGAAACCATGACGACGACTGACAAGGTGGCCCTGGTCACCGGGGCCGCGCGCGGCATCGGCCTTGCCGCCGCCAAGCGCTTTCTGGCCGAGGGCTACAAGGTCGCGCTGCTCGACATTAATTCCGAGACCCTCCACGCCGCCCATGCCGCGCTGGCCCATGAGCACGACATCATGGCCATCGAATGCGATGTGGCGCAGCCCGATGCGGTGATGCTGGCCTTCGACGCCGTGGCCCGCCAGTTCGGCCGGCTCGATGCGCTGGTCAACAATGCCGGCATCGCTGTTTTCAAGCCGATCCTCGATTTGACTTATGAGGAATGGTCCCGCGTTATGGCCGTGAACCTCACCGGACCGTTTCTGTGCGCCCAGGCGGCGGCGCCGTTAATGCGCGACGGCGGCGGCGGCTCTATTGTGAACATTACATCCATATCCGGTCTTCGGGCTTCGACCTTGCGCACCGCCTACGGCACCAGCAAGGCGGGCCTCGCGCATCTCACCAAGCAGCAGGCGGCGGAGCTGGCGCAGTACAACATCCGCGTCAACGCCGTGGCGCCGGGTCCGGTCGATACGGCGATGGCCAAAGCGGTGCACACGCCGGAAATCCGCGCCGACTATCACGACCACATGCCGCTGAACCGCTACGGCCTCGAGGAAGAGCTGGCAGAGGCCATCTTCTTCCTGTCGAGCGAGCGAGCGAGCTACATCACCGGGCAGATCCTGTGTGTCGATGGCGGTTTCGATTCGACGGGCATTGGTCTGCCGACGCTGCGGAAGGCGATGCGGAATAGCTAGCGCTTGGCCGCCTCGTACCAGTCGACAAAGCGCGGCGATAGTCTGCGCAGCCGTTCGATGTCGACGCGGCCGGAGCGCGTGATGTAGCTCATGGCGAAATCCGCGGGCTTGAGCTTCATGTGCTCGCCGAAATCCTCGTACCATGCAGCGCTGTCATTGGCGCCGCCGACCAGCTTCTCCAGTACTGGGCGGCGCGCTGCCTCATAAGCAGCGAAGGCCGCCGGCACGTCTTTGGGATGCGCGGTCAAAGCCTTGTCCAGCGCGATGGCGTCTTCCAGCGCCAACCGCGTGCCGGAGCCGATGGAGAAATGTGCGGTGTGCAGCGCATCGCCCATGAGCACATATTTGCCGTGCGACCAGCGCGCGTTGTGCACCAGCGGAAATTGCCGCCAGATCGAATTATTGGCGATCAGCGGTTCACCATCGAGCGTCGCGGCGAAGACCCTTTCGCAGAAGGCCTGCGACTGCGCCGGCGCCATTTGCGCGAGGCCGGCGCTCGCAAAGGTGTCGGCGCCAGTCTCGACGATGAAGGTCGAGCGGTCCGGCGCGTAGCGATAATGGTGGGCGTTGAACGGGCCCCATTCGGTGTCGACGAAGGTCTGCGTCAGCGTTTCGAACACCTGCCCGGTGCCGAACCAGGCGAAACGATTGGTAAGATGACCGACCGTGGCGCCCAGTTCGTTCGCATAAGTGTGGCGCACCAGCGAGTTGACGCCGTCAGCGCCGACGACGACATCGAATTCCCCGAGTTCATCCAGGGATCTCACGGCGCAGCCATAGATCGCGGTGACGTTCACCGATGCGGCGCGCGCCTGCAGCAGTTGCAGCAGCTTGAGCCGCTCGATGGCGGCAAAGCCGATGCCGTCGATGACAATGCGCTCCGCGGGATGATTGAGCGTCATGTCGCGCCAGGACTCCATCGCCGGCACGATGGCGGCGTAGGTCTCCTCGTCGTCCTCGCGCAGAAACTCGAGCGCGCGGTCGGAGAACACCACGCCGAAGCCGAAAGTGGCGTCGGCCGGATTCTGCTCGATCACGGTCACGTCCGCGTTCGGCGCCCGGCGCTTGATCAGGAAGGACAGATATAGGCCGGCCGGACCGGCACCGAGGATGGCGATGCGCATGGCGCGAGTGTGTCACAGCGCCGCGGCGCGGGGCAGAGAAAGATAGTTCGGCACTTATGGTCCCCGCGCAGGCGGGACCATAAGCCACATCCTCTCGATAGGCTGCGGAGTATGGGTCCCGGGCCTCCTTTCGGTCGCCCGGAACGACAGCCAATCAAATCGTCTGGTTATACGCGCCGACTTCCGGATGCTTGCGCAGCACGCCGTCGACCGCCTTGAACATCTCGCGCATGCGCGCTTCCGACACCGGGCTCTCGACCACGACCACCAGCTCCGGCTTGTTGGACGACGCCCGGACCAAGCCCCAGGTGCCGTCCGCCACCGTCACCCGGACGCCGTTGACGGTGACGAGATCGCGGATCGCCTCGCCCGCGACCTTCTCGCCCTTCTGCTTCGCCGCCTCGAAGTGCTTCGTCACCTGATCGACGATACCGTACTTCTTCTCGTCGTCGCAGTGCGGCGACATGGTCGGCGAGCCCCAGGTCTTGGGCAGCG
>Ga0180223_1000394_pt1 | contig 58277 bp, 46 predicted proteins | sample eDN5th30CKraftOP_FD_151337 | JGI IMG/M metagenome (GOLD analysis project Ga0180223, IMG submission 151337) | Enriched Organic Plus compost microbial communities from Emeryville, California, USA - eDNA 5th pass 30_C Kraft OP (version 2) (version 2) ... | reverse complement strand
AGCTGGGCGTGACGCCGGATGGCGGCGGCTCCATCGGCATCGTCGAGCGCGTTGGCCCCCGCAAGGCGCTGGAGCTGTTTCTCGCCACCGACAGTCTGACGGCGCAGCAGGCGCTGGAGCTGGGCCTGGTCAACCAGGTGGTTCCGGCCGACCAGCTTGAGGCCGCCACCGCCGACCTGGCGGCCCGGCTCGCGCGCAATACGCCGGACGCCATCCGCCTGACGAAGCAGCTGGTGCAGCAGTCGTCGCGGACCCCGGCGGCGGCCCAGCTCGACGCCGAACTGGAAGCCATGGCCCATTGCATGCAGACGCCGGCGTTCCGCGAAGCGATCGGTCGTTTCGTCAAAAAATGAGGGGGGGGGCGTGGGCCAGGGCGCGCCCTGGCCTTGCCGCGCATCAATCGGCGTTGAGGTCCTGCTTGCGCACCTTGCCGGTGGCGGTCATTGGCAGGGCCTCCACCAGGCGCACTTCAGGCGTTTTGTAGCTGGCCATGCGTTCGCGGCACCAGGCTTCGATATCGGCCGCGGTAACCTCGTTCGCCGCTTCCGGCTTCAGCTGGATGAAGGCGACCGGAACCTGCCCCCTGTCCGGGTCGGCGCGGCCGATGACGCCTGAGCCAAGGATGGCCGGGTGCTGGCCGAGCACCGCCTCGATCTCGGGCGGGAACACGCTCATGCCCTTCACCTTCAGCATTTCCTTGCGGCGTCCCAGAAAGTGCAGGAAGCCGTCGGCGTCGATGCAGCCGATGTCGCCGGTGCGCAGCCAGCCGTCGCCGAGCGCCTCCGCCGTCGCTTCCGGCTTGTTCCAGTAAGCCTTGAGCAGCGACGGCGTCCGCACGCGGATTTCGCCTTCGCCGTCGAGGGGAACCAGTTCACCGGTGTCGAAATCGGTGATCTTGAATTCGGCGCCTGGCACGGGCAGGCCGACGAACACGGGCCGGGTGTTCAGATCGAAGTCGTGGTTCTGGAAGCCGACCGTGAAGGTGTTGGAGGTGTGGGTTTCGGTCATGCCCCACGAACTCTCAACCAGGGTGAGGCCGGTGAGCGCCTTCCAGCGGCCGCGATATTCGGCGTTGAGCTTCTTGACGAAGGACACGACGCGCACCTGGGCCAGCGACGACAGGTCGAAATCGCCGAAACGCGGATGATCCATCAGTTCGACGGCGCCGTCGACCGGCATGGCCATGGTGTTGACCTTGTAGCGGTCGATGGCCGCCAGCACGCCCAGCGGATCCCAGCGCGCCAGCAGCACCAGGGTCGAGCCGGCGAAGGTGGGGAAGATCAGCCCGGCGTTCTCGCCGGCGATCCAGAACTCCGGGAAGAACGACAGGGAGACATTGTCCGGCGACATGCGCAGCGACACGCCGTAATTGGCGGCGGCGGTATAGACCATGTCGCGCTGGGTGTGGACGCATCCCTTGGGCATGCCGGTGGTGCCGCCGGTGTAGTTCAGCGCCGCGACGGCGTCGATGTCTGGCGGCGGCAACGGCGCGGCGTCGGTGATCGCCGCAAGCGCCGGCATCAGGTCGGTGGCGCCGGCCGGCAGCGTCCGCGCCGTCAGCAGCGAGGCCGGAACCGGTATTTCCGGCTCTTCGGGCAGGACGTCGGCGAAGCCGGTGACGATGACCTCACGCAGGCTGGTTTCGCCGCGCACCGCGTCGATGACGCCGCTGAGCTCATCCAGCGCGACGATGACTTCGGCGCCGGTGTCATTAAGCTCATAGGCCAGCTCGAAGGCGCGCGACAGCGGGCTGACCGGCACATGCACGGCGCCAAGCTTGAGAATGCCGAAGAACACCACATGGAACTGCGGGCAGTTGGGCATGAACACGGCGACGCGGTCGCCGGTCCGGACGCCAAGGCGTTGCAGCAGCGCCGCGCAACGGTCGCTGAGGTCGTCCAGCTCGCGCCAGGTGTAACGGCGACCGTAGAAGATCAGCGCGTCGCGGTCCGGCTGCAGCCGCGCCCATGCGCGCAGGTATTCGCTGAGGGGGATTTCGCCGTGCACGTATGTCGGCGTGCGGGGAACGCCGGCGGGCCACGCTTTGTCATGCAGGTCGCGCAGGTGGGCGAGATAGGCGTCCTCGTCGGTCGCCGGCGCTGTCTGGTTTTCCACGTTCAGGGTCATGGGTTCTTCCTGGTTGTTCCGGCTGCCGGATCAGAGGCCGAGTTCTTCCATGATCTGGCGTTTCAGCTTGTACTTCTCGATCTTGCTGGTCGGCGTCAGCGGCAGGGCGTCGATGAAGCGCACATGGGCCGGCTGCATGTATTTCGGCATCATCGCCCGGGCGTGTTCGCGCAGCTCCGCCTCGTCCATGACCTCGCCCTCGACCAGCTCGATGAACACGGCGATGTCTTCCTCCGAGCCCTCGCGCGCCGGCACCGGCACGGCGGCGGCGGCGCGCACCTTGTCGTGGCGGGCCAGCAGCGCCTCCACCTCGTAGGACGAGACGTTCTCGCCGCGCACGCGGAAGAAGCCGCCCATGCGGTCGACGAAACTGTAGACGCCGGGCATCTCCGGCAGTTCACGGCAGGCGTCGCCGGTATGGAACCAGCAGGTGCGCAGCACCCTGGCCGTGGCTTCCGGCTTGCCGAAATATTCCAGCAGCAGCAGACCTGGATAACGCGGGCGGAACGCCAGCTGGCCGACTTCGCCCAGCGGCAGGCGGTTGTCGTCCTCATCAAGGACGGCGACCTCATAGACCTGGTTGGGCGCGCCCATGAAGCCCTTCGGAACCGGCCCGGCGCCGTCCAGAACCGGCCGGTCGGCCTCGCGGCAGCGGGCGAGCAGGTCGGCTTTGGAATAGCCCTTCCAGAGGTGTTTCGGGGTTCCTTCCGCATCACCGAACTGGTCGATGACGCCGGCGAAGCCTAGGCCGGATTCGGTCTGGCCGAAGCCGGAAGTCACGAAGTCGAAGCCGAAGCGCCGCGCCACCTCATGATGGTTGGGCGGCAGCGGCTGCATGTGCACCTTGTTCAGGGTGTTGGCGCGGTCGTTGTCGCGCGGCGGCGCCGACATCAGCCAGGGAACCATGACGTCGAGCAGCACGCAGGTGCTGGCGCCGCACTCGGCGATGCGGTCCCAGAATTTGTTGGGGCTGAACTTGTCCCACAGGCCAACGGTGTTGCCCTGCCAGACCGCCCTGGCGAGCAGGAAGAAGGCGCCGCCCACGTGATACATGGGCAAGTCGCAATAGATCACGTCGTCGGCGGTGGTCATGCGCCGCATCATGTGCAGGTAGTTGTTCAGCCAGCGGTAGGGCTGGAGCACGCCCTTCGACGGGCCGGTGGTGCCCGAGGTGTAGACGATATTGGCCGGATCGAACGGGCGGAAGACGAAACGCGGCGCCGGCCCCGGCGATCGCAGCAGCGCGGCGAAATCGCTGACCTCCAGGCGGCTGAATTCGGGGCCGAAGCGCTCGCCCGTGGCGTCGTGATCGGTTGCGGCCGGGGTGTGAACGACGAGGCGCTGCAACGGGATTTCATCGACAATGCCGCCCAGAACCGGCGCGAAGCTGGGGTCGGTGATCAGCGCGAACGGGTTGGTGTCGCGCAGCTGATAGGAGAGCAGCGGCCCGGTGAAGTTGAAGTTCACCGGCGCATAGACGCCGCCGGCCCGCCAGATCCCGAACATGGCCAGCGCCGCCACCAGCGAATTGCGCGTGAGCACGCTGACCGGCTGGCCGCGCGGCAGGCCCATGGCGACGAGCCCGGCGGCGATGGCGTCGGACCGGTCGCGAAATTCCGCGAAGCTCAGGCGGACATTGTCCTCGCCATAGTGGATGAAGGTCTTGTCCGGCAGCCGCGCGGCGACGTCGTCCAGGCGTTCCAGCACCATCTCGCCATGCGCCAGCATGTCGGCGAACAGTTCCTCGGGCGTCATTGTTTCCTCACGCGGTTTTATTGTCGTGTCGTGCTCGAAGCGTTATGGCCGCTCACAGGCGCTTCATGGTCGGATCAAGCGCGGTGCGCAGGGATTCGCCGAGGGTGTTGAAGGCGAGGGCGGTGAACATGATGATGAGGCCGGGCGGATACATCTGCTCGGGCGCGATCTCCATGTTCTGGTAAGCGCGGGCCAGCATGGCGCCCCAGCTTGGCTCCGGCGGCTGGATGCCGAGGCCGAGAAAGCTGAGGCTGGCCTCGGCCAGCAGCGCCGCCGCCAGCAGCAGCGTCACCTGGACGATCACGGGCTGGATGGTGTTGGGCAGCACGTGCCGCCACAGGATCTGCCAGGTGGGCAGGCCGAAGCAGCGGGCCGCGTCCACATAGAGATCGTTGCGCACCACCAGCGTCCGGGCCCGCACCAGCCGCGCCAGCATGGGCGAGAACACGATGCCGACCGAGATCATGCCATTGGTGAGGCCGATGCCGAGCGCGCCGGTGACGGCGATGGCCAGCACGATGGCCGGGAACGACAGCAGGCTGTCGATGACGCGGCTGATGATCTCATCGGTCCAGCCCCCGGCATAGCCCGCGATCAGCCCCACCGGCACGCCGATGGCAATGGCGATGACCACGGCCAGCACGCTGGCGTACAGGCTGGCGCGGGCGCCATAGAGCAGGCGGCTCAGGGTGTCGCGGCCGAGGTCGTCGGCGCCCAGCCAGTGCTGCGCCGACATGGGAGCCAGCGCCGCATCAATGTTCTGTTCGGTCGGCGAGTACGGCGCCAGCAGGGGCGCGGCGATGGCGACGGCGACCAGCGCGAGCAGGAAGAACAGCGAAATGGCCCCGCGCCGGTCGGCGCGCAGCCAGCGGGCGAAGCCGCTGAGACGGCGCGGGCGGGCGGGGACCGTGGACAACGTGATGTCCGCCATCATGAAATCCTCGGGTCAAGCACGCTGTAGAGCACGTCGGTCAGCAGGTTGATGCTGACAACGATCAGCACCATCACGAACACCACGCCCTGGACCACCGGAAAGTCGCGCTGGATGGCGGCGTTGACGATCAGTCCGCCCATGCCGGGAATGGCGAACACAGCCTCCACCACCACGGTGGCGGCGAGGATGCGGTTGGCCAGCAGGCTGATGACGGTGAGCAGGTTGACGCTGACGTTCTTCAGACCGTGCTTCCAGAGGATGGAGGCGGGGCTGACGCCCTTGGCGTGCAGGGTGCGCACCTGCTGCGACGCCAGCACCTCCACCAGCGACGAGCGCAACTGGCGCGCCACCTCGGCGACGCCGCCAGAGGCCAGCGCCACGGCGGGCAATATGGCGTGACGTAACGATTCCCACGGGTTTTCCGTGAAGGGGACCGAGCCGGTGGCCGGGAACCAGCCCATGCTGAGCGACAGCCACGCCACCAGCAGCATCGCCAGCCAGAAGTTGGGAATGGCGACGCCGAGCGAGGCCACCGACATGACGAAGCCGTCAATCCAGCCGCCGGGACGGCTGGCGGCGAGAATGCCCAGCGGAATGCCGATCGCCATCGCCAGCAGCAACGCCAGCACGACGATGAGCATGGTGTTGGGCAGGCAACGGGCGATGGAGGTGAGCACCGCCTCGCCGGACAGCAGGGATTTCGACAGGTCCCCCTGCACTGCCTTCAGCAACCAGCCGCCATACTGGACGAGGAATGGCTGGTCGAGGCCATACATCGCGCGGATCTCGGCGATGCGCGCGTCGGTGGCGTTGTCGCCGGCCAGGGTGACGGCGATGTCGCCAGGCACGAGCTTGAGCAGTCCGAAGACGATGAAGGTGGCGAGAATGATGACCGGGATCGCCTGCAGCAGGCGCCTGCGGATCATTCTGCGTTTGGCTGGAGCGAGCATCTCATACCGTCGTGAGGGTGGAGAGGCTCCGGCGGCGGGGGCCTCAGGCGACCGGCCGCCGGAAACGGGCGCGGTGAGGGAGGCTCACTCCAGGCTGACGAACTCGAACTTCGGCTTGCCGAGCAGGTCCGGTTTGTAGCCTTTCACCTTTGGCGACAGGGCGTCGAGCTCGTACTGGAAGGCAACCGGCGCCGAGAGCGCCTGGCCCATGGTGATCTGCTGGATCCTGTCGAACACGGCGGCGCGCTCTTTCAGGTCCTCGCTCTCCCGGCTGCGGCGGATCAGGTCGCTCAGCTCATCTGTGGCTTCGCGGCTGGCGTTGTAATAGGCGCCTTTGTCGAAGCCGAGGGCGTAGGTCATGCTCGGATCAGGCCGGCCGGTCCATGCGGACAGCAGCATGTCGTAGCCCTGATTGAAGAAGTTGGCGCTGATCTCGGCGACGGTGCCGCGCGTGAACTTCAGCCGGATGCCGGCCTTGCCCAGCTGCTCCTGCAACACCTCGGCGCGGCGCACCGAATCCTGGTCGGTGTAGGAGCCAACGGTCAGCTCGAAGCCCTTGCCAAGTCCGGCTTCCTCCAGCAGTTGCTTCGCCTTCTCGATATTGTGCGGATAAAGCTTCGACGCGGCCTCGGACCAGGCCCAGTGGGATTTCGGCAGGGTCATGGTCGCCGCCTCGCCGAGGCCGGCCATGGTGGCGCGCACGAAGGCGTCGCGATCGATGGCGAAGTTGATCGCCTGGCGCACCTTCAGGTCATCCAGCGGCTTGCGCTTCGTGTTGAAATAGAACTGGATGCAGTACAGGGTCGGGGCCGAGACGACCTGCAATTCTTTCGCACGCTGGATCACCGGCTTCAGGCGCGCCGGCAGGGAGAAGGTCATGTCGTTCTGACCGGCGACGACCGAGCGCAGACCGGTGGCCTGCTCCGGTATGACGTTGAACTCGATGCCGTCGACGAAGCCGCGATCCTTGCGCCAGTAATTGTCGTTGCGGGCGACGACGACCTTCTGGTTGTCAGCCCAGCTGACGAACTTCCACGGACCGGCGCCAACGGGGTTGCGATCGCTGGCGGCGCCATGGGTTTTGACGGCGGCGGGCGAGATCATCATGCCGCAACGGTCGGAGAGGATGGCGGGCAGGGCCGTGTCGGGATTCTTCAGCTTCAGCGTCACCTGGAGCGGGCCGCTGACCACAACCTCGGCGACGCTGGTCAGGTCAGCCTTGACGTTAGAGCGCTGGTCCTGGCGGTTGCGATCGAGATTGAACTTCACGGCCTCGGCGTCGAGCGGCGCGCCATCGTGGAATTTCACGTTGGGTTGCAGGTCAAGCACCATGGTCTTCGGATCGGGGAAGGCCCATTTCGCCAGCCCGGGCTTGGGCTTCAGCGTGTCGTAGTCCCACTCCACCAGCGTGTCGTACATCGTCCACAGGTAGCAGTGGTCGAAACCTGAGCCACCGGTCGCCGGATCAAGGGACGACGGGTTGATGCTCGCGGCGAGCCGCAGCACGCCGCCGCGCTTTGGCCCGGCGGCCATGGCGGAGCCGCCAGCCAGCGTCGCGGCGCCAGCGGCGCCGACCAGGGCAAGAAACGAACGGCGGTCCAGCATGCTGGCAAGCGGCGCGCGGATAAGGTCATGGCTCATGGACGTTTCCCCTGCTGTGGCGTGAGGCCCTGGTTCGGGCCGCGCCTTTTGTTGTCTGGCTGAAACTTGTGTGCGGTCGCGCCGGTCAGGCGTTGGGCGGCGGCGGTCCCTCCGGCGTGGCGAAATGGCAGGCGACCCAGTGGTCCGGCCGCAATTCGCGCCAGGCCGGCTCCTCCGAAGCGCAACGCGCCTGCGCCGACGGGCAGCGCGTGCGGAAGCGGCAGCCAGAGGGCGGCGACACCGGGCTTGGGATTTCGCCCTCCAGCATGATGCGCCGGTTGACCCGCATGCTGGACGGCAACGGAACCGGCTCGGCCGACAGCAGCGCCTGGGTGTAGGGATGCAGCGGTTTTTCCGTCACCGCATCGGCCGGCCCCAGCTCCATGAACTTGCCGAGATAGGTGACGGCGATGCGGTCGGAGATGTGCGACACCACCGAAATGTCGTGGGTGATGAACACATAGGTGAGGCCGAACTCGCGCTGCAGGTCGGCGAACAGGTTGAGCACGTCGCCACGGATCGACACATCCAGCGCCGCCACCACCTCGTCGCAGACGATCATGCGGGGGCGCAGGGTGAGCACCCGGGCAATGTTGACGCGCTGCTTCTGGCCGCCAGAAAGCTGGTGCGGATAGCGCTCGCCCGCTTCCGGCGCCAGGCCGACGCGGACCAGCGCCTCGGTGGCGGCGCGCCGGCGCGCAGCGTCATCGCCTTCGCCGGCGATCCGCAGCGGCTCCATGACGCTGTCGAGAATGGTCATGCGCGGGTTGAGCGCGGCGTTGGGGTCCTGAAAAATGATCTGGTAGTCGCGCCGGCGCTTGCGGAAGGCCGAGCGGCTCAGGGTCGCCGGATCGACGCCATCGTGCAGGATGCGGCCGGAGGTGGGCTGCAGCAGGCAGACCAGGGCCCGGCCGATGGTGGTCTTGCCCGAGCCAGACTCGCCAATGACGCCGAAGGTTTCGCCCTGGCGCACCTCGAAGTCCACTCCGTCGACCGCCTTGACCGTCTCCAGCCCATTGTTGACCGGAAAGCGGATGCGCAAATCCTCCACCCGCAGCACCGGCGGGCGGTCGCCCGGCGTCGCGTGCGGCCCACCGGCGGCGGCGTCCGTGGCGGGAGCGGCGGAATGCGTGGCCTGACGCCCCATGCTCATGGGCGGATCTCCCCTGTGGCGACGGCGAGGTTGTGGGCGACGGGGCTGCTGGCGGCCATGTCGTCCACCGACCCCGGCAGCCACAGGTCGCGGGCGCGCCAGCAGCGCGCCGCGTGGTCCGCGGCCATGGGCAGCAGCGCCTGGGCGGCCTCGCAGCCGGCGGTGGCGTGGCCGCACCGTTCACGGAACCGGCAGCCATCCGGCATGCGGCCTGGCGCCGGGACGCGGCCGGGGATCGACGGCAGCACGCCGCGCCGGGCGCTGAGGCCGGGCAGGGACCGCAACAGGCCGGATGTGTACGGGTGACGCGGCCGGGTCAGCGCATCGTCCACCGGCGCGTCCTCGACGATCTCGCCGGCATACATGGTGATCATGCGTGTGCAGGTTTCGGCGACGACGCCCAGATCGTGGGTAATAAAGATGAGCGCGGCGCCGGTGCGTTCGCTGAGCGAGCGCAGCAGGTCGGTGATTTGCGCCTGGATGGTGACGTCCAGCGCCGTGGTAGGCTCATCGGCGATGATCAGTTTCGGCTCGCAGATCAGCGCCATGGCGATCATCACCCGCTGGCGCATGCCGCCGGACAGCTGGTGCGGATATTCATCGTAGCGCCGCTCCGGCGCCGGAATGCCGACTTCGGCCAGCGCCGCGATGGCCCGCTGGCGCGCCTCCGCCCGGCTGACGGGAAAGTGCACGCGATAGGCCTCCGCGATCTGCTCGCCCACGGTGAACACCGGATCCAGGGCGCTCATCGGCTCCTGGAAAATCATGGCGACGTCGCGGCCACGCACCGCGCGCATCTGGCGGGGGGACAGGGTCATGAGGTCCTGGCCGGCGAGGCGCGCCTCGCCGGTGACGCGGGCGGTCTGCGGCGGCAGCAACCGCATCAGCGACAGGCCGGTGACCGATTTGCCGCAACCGCTTTCGCCGACCAGACCGACACGCTCGCCCGCCCTGATGCTGAAGCTGATCTGGCGGGTGATGGGCAATTCACCATTGCTGGTGAGAAAGGCCGTCGACAGATCGCGCACGTCGAGCAGGGGCGCCGCGCCGGCGGCCGACCTGGCCGCGGACATGCGCCCGGCCACGGATGCGCCGCCCGCCAGTTGGCCCCCTTCGCCTGTGGCGAACGACAGCTTCGCCGGAATATCGGTCATGACGGCCCTCCCGTCTGTTTTTTTGACAGAGCAAATGCCCGCCGTGTCGCAGCGGAATTTTGATCTGTCTTATGGGTTCCGGGCGTTCTTCCCGTGGGTTGCAGCGGTTGCTTCCCATGAACAACGCCGGGCGCGCAGGTTGCCAGCCGGTTCGCGGCGCCGCGCGTGCTCCAGAAACGTCAGGGCAGTTCTTCAGGCGTCGCCCCGACTTTTGGCGCACTTCCCCAACCGACGCGGAGCCGCATCGCGCAGGAATGCTGGCGCAGCAGGCAGGCTGCAGTGGCGTTCCCCCCTCGGAGCGCCGTCCCCGGACCGGTGACGGCCGTACGGCCGGTTTCCAGTCGGGCGTTATCTGGACGTGGTCCGTGACCTGTCGTCCTTGTTTATATTTTTTATCAGAGATCACATGTGGGGGGCTGTCAATGCTCACGGCGTCGCGGCCCGCGCGCCCCGGAGGGGAAACGATCCTGTCCACAGGCAGGCCCGGTTTGGGCCGTGCGCCTGTTCTGGCGCGGTATTTCCGGCTCGTGGGCGGAAATGCGCGCGTTGGCGCCGCGCACGCGAGAGAATGCGGCAAAGCGCGGCGCGGGCGCCCGCCCATGCGGCGAAATATTTTGCAGTTCAGCCTGATAGGGCGATGGCCAGCTTTTTCGCCGACCCTGCGCCAGCCGGCCGCGACGACGGCCCGGATACGTTGTGGATACCGGGCGGCGGCGCGGCTTTTCCCGCGCCCAACGCGGCGCCCGCCGCGCGATCAGTCCCGGGTTTTGTCCATGTTGCGAAACCGGCGCCGGATTTCAGGGTCAACCGGCCTCGGCGCGAGATCGACGCCGGCCTCAAGCCGGTCGGCGATTTCGGTCATGGCGGCGATGCGGGCATGGCGCTTGCAATTGGCCGGAATGAGCTTCCACGGCGCGGTTCCGGTATGGGTCTTCGCCAGCATGTCGTTCACCGCCGCCTCGTAATCGCTCCATTTCTCGCGATTGCGGAAGTCCTCATAGCTCAGCTTCCAGCGCTTCAGCGGATCGTCGAGACGGTCGCGAAAGCGTCGCAACTGCTCGTCCGGCGTGATGTACAGGAAGACCTTGGCGATGCGGGCCCCATCATCGACCATCAGTTGCTCAAAGGCATTGATTTCATCGTAGGCGCGCCGCCATTCGGCCGCGCTGGCGAAACCCTCCACGCGCTCCACCAGCACGCGGCCATACCAGGAGCGGTCAAAGATGCAGATGTCACCGCGCGCCGGCGCCCGGTCCCAGAAGCGGGCCATGTAGTGCCGTTTCAGATCCTGCGGCTCGGGGGCCGCGATGGGCCAGACCTTGAACCCGCGCGGGTCCATCACCGCGGCGATCCGCCGGATGGCGCCGCCCTTGCCCGCCGCGTCCCAGCCTTCAAAGGCCACCAGCCCCCTGTGACCATGGTACAGATAGGCCTGCTGGATTCGCGCGAACCGCAGTTGCAGGCTCTTGAGCTCCGCGGCGTACTGTTTGTCGCCGAGCGACAGGGACATGTCGAGGTCAGCCAGCGTCGGCGGCCTTGCATCGGGGGGCGCGGGGCGCTGTCCGTTTTGCTTCGCGTCGCTCATGGGGCCCTTTCCTCACCGGCGCTGCGCCGGCTGCCTGCCGGTTGCGTCAAAAGCGGCGACCGCTTGCAAGCCTGTTTCCGCAAGCGTCAACGGGCAAGGTAGAGCGGCGTGGAGATGGTGAACTGCACCACGGGCTTGGGCGACCAGCCAAGGCCGAGGTTCATGGCGAAGACCCGGTTGTCGTCATCGTCGACGTGCTCCAGCTCCACCAGGACATAGGGAGTGGTCACCGGCTTCAGGCGCAGCAGCGACGCGGCCTCGGCGCCGCCGAAATACTGCACCCCGACCTGCGCCGACAGATTGACCTGTTTCGATGGGCTCCAGTAGCCGCCAATATATCCGCCAAGCTGCGCGCCGACCCGGGCGAAGCTGGAGGATACCTGGGTGCGGCTGTAGCTGACGCCGGCGGTGAGACCACGCGTCTGGTCGGCGTCGAAGGCAAGGTCGAGATCAATGCCCCCAGTCCAGGTGGTGCTGAACACGCCAAGGGCGATGGGTTCGAACGGCCGTGACGCCGACGCCGACAGGGTGACGCCGGGCATGAAGCCCGATTGCCCGATCACCTCCACGGAGCCGCCGACGCTCCACGACGCGGGCGTGAACTTGCTCCATTTGTCTCCGGGCGTCTGGAAGCCCGAGCCATCCAGCCCGGCGAAAACCGACAGCCGGTCGCTGAGCTCGATGGTGAGCGGCGCCGACATGTAAAAGCCGCGCGATTTCTCGCCGGTGAGAAAGCGCAGGTTGTTGCGGCCGAGGCCAATCGTATTGCCGGGCGTCGACGACCAGCCGGTTTCCAGGTCCACATAGGTTGTCGGCCAGGAATCCGGCGGCGCGCCTGGGGCGCTGTCCCCGTCGTCGTCATCATCGTCATCCGGCGAACCAACGTCCGCCTTCCCCCTGGTCATGGCCTTGTTCGCCTGGGGCGTCGCCGCAGCATTGCCAGCGGTTTGCCCGTCAGCGACGCTCGCCCGCGGCGTCCCGGCCACGCCGGCGCCGGGGAAAACGCCGCACATCGATACGGCGAGGATCAGCCAAAGGGGACGGGCGGTTGGCAAGGGCTGATCCTGTTACGGCGTCGTGGTTGGCGGGACGATACCGGCTGATGCGGGAAAATGCGACGCGGTTATGAAGGCGCGCATGCGTCTGTCGCGCCCTGGAGCAATCAGGAAAGCTGGCGCGTGGTCGCCAGCGGGCGTCCATGGCCCAGGCTTCGGGGGGCTCTCCGGGTCAGCCCGGCTTCTTGCCGCCCAGAAGCCGCAACACGGGCTCCGCGACGCGGCTGGCCAGTGGAACCAGCGCGAGGCCAAGCGCCAGGCCGGCGACGCCGTCAAGCGCCGCGCCCGCGAGCCACGTCACGGCAGGGCCAGCCGGATCCGGCGCCAGCGCGCCCGTCGCCGCGGAAATGCGGGCAATAACATCGGCCGGGGCATGCAGGCCGAACACGTGCAGGCTGTGCAGCACGATGCTGCCGCCCACCCACAGCATCGCCGCCGTGCCGATGGCGGACAGCGCGCCCAGCACAAAGGGCAGGCTTTTCACCATCAGGCGGCCGAGCGCGCGGGTCGGCGCGAGGCGCCCGGCGCGGGCCATGAACAGCCCGGCGTCGTCCAGCTTGACGATGATCGCCACCGCCCCGTAGACGCCCGCCGTCACCATGGCGCCGACGGCAAGCAGCGCCGCGGTCTGAAGCCAGGGCGAGGGCGTGGTGATGACCGACAGGGCCACGGTCATGATTTCCGCAGACAGGATGAAATCGGTCTTGATTGCTCCCTTGACGCGGGCCTGCTCCAGGGACGCCGGATCACCGGACGACATGTCCTCGCTGACGGCATGGTCCGCCCCGGGGGCGAGGGCATGCCAGATTTTCTCCGCGCCCTCGAAACACAGATAGGCGCCGCCCACCAGCAGCAGGGCGGTGATGGCGGGCGGATAAAACCAGTTGAGGAACAGCAGCGCCGGCGCCAGGGCCACCTTGTTGCGCAGGCTGCCAAGGGCGATGCGGCCGATCATCGGCAGCTCGCGGCTGGCGTGGACGCCATTGACATAGGCCGGCGTCACCGCCGCGTCGTCGATGACCACGCCCAGGGTTTTCGAGCCGGCTTTCGCCGCGTTGGCGGCGATGTCATCGAGGGAGGCCGCCGTCAGCCGCGTCAGGGCGGCGACGTCGTCAAGCAGGGCGAGCAGACCGCTCATTCAGGGAACACTCATCGAATGCTTCGGGGCAGGGCGACGCCCCACTCTAGGTGGTGAACGGCCCGCCAGATAGCCGCGCGCCGGACGCGATCTGGTGACCCATTCACGGAGAGAGCGCCATGGCGAGCGCGCCGGCCCAGATGAGGCAAGCGATCAGGGTGACGCAGAGCACGGCGGCGGAGCCCATGTCCTTGATGAACCCGATGGCGTCGTGGCGGCCGGGGTGCAGGTGGTCGCACAACTTTTCAATCGCCGTGTTGAGGCATTCCACGGCGAGCACCAGCAGCACGCTGCTGACGAGGGCGATCCGCACCCAGAGCTGGCCGGACAACAGGAAAGCGGCGGGAATGGCCAACAGCAGCACGACCAGCTCCTGACGGATGGCGCGCTCGCGCCGCGATGCGGCGGCCAGGCCACGAAGCGAGTTTTGCAGGGCGCTCAGCAGGGCGTTCATCGGTGCAGGCAGGGTCCCTGGCGGTTGGCGGGCAGGATGCGGCCGGTCGAACCGGCGCTGCCTGCGCTGGTCTGGCGCGTCCCCGCGCGAAATGGCGTCCCCGCCTTGCATGAAAACTGCGCCGGGAGGCAAGACGCTTCCGAATTAAAACCTGTCATTTTACGTCGTGTTCGCCGGGGGGCGGCGCGCTGGCGCGCCCTGTTGCGCCGCGGCCCTCAGGGCAGCGGCGGCGTTTCGGCGTTGGCGTCGATGCGGCCATTCAGGCGCCGCTCGCGCAGGAACACCACGATGCCGGCTGCGACGATGATCGCCGAGCCGGCCATGGCGGTGGCGCGCGGCTGTTCGCCAAACGCCACCCAGGCCAGGGCCATGGCGAAGACGATCAGCAGATACTGGTAAGGAACCACCACCGTCGCCGGCGCCAGTTTGAGCGAGCGGTTGACGCAGACATGGGCGATGAGCGCCACTCCGCCCAGCCACGCCATCAGCGCCAGATCGACGGCGGGCGCCGCTTTCCAGCCGCCGAACGGCAGCATGATGAAGCCGATGACCAGGGCGCCCAGCATGGTGCCGGTCACCAGCACCACGTCCGGCGTGCCGCGCAGGTAGCGGGTGATGATCATGGAGCAGGCGAACAGCATGCTGCCGGCCAGGGCGATCAGCGCCGGCCAGGTGAAACTGGCCCCGCCCGGCTCCAGCGCCACGATCACGCCCATGAAGCCGGCGGTGATCGCCAGCCAGCCGGTCGTGTCCGTGCGCTCGCGCAACAGCACGGCGGCCAGCGCCGCCACATAGATCGGTCCGGCCATGTAGAACGTCACCGCGTCGCCCAGCGGCAGCCAGATCACCGCCGTGTAGAACAGCGCCACCTCCATGGCGGAGAACAGGCCGCGCAGGATTTGCAGGCCAGGGCGTGGGGCGCGCAGCAGCGGCGTCAGCCCGGTGCGCCAGTAGAACGGCGCCAGAATGACCAGGCAGGTGATGCTGCGGACGATCAGGATCTGGCCGACGCCATAGGAGCCGACCAGCCATTTGCCGAGCACGTCGTTGAGGGCGAACAGGAACACGCCCGTGACCATCAGGCCAACGCCGAGGCGGCTGGACGGCGCCACCGGCGCCGCCCCCAGCGGAGGCGAACCGGCGGACGATGGACTGGCGGATGCTGACGTGGATTGTGTGGACATCCAGGTTCCGGGCGGTTCAATGCAGGGCGTTCAGGCCGATTGCCTGGATTTTGACCATATCTGGCCAAATCGCCAGCGCAATGCCCGGTCAGGCGGGGCCTGATATGCGAAAGGGGCTGGCCAGGGTATGAAGGGCGGTCGCCCACCGGTCGTCGTGAACGAACCGGCAGCCGTTTGCAGTCCGGCCCATACTCAATTACGGGAAGCCATGAAGTTTCTGGATCAGGCGAAAGTCTATATTCGCTCGGGCGATGGCGGCGCGGGATGCGTCTCCTTCCGCCGTGAGAAATTCATTGAATTCGGCGGCCCCGATGGCGGTGACGGCGGGCGCGGCGGCGATGTGTGGGTGGAGTGCGTCGACAATCTCAACACCCTGATCGACTATCGCTATCAGCAACATTTCAAGGCGCGCGCCGGCATGCACGGCATGGGCCGCAACCGCGCCGGGGCCAAGGGCGACGACGTGGTGCTGCGGGTGCCCGCCGGCACGCAGATCTTCGCCGAGGACGGCGAGACGATGCTGGCGGACCTCACCGAAACCGGGCAGAAAATCTGCCTGGCGCGCGGCGGCAACGGCGGCTTCGGCAACGCCCATTTCAAGACCTCCACCAACCAGGCGCCGCGCCGCGCCAATCCTGGCCTTGAGGGCCAGGAGGCGTGGATCTGGCTGCGGCTGAAGCTGATCGCCGATGCGGGCCTGGTCGGCCTGCCCAACGCCGGCAAGTCAACTTTCCTCGCCGCCGTTTCGGCCGCCCGGCCAAAAATCGCCGACTATCCGTTCACCACCCTGCATCCGGGGCTGGGCGTCGTCGGGCTCGACGGGCGCGAGTTCGTGCTCGCCGACATTCCCGGTCTGATCGAGGGCGCCCACGAGGGGCTTGGTCTCGGCGACCGCTTCCTTGGTCACGTGGAGCGCTGCCGGGTGCTGCTGCACCTGGTGGACGGAACCCAGGAGGACGTCGCCGGCGCCTACCAGGTGGTGCGCGACGAGCTCGCCGCCTACAGCAACGCCTTGGCCGAGAAGCCGCAGGTCGTCGCCCTGTCGAAGATCGACGCCCTGGATGATGAAACCCGCGCGGCGCGGCTGGCCGATCTGGCCGCGGCGAGCCGGCAACGGCCGCTGATGCTTTCGGCGGCTTCCGGCGAGGGGGTGGAGCTGGTGCTGCGCGCTTTGCGCGATGTTATCGATTCCGCGCGGCAGGCGGAGCTGGAGGCCGCGCCCCGTCCTGCCTGGACGCCGTGAACCGGCCGCCCTGCACCGGATCCCAGGGAAGCCGGACGCGCTGAACGGGACCGTCGCGCCGGCGGCTTCCGACGGGGCCATGGCCCCGTCTTCGCTTGCAAAATCCGGCGCGATCAGACACTCATGCCGGCAGCCTGCGCCGCCGGCGCCGGCCTTCAACGCCATGCGAACGCGATGCGCCCCAGGCAGGATACGCCCTTGATGCAGATGCAGGACCAGCCGCTGATGAACGCCCGCCTCCGTCGCTCCGCACGCCCGGCCGTTTTGGCGCTCGTCGCCGCGAGCCTGCTGGGCGGCTCGCTGCTCGCTGGCCCGCTGCTGGCGAAGGATCCGGCGCGCGGCGACCTTTCCGGCGTCATCCGCAACATGCCGCCGCGCGGCGCCGCGCCGGCCGCCACGTCCGCTCCTGGCGCCGCCGCGCCCGCCGCCGCCGCCGCTCCCGCCGCGCCGGTTCCGGACGATACGGTTCTGGCCCGCGTGGACGGCGCGCCGATCACCCAGCGCGACGTGCGTCTGGCGATGGAAGACCTTGCTGACCGCCTGCCGCGCGTGTCGGAGGAAAACCGGCAGGACTATGTGCTGAGCTACCTGATCGACCTCCAGCTCGGCAGCCGCGCCGCCGTGGCGGAGAAGCTCGACACCACGCCGGAATTCGAGCGCAAGGCGGCCTACAACCGCAACAAGCTGCTGCTGGATGAACTGCTGGCGCACGAAGCGCGCAAGGCGGTGACGCCAGAGGCGGCGCAAAAGACCTACCAGCAGACCCTGCGCGATCTGAAGCCGGAAGAAGAAGTTCGCGCCCGCCACATCCTTGTCGACAGCGAAGCGAACGCGAAAGCGGCCATCGCCCGCCTGAAGGCCGGCGAGGATTTTGCCCGGGTCGCCGCCGGGATGTCCACCGATCCGGGCGCGGCGAAAAGCGGCGGCGAGCTCGGCTGGTTCACCCGCGACCGCATGGCGCCAGAATTCTCGGAAGCGGCTTTCCGTCTCAAGCCGGGGGAAATTTCCGCGCCTGTCAAAACCCAGTTCGGCTGGCATGTGATCCAGCTGGAGGAACGGCGCACCCGGCCAGCCCCGTCGTTTGATGAGGTGAAGCCCGAGGTTGAAGCCTATCTTGCCCGCAAGGCCCAGCAGGATCTGGTGCTCAACCTGCGGTCGAAGGCGAAGATCGAGCGGTTCGCGCCTCCGGCGGCCAGCAAGGACGAGGCGCAAACCGCGCCAAAGCCGCCGGCCAACGGCGGCGCCAAACGCTAAAGCGGCCACGCGGGCGAGCGCGCCGCTCCCCCCGGGGCCTGGGCCCGGCGCGCAGCAGCCGGTCTGTCAGCACGAACGTCTGGCGGGAGGCCGGCGGGCGCGTCGCCGAACGTTTCAAATTTCACCGGCGTCTCTTTTTCGGGACGCTGCGCGCAACCCTCAGGAGCGACCGATGTCGTCTGCCATTTCCCCTCTCGCGCCGAAAACCAGCCCCGAATTGCCGCCGGTCGACGGCGTGCGTTTCGCCACCGCCGAGGCCGGAATTCGCTACAAGGGGCGAACTGACGTCATGCTGGCGCTGTTTGACGCGCCGACCGCCGTCGCCGGCGTGCTGACCCGGTCCAAATGCCCGTCTGCCGCCGTGGACTGGTGCCGCGACCGGCTGCCTGGCGGCGAAGCCCGCGTGCTGGTGGTCAATTCGGGCAACGCCAACGCCTTCACCGGCATGAAGGGTCGCAAGTCCGTTGAGCTGACCGCGAAACTGGCGGCGAAAGCCGCGGGCTGCCGCGCCTCCCAGGTGTTCCTCGCCTCCACCGGGGTGATTGGCGAGCCGCTGGACGCGGAAAAATTCGAGGGCGTGCTGGACGACTGCGCCAGCCGCGCGACCCCGGACCAGTGGCGCGAGGCGGCGAAGGCCATCATGACCACCGACACCTTTCCCAAGGTGGCGACGGTCACCACCACGCTTGGCGGCGTCAGGGTCACCATCAACGGCATGGCCAAGGGCGCGGGCATGATCGCCCCGGACATGGCCACCATGCTGTCCTTCGTGGCGACGGACGCGCCGATCGCCGCGCCGGTGTTGCAGGCGTTGCTGCGCAAGGCCACCGACCGCACCTTCAACTGCGTCACCATCGACGGCGACACCTCCACCTCCGACACCCTGCTGCTGTTCGCCACCGGCGCGGCGGCGGCTCGCGGCGCGCCGCAGATCACCGCCCCTGGCGACAGGCGCCTGGCGCCGTTCCGCAAGGCGCTGACGACGCTGCTGCGCGATCTGGCCCAGCAGGTGGCCCGTGACGGCGAGGGCGCCCGCAAGCTGATTACCGTGAACGTGCAGGGGGCGAAGAGCGAGCGCTCGGCCCACCGCATCGCCATGTCGATCGCCAATTCGCCGCTGGTGAAGACCGCCGTCGCCGGCGAGGACGCCAACTGGGGCCGGGTGGTGATGGCCGTGGGCAAGGCCGGCGAACCGGCTGACCGCGACCGCCTGTCGATCTCCTTCGGCGACATCCGGGTCGCCTGCCAGGGCGCCCGCGACCCGGCCTACGACGAAGAGCAAACTTCCGCCTACATGCGCGGAGATGAAATAGCGATCACGGTCGACATCGGCCTCGGCCGGGCCTCGGCTACCGTCTGGACCTGCGACCTCACCAAGGAGTACGTCGCAATTAACGGGGATTATCGCTCATGACCTCCAGCGTCCGCCGTTCCGCAGTCTCCCGCCTCATTCTCGCCGCGCCGCTCGCCACCGCCTCGCTGCTGCTGGCCATGGGCGCGCCGGCCCGGGCCGAAAGCGAAGGCGCGCGCCAGCCGCCGCGCATCGTCAGCGTCAGCGGAACCGCAACGCGCGACGTGACGCCGGATATGGCGACCATCGTGATTGGCGTCACCACACGGGCGCCAAAGGCGGCGGAGGCGCTCAATGGCAATTCCCAGGCGGCGGCGAAGGTCATCGCCGCCGTGCGCCAGGCCGGCGTCGAGAGCCGCGACGTGCAGACGAACACGGTGTCGATCTCCCAGAATTTCCGCAACAGGCGCGACGCCTCGGGATACACCCAGGAGCCGGATGGCTTCACCGCCACCAATTCGGTCAGCGTGCGGGTGCGCGATCTGGACAAGCTCGGGCCGCTGCTGACGGCGGCGGCGGGCGAGGGCGCCAACAACATCAACAGCCTGACATTCGACTATTCCGGCCGCAAGAAAGTGGCGGATGAGTTGCAGGCCGAGGCGGTGCGCAACGCCCGCGCCACGGCGCAGCGCCTGGTGGAGGCCGCCGGCAGCAAGCTTGGCCAGTTGCAGATGATCAGCGCCGGCCAGATTCCCATGCCGCGCCCCTATGGCGCCATGAAGATGATGCGGGCCGAGGCCGCGCCGGCGGCTGCTCCCGTGGAGGCCGGCGAGATGACCATCACTTCGTCCGTTCAGGCCACGTGGACCATTGAATGAGCCTGGACCTGCAATGAACGGGACTGCCGAATGAGCGACGTCGCCCCGCAATCCCTGCCGCCCGCCGCGCCGAAACCGTTGCGGATGGTGCTCGTGGTCGCCTGCGCCTTGCTGGACGCCGATGGCCGCGTGCTGATCGCCAAACGCCCGGAAGGCAAGGCGCTGGCCGGGTTATGGGAGTTTCCCGGCGGCAAGCTGGAGGCGGGGGAGCGCCCCGAGGCGGCGCTGATCCGGGAGTTGCACGAGGAACTGGGCATTGCGGTGAAGGAGGCCTGTCTGGCGCCGCTGACCTTCGCCAGCCACGCTTATGACGACTTCCACCTGCTGATGCCGCTGTATGTCTGCCGCCGCTGGGACGGGTTCGTGAGCGCGCGGGAAGGGCAGGAGCTCAAGTGGGTCGCGCCGGCCCGCCTGCGCGACTATCCGATGCCGCCCGCCGATGAACCGCTGATTCCCCATCTCATCGCGCTGCAGGCCTGAGGCGGCGGGCAACGCGAGCGGAGACTGATAAACGGCCATGACTGAAGCGCGCCGGTCTGGAACCGGCGCGCTTTTTTGTTTCGCCCGCCGTGTTGCAAGCCGGCGTCCGTCAATCTGACGCCGACGCCAGTAGCGTCGCGAATTTGCCGCGCTCGGCCTCTGGCAATGGCGTCGGACGCCGTGTTGTCCGGTCGACATAGACGTGCACGCAGACGCCAAGCGCCGACGCCAGTGTTTCGCCCTGACGGAAAATTCCAACTTCGAACGTCACCGATGACCTGCCCAGGGCGGCGACGCGCAATCCCGCCTCCAGCCTGTCGGGAAACGCCACGCTGTCAAAAAACAGGCAGCGGGTTTCCACCACGAGGCCGATGAGGCCATGGGCGCCGTGCAAATCGACAATGCCATTGCCGATCAGCCAGTCATTGATGGCGGTGTCGACATAGTGCCCGTAGACGGAATTGTTGACGTGCCCATAGACGTCATTGTCGAGCCAGCGGGTCTGAATCGGCGTGAAGTGCTGGAAGGCGGCGCGCCCGGGGCGCGCCGGCCGCCTGACGGCAGGCTGTTCGGCCATGAAAACCCTTTCCTGAGCAAAGGCGTGTGACAGGCGCGCGCGGCGCGCGGAGCCAGCGCCTGTTCTCTCCCGGGGCATCGTCGCACAGCTGCGGAAAATGCACAGGGCAGGGCAGAAAAACCGGCTTCCTGTGGATAGTCGCGCCATTCGGCGGGAAGCGGGATTTGTCCATTGACACCCGGGCGGGCGGGGCCTAAACGAACGCTCACCGGACGACGAGAGCGCCAGCCGCTCCCGGAAGTCGGGCCCAGGTGGCGGAATTGGTAGACGCGCTGGCTTCAGGTGCCAGTGGACGCAAGTTCGTGAAGGTTCGAGTCCTTTCCTGGGCACCACCCCTTTTGAAGGGGAAGATGATCTGAATAAAGGTCATCAGAGACTGGATGAGTTGATGTCAGCCGGATTTATGATCTGGCGTTGAAGTGACAATCATCCATGTCGGGCGCATATATCACGCAAAAATACATGTGATGTTTCGCAAGGCTTCTGACCGGGGCTTTTGCATGCGCGCGTAAGGCGCGGGTTGGCGCTGGCCGTTGACGCGCCCCGAAGGCTTCCCCTGTTTGACTGACAGATGTGACGTCGCCCCGGTGTTCGCGATGGCTTGCGCCGGCGCGGGGCCACGCCCGTGGCCATGGCCGTTTTGACGGCGCGGATCTTCTGGTCTGTCGGGCCGGGCGCCAGGCCATGCCCAGGGGGCCTGCATGCGGGCCGGGCAACCCCAGCGGCCGCTCCACATCGCCATCCCGCGTCTTGCCGTCTGACGCCCATCCTTTCACGGACGGCTCCTGCATGCGCCAGCAACCGGCCGCTGGGCTGCCTCCGCGCACGAGGCCGTTATGAGACACGTTGGAAGCGACGTGGCGTTGCCGCGGACGCTCCGGCGCGGCGATGCGCCCCCGATGCGCCCCGATGCGCCCTCAGAGGGGGGCTGCACGGGGTTGCTGTCTGGCGTGGGTGGGGTTTCGCGCGTCGCCCGGAAAAGGGCAAGGGGCGCCCTCCCAGGGCGCTGGAGGGCTGTTGCAGCATTTGCGATGCCCCGCGCCTTCGCGGCCATTATCGGCCGCCAGTGACCAGCCGCCTGGGTCGCCTGTCGTCGCAGCGCCCGGGGGCCATGCCGGCGCCAAAAGAACGGGATCAAAAAGAAAGGCGCCTCCATGGGTGATGGAGGCGCCTCTTTTCTGCGTTCAGACCCGGCGGTCAGGTTATTCAGCTGCTACGGGAAGCAGGAGATCATCATCAGCCGGCGCCGGGCTGGCGACAGGCGCGTCGGTCAGCCAGGAGTCGGTAGGCCAAGCGTCGCCCAACCGCGCCGTCTGGTGCGCCCCGGCGTTTTCCGCAGCGTCACGCCGCCGTTCCATGCGGATCACCGGCAGCATGCCGCCGCGCGCCGGGAACGGCGCCATGCCCGAACCGGCGGCGGTGAAGCCCAGCTTTTCCAACACGCGCTGCGAGGCGACGTTGCTGGTCAGCACCTCGGCGCTGATCATCTCCGCGCCGGTTTCCGCAAAGCCAAGCCGCAACATGGCGCCCACCGCCTCCGTGGCGTAGCCGCGTCCCCAGTGCTCCGTCCCCAGCCAGTAGCCGATAAACGGGTGCGTGCAGTCGCTGCGCCCGGAAAAGCCGGGGGGTTGCAGGGCGACGACGCCGATCAGCTCGCGCGGGCGCTTCTTTTCGGTGATCGCCAGGGTCAGGCCGTCGCCGCGCGCGTTAGCGAGGCGGGAGGCGAAAATGAACTGGCCGGCGGCACCCTCCGGGTAGGGGTGGGGAATGAGCGCTGTGGTCTCGGCTACGGTTTTGCTGCCCGCCAGACGTTCGATTGCCGCCGCGTCCGCCAGACGCGGCCAGCGCAGGGCAAGCCGTTCCGTGGTCAGGGTGAAGCCGTCATCGATGGTCTCGCGCGTAAACATGGTTCCGCTCCAGTGGAACTGACGAATCGCTTCCGCGGGTCGCTGGACAGTGAGCCCGCAAATGCCGGTGATGAAAAGGTGAGGGAGATTCACAGCGTTGCGAGATGACAACGCGGAAGCCCCCGGGGACAGTTTCAACCCTCGTGCAAATTCCATGCCGGAAAAACACGAAGGGGAGATGGCGCCCCATCTCCCCTTCGCGGAATCTTGCAAAAAAAAACACTGCAAGCTTGGATCCGCCAGGGTCAGGGACGCCGGCGGAAGCTTGTCTTCAGCTTGCGCCGTTATTCAGCCGCCGCTTTGCCTGCAGCGGCGTCGTTCGCCGGTACGACCGATACGATCGAGCGGCCGAGTTTGATGCCAAAGCGCACCGCGCCTTCGGTAAGGGCGAACAGGGTGTGGTCCTTGCCCATGCCGACGTTGGCGCCAGGGTGAACCTTGGTGCCGCGCTGACGCACGATGATGTTGCCGGCGACGACGGCTTCGCCGCCGAACTTCTTCACGCCAAGGCGGCGACCGTCAGAATCGCGACCGTTACGGGACGAGCCGCCTGCTTTTTTATGAGCCATTTTATGTCTCCGTTATGTGCCGGGGGCCGGTCTTCAGCCGTTGATGCCGGTGATGCGAACCAGGGTGAAGTCCTGGCGGTGACCGCGCTTGCGCTTCGAGTTCTGGCGACGGCGCTTCTTGAAAGCGATGACCTTGTCGCCGCGGCCGTGGCTGACGATGACGCCGTCGACCGACGCCTTCGCGGCGTCGGCGCCGATCTTGAAGGTCTCGCCTTCGCCGACCAGCAGCACGTCAAACTTCAGGGCGTCGCCCGGCTCACCAGCCTGGAGCGCGATCGAAATGGTGTCTTCAGCGGCGACGCGATACTGCTTGCCGCCGGCTTTAATGACTGCGAACATCGTTCATTCCCGTGTTCATCCCGGTCTCCGCCCCTGCCTTCCGGCATTGGCAGACCGGCTTTTTGACAGCCCGTTTCCGGTGCGATGGATGGCTGTGTCGCGGTTGTCAGCTGTTGTTGACAGCGCAAACACAATTGCTCCGCAGGCGGGAAACCCGCGCGGAAGCCGTCTTCTTAATGCCCATGGCGGCGGAATGTCAATGATTGGTTGGGCATACGCGGTCTGGACCTGTGAGGGCCGGGGCGCCCCGCCGGTTGGGCGATCCGCCTGTCTGGCGGCGGGCCATGCTGGCCTTTTGGCCAATTTCAACGGCGCGTGCTCCCGGCGTAGGGTGCGCCGGTCAATTCCCCCGTTTTTTCCGCCGCCGGGCGGGGCATGAGGATACAGAGGTATGTCTGCAAACGACGTCGTCATTGTCAGCGCCGCGCGCACGCCGGTCGGCTCCTTCAGCGGCTCCTTCGCGGCGGTTCCCGCCCACGAACTGGGCGCGACCGCCATTGAGGCGGCGCTCACGCGCGCCGGCGTCGCCGCCGCCGACGTGGACGAGGTGATTCTCGGCCAGGTGCTGACCGCCGCGCAGGGGCAGAACCCGGCCCGTCAGGCGGCCATGAAGGCCGGCGTGCCGGTGGAGGCCAGCGCCTGGGGCCTCAACCAGGTCTGCGGCTCCGGCCTGCGCGCCGTGGCGCTCGGCATGCAGCAGATCGCCAATGGCGACGCCAGCGTCATCGTCGCCGGCGGCCAGGAGTCCATGTCGCTGTCGCCGCACGCCCATCACCTGCGCGCCGCCACCAAAATGGGCGACGCCAGCTTCATCGACACCATGATCCGCGACGGGCTGTGGGACGCCTTCCACGGCTATCACATGGGCAACACCGCCGAGAATGTCGCCCGCCAGTGGCAGATCTCGCGCGATGAGCAGGACGCTTTCGCCGTCGCCTCCCAGAACAAGGCCGAGGCGGCGAAGAAGGCGGGACGTTTCGCCGGCGAGATCGCGCCGGTCACCGTGAAGGGCCGCAAGGGCGACGTGGTGGTGGACAGCGACGAGTACATCCGCGAGGGCGCGACCCTCGACGCCATGGCCAAGCTGCGCCCGGCGTTCGTCAAGGATGGCACCGTCACCGCCGGCAACGCCTCGGGCATCAATGACGGCGCCGCCGCCATCGTGCTGATGACCGCCGCCGAGGCGCAGCGCCGGGGCCTGACGCCGCTGGCCCGCGTCGCCTCGTGGGCCACCGCCGGCGTCGCGCCGGAAATCATGGGCACGGGCCCGATTCCCGCCTCGCGCAAGGCGCTGGAGAAGGCGGGGTGGAAGGTGCAGGATCTCGACCTGGTCGAGGCCAATGAGGCGTTCGCCGCCCAGGCCATCGCCGTCAACCGCGACATGGGCTGGGATCCGGCGATCGTCAACGTCAATGGCGGCGCCATCGCCATCGGCCACCCGATCGGCGCCTCGGGCGCCCGGGTGCTGACCACCCTGCTGCACGAGATGGCGCGCCGCGACGCCCGCAAGGGGCTCGCCACCCTGTGCATCGGCGGCGGCATGGGCGTGGCCATGACCGTGGAGCGCTGACGGGCGCTTCCCCGGGGCAGACGATAAAAAAGCGCCGCGGCTCCCACCGCGGCGCTTTTGTTTTTGCAGCTGTTTCTACCGCGTCGCGCCCTGGCGCTTACCAGGTGAAGCGCAGACCCGCCTTGCCGCTCCAGCCGTCGCGGCGGCCGTCGAAGCTGGTTTGATAGCTGACGGCGGCGTAGAGCGCGGCCGAGGCGTTGAACTGGGCGGTGACGCCAGCGCTGATGTCGGCCCAGGCGCCCTTCATGTCGGAGCGGAACGGCACATAGCCCAGTTCGCTGGAGAAATTGGCCTTGGGAACGCCAGCAAACTCGTTCCAGATATTGCCGCGCAGCCAGGCGTTGATGCGCACCGGCCCATGGGCTGTCTCCATCACCCAGGTTTTTGACAGGCGGGCGCCGATGCGGGCGGCGACGGACTGCACGTCGCTGAACCGCACGTAAGAGGCGCCGTCATAACCGCCGTCGAAGTTGATCTTCTGCAGCACGATCTGCGCCTGCGGCTCCAGCACCCAGCCATCGCCGAGGGCGAACGGGTAACCGGTTTCCAGCGACAGGGCGACGCCAAAGCCGCTGGTCGACAGGGGCGTCAGGCGCCCTGAGGACGTCTTCACGTCGCTGTACCAGGTTCCCTGGGCGACGGCGTCCACATACCAGCCGGTCGCGCCATAATGGGTCCAGTAAGCGCCGACGGTGTAGCCGTCGAAGCGCATGTCGCCAGCGCGGATGCCGGTGTAATGACGGGCCGAGCCGTCGGCATGACCGGCGCCAATATAGACGCCGGCGTGATCGCGGCTGCCGTCCGCATGCTCCTTGCGATACAGGTCCATGCCGATCTGGAAGGCGTAGAAGTCCCAGGTGAAGGCCGGGCCTGAGCCGTAAACGCCGCGACCATCTCCGTCGTTGTTGCCATGGCTGCCGATCACCCGGCCCCAGACGGCCTTTGACAGGGGGGAGCCGTTGGCGGCGTTAAGGCCGCGTTGCAACTCCTGCTCGCCGACGCGCTCATGCAACGTGCCGAGCATGGTCTGGCCATAGAGCAGGGCCATGGAGGGCAGGGCGGCGTAGAGCGAAGTTTCCTTCCGGAAGTCGGGGATGACGGGGCCGCCGCCCCCACCGCCGCCGCCCCCACCGCCGCCGCCGCCATTGCCGCCGCCGCCATTGCCGCCGCGGCCGCCATTGTTGCCGCCGGAGCTTTGCGCGTCCGAGCGCAGATACCAGGATTCCGGATCGGAGGCGTCGCGGGAGCCGCGATACAGGGTGTACTCGTAGGGGCCGGCGACCAGATTGCCGGTGGAGAAGGCATTGGCGGTCGTGGCGGCGCCGTTGATGGCGCTGATCACGAGGATGCCGTTGCCGGGGGTCGCCGCGCCCGGCCCACCCACATTGGTGATGGCCAGGGTGGTGGAGCCCGTTCCCGCGCCGCCATTGATGATCAGCCGGTCAGACGGCGAGCCGTCGCCGCCGAGATAAGTGTTGAGAGCGATGACGCCGCCGACGCCGGTATAGCTGCCGACCGTCAGCGTGTTGCCGACGCCGGCGCCGCCAAGCCGGACCAGGCCGGCGTTGGTCAACTGGCCGCCGATGGTGAAGTTGCCGGTCGGGCCGGCGGAGAAGGCCGACAGGGCATTGGCGACGGCAATGACGCCGTCGTTGCGCGTATCGCCGGCCACTGAGCCGTAACCGCCCAGCGTCGCGCCCGCCGCCACGCCGATGGCGCCGGCGCCGGTGATGGCGGCGCCCATGGCGTCGGGGCCGCCCACCGCCAGGGTTCCGGCCAGCACCCGGGTTGGACCGGTCCAGGTATTGACGTTGCTGAGCAGCGTCATGCCAGCGCCCGCCTGGGTAACGGCGCCGGCGCCGGAGATGACCCCGTCGAATGGATAGGTATTCGACCGGTTGAAGGTGAGCTGGCCATTGTTCAGCACGTTGCCGACCAGCGAGCCGGTCGCGCCGCCGTCGCCCAGTTGCAGGGTTCCGGCCGTGATGGTCGCGCCGCCGGTCCAGGTGTTGGCGCCGGTGAGGATGGTGGTTCCGGGGCCCGCCTGGGTGACGGCGCCGGCGCCGGAAATGACCCCGGCGTAGGTCCAGGCGTCGGAGCGGTTGAACACGAGCTGCGCCTGGTTGTTGACGTCGCCGACCAGCGAGCCGGAGGCGCCGCCGGCGCCCAGTTGCAGCACGCCGGCGGCGATGGTCGTGCCGCCAGCCCAGGAGTTGTCGCCCGCGAGGATCAGGGTTCCGTCGCCGGACTTGGTCAGCGCGCCCGGGCCGGTGATGGCCTGGATGACGCTGCCGGCGGCGCCGGCGACCACATCGAAGGCGCCATTGCTGGCGGTGATGGTGACGGCGCGGGCCGACAGCGCATAGCTGCTGGTGAAGCGGAAGGCGCCGCCGTCCAGCGTCAGGGGGCCGCTTGCGGCGCCAAGGGCGCTGTCCGCCGCCGCCGCGACAACGCCGCCGCGAATGATCGTGCCGCCGGCATAGGCATTGCCCGCCGGCGCGTCGGGGGCCAGCGTCAGCACGCCGGCGCCGGTTTTTTCGACGACGCCGGCGCCGGTGATCTGGCCGACATAGGTCGCGTCGTCGCCGGCCGGCTGGGTGAAGCGCACCACGCCGTCGTTCTGGATATTGTTGAGGTTGGCGGCGGGATCGGCGCGCACCGGCATGCTCTGGGCGCGGGCTTCGAGCACGCCGGCGCTCCTGACCAGCACGTCGCCCTGATAGTCGGAATTGTCGCCGGTCAGCGTCAGCAGGCCGTCGCGCACCGTGGTTGTCTGGTAGCCGTCAAGGCTGCCAGTCACGGTCCACTGGCCGGCGCCGTCCTTGATCAGGGCCTGGAAGTTGGAGACATGGCTGGCGATCTGGTCCTGGGTTCCGGCGGCGCCGTCGAGGAACAGGCTGTTGAAGCCGCCGCCGCCATCGACGCCGCCGATGATGGTTGAGCCGGCGTGGATGTGCAGGTCATCGTCGCCATCGAGAAAGACGACGTCGCCCTGGAGCAGGGCGCCGGTGTGGTTGATCAGGACGATGCCGGCGCCGACGCCGCCGGTGCTGGAGCCAAACAGGTAGCTGCCGTCGGTGCGGATGATGGAGCCGTAATTGTCGATGACGTTGCGCACGCCTGTCGTCTCGTCCTGAAACCAGATCGGGCGGCTGTTCTCCGTCTGGATCAGGCCGTGATTGGTGATGACGTTGCCGGCGCCGTGCACATTGATGGCCTCGGCGTTGTCCTGCCCGCCAGTCTTGACGACCGATGCGCCGGCCTCGATCAAGAGCTGGCCGTTGCTGCCAAATTCGATGGTGTTGTTGCCGGTGCCCCACGGGCCATCCTGAAAATTGGTGGCGTTGTTGGTTACATGGCCGCCGCTGCGGATGGTGATCATGGCGCCGTCGCCCAGGGAAATGGCGGGGCTTTCGGAGGTAGCAACCGATGCGCCGCTTTCAATGGTGACGGTGTGGTTGTCGTCGCCTGGGCCGGTTCCAATCATGCCCGGGTAGGGATTGAGGGAGGCGGTGGTGCAGGTTGTGACGCTGCTGGCGGTGGTGCAGTCAGCGCGCGCCTGACTGGCGCCGGCGAGAATTGCTGGCGCGGCGAGCGCGCCAGACAGCAGGCGCATTGCGGTTGTGGATGTCAGCGTAATTTTCAGCCTGGCCATGGCCCCCCTCCCGACCCGCGCCGCCGGGCCGGAGCCAGGGCGGAGCAGGTTTTTGGCCCCGACGCATATGCAGGACGGGCTTGCGACCTGGGCGCTGCGTTTGCAGCGCGGCGTCGCAACATTTGCCCGGCGATGCGAAGCAGTTGCGTCTGGGCGCCCGAGCGCGATCCTTCGCTGCGGGACCGCGCTGCGGCTCCACAGGGTCAATCGCTCTCCAACGACTGGACAGAGACGGATGCGCCGCTCATGCCGGATCGTGTATGCGATCCCGAATGAGCCGGACCGGCTCCAGTGAATCGCCTGAATGACGCCGGAAATACTGCTATTCTTGCCGGAACAGGCTTGGTTTTAAGTCTAACCAGCCGGGTAAAATCACAAATTCGGCAAATGAGCTGAGTTTCATCTACCTAAAAAGGTGACCGGGGCCGCGCCTTCCACCGTATGTCTGGACGACGGCCTACGTCTTTCGTCAGAACGGGCCAGAAAAGGGCCAGCGTCAGGTCGGTTGGCTCGCGCCAGGCGCGGCAAAGGCATGACCTGGCGGCGCTGTCAGGAAGAGATTCAGGAACACCGGCGTCTGGAGGTTTTTCGGGAGGGTTTTTCGCGGCGTGGCCATCATGGGGGGCGGAGCGCGGCGTAATAATACTTTCTTCCTAAGACGTATTCCCCGGCAGTCTTCGACTTTCTGACAGTACTCCCTCCGGGCCGGCCATCGTATCACGGGCCAGGGGCGGCGACCCTCCGGGGCGCAACGGCATGGTGGCTTCCGGGGAGCGCCGACCCCGCTCACGATGTTTGAAACAGCGTCACCGCGTCCGTCATGGCGTGGGCGCCCTGGCCAGCGTCGACGCCGACGCCGGCCGGTCTGGAGAAAATTGATGTCCCGGGTTGCTGTTGTTACTGGCGGTACGCGCGGTATTGGCGCCGCCATATCGAAGGCCCTTGCAGCGGAAGGCTACAAGGTCGCCGCCGTATACGCAGGAAACGACGCGGCGGCGGAAGCATTCCGCGCCGAAACCGGCGTCAGCATCTACAAATGGGACGTGGGCGACGCGGAGGCCTGCGCCCAGGGGCTGGCGCGCGTGGCGGCCGATCTTGGCCCGGTCGACATTCTCGTCAACAACGCCGGCATTACCCGCGACGGCATGTTCCACCGCATGTCATACGACCAGTGGCGCGAGGTGATGCGCACCAACCTGGATTCGATGTTCACCATGACCCGGCCGCTGATCGAGGGCATGCGCGAGCGCGGCTTCGGCCGCATCATCAATATCTCGTCGATCAACGGCCAGAAGGGCCAGATGGGCCAGGCCAACTATTCGGCGGCGAAGGCCGGCGTCATCGGCTTCACCAAGGCGCTGGCGCAGGAAAACGCGGCCAAGGGCATCACGGTGAACTGCATCTGTCCAGGTTACATCGACACCGACATGGTGGCGGCGGTGCCGGAGGAGGCGCTGAAGAAGATCATCGCCACCATCCCGACCGGCCGCCTCGGCAAGGCGGAAGAGGTGGGCGATCTGGTGGCGTTCCTCGCTTCCGACAAGGCCGCCTTCTTCACCGGCGCCGTGCACACGGTCAACGGCGGCCAGTATATCGGCAACGGCTGAGCCGTTACGCCCGTCGGGATTGCTGGGGCGGCCTCCGGGAGGAGGCCGCCCTTTTTATCTGGCTGCCGGGCCAGTCCAGGGCGATCAGGCAGCGCCATGGACCGGCGGGGGGCAACGCGCCGGCTCTTCTCAGCGCGCAAGGGCCTCTTGCAGTCCCGACAGGGTGAAGTCGAGCGAGACGGTGGCGAGGAAGGTGGCGCCGCACCATGCGGAGCGGCCGCTGCCGGTGGCGAAGCCGCGCGGATCGCTGGTGTTCAGGAAGCAGTCCTGCTTGCTGAGGTTGGTGTCCGAATAGCGCAGGTCAACCGTCAGGTTCTTGTAGTTGTAGGAGGCGCCGACGTTCCAGGTGGTGTAGCTCTTCAGCTTGACCGCGCCATAGTTCCATGCGGTGCGGCCAAGGTCATAATAGCCAAGCTCGCCCGAGAACGAGACCTTGCCCGGAAAGGCGGCGGCGGTCACCGATTCAGGAATCGTGTACTTCAGCGTCCCGTTGACATAGGTGGCCGGCGCGCCGGTTCCGAGCCAGTTCCAGGCGTAATAGACGCCCGCGCCGAGTGTGAAATCGCCGATGTCGCCGGACACCGCGGCGTGGATTTCCTGGAAGTCCGTGTTCTTTGGCGACAGGATCGCCGGAGCCTCAAACACACCCGCGTAACCGGTGTATTCGACCGGCGAATAGGGATTGAACAGACGGCGCTCCTTCGGATAGCCGTACATCATCCAGCCGATATCGAAATTGAGCGGACCGAGCTTCGGGCGGATGCCGACGGCAATGTCCGTCTCTGCCGCCGGCCGCGTCACGAGGTCGACCTTGGAATAGAACGCGTTCACATAGATCAGATTGTCGAGGAACTGGGCTTCAGCATACGCCTGGGGCACGGGCTTGCGGTTGGACTGGGAGATGCCGCGGAACAGGTAGTTCGTGGTGAACTTGACGCCGAACGCCAGATCAAACGGCTTGGGCGCGGCGGCAGGCGCGGCAGGCGCGGCGGGGGCTGGCGCAACCCCGGCGGGGACGTCAGCCGCCAGCGCCGGAGCCGCGGCCATGGCTATGGAAAAAGCCGCCGCGGCTGAGAAAGTGAAAACCTGACGCATGATGTTGCATCCCCCTGAACGCGTGCACGAAACTTCATGCGCAGATTCAGGGACGAACAGGTTTCGAGGCAACATCAAGGTCGATGCAAACTGCCTCATGCCTGTGCACTTGGTGACCAATTACAGTCATTTTTGAGTCACGACCGTTGAAATGGGATCGAGCGTGACGAAAGTGACACAGAACGGGGCGCCCTCGATGATTGTCCGGAGCAGGTTGGCGCCCGGCTCCAAAACCGCGGATCGAGCGAGCGATTCGCACGCCTTCCTGAGGGGCGCGGGGGCATGGCGGGATTGCCCCCCGCCGCGCAATGGCATTCGCTGGCGCGCGCCAGGCTGCCACCTGCCGCGAGAAGCATCTGGCTAAAACCAGGTTCACAAAAATGCCCCTGGCGCTGGTCCCGACAGATTGCCCGGCCTTCGGCGCGGGCGGCGGGAACAGATCAGGGCGCCGGCGCTCCCGGGGTGCAATACACAACAATGATCGGGAATTTGCGGTTGCCGGTGGGCGGCGCGCGGTTCCTTGCGGCTTACCGCGCAATGATCAGCGTGTTGAACGACACCTTGCTGGCGATCGATTTCATCCGCGCGTCGGCGGCGCGCCAGTTGTAGCGGCTGCGCCGGCCGCCGGCGACGCGCACGCCGCCCTTGCTGGCGACGCGCACGCCGGCGGGATCGCCAAAGGTGGCTTTCGGCACCTCGCCGGTGACCTTGTAGCCAAGGGCCGCCAGATGGGCGCGGACGCGGACGCAATAATCGACGGAGCGATAGGAGAACCGGCTCTCGCCGTGGCCGGCCCGGTATTTCATGACGGTGGTGCAGATATCGCCGCCCGAGATGCGCCAGGCGCGCGAAAGATAGGATACGCCATAGTGGATGTTGGTTTCGGGCGCCGCCAGCTCGGCCAGGCTTCCATCAAAGCCCAGCATGCGGGCGGTGGACGGCAACACCTGCATCAGGCCGATCTCGCCGACCCCGCCAATGGCGCTGACGTTGTAATTGCTCTCAACCGTGGCGACGGCGTCCGCCAGTTCCGGCGGCATGCCGGCGGCGCGGGCGGCGTCCATGACCTTGAGCCGCAGCGCCTCGCGCCCAAGCCGGGGCTTCTTGCGGGGGGCGTCGGCGGCCGGAGCCGTCCCGTCAGGTTTCTGTTCCGCGGAGGGAGGCGGCGGGGAAGGAAGCGGCGGGCCCTGGATCGCCGGGCCGCCGCCATCCGCCGCCTGCTGGGTGGCCATGGCTGGCGTCGCCATCAGGGCGGCGGCAAAAAACGGACCAGCAAGAACCCGACTGGCAAGAACCGAACGGACAAGCGCCGAGCGGGCCAGCAGGCGCATCGCCGCCGGCCCTGGGGCAGGCTCATGCGGGTCTGAACCGTTGCGGCGGCCCGGATCAACATGCGGGTCAATGACAGGCATGCCGGGAGATGTGAGGGCGGGGCGCGACAATTTCCAGACCGCCAGGCGCGCGGCGCCGGAAGCGGGCGGCCGGCTTCCGTTGGTGTCCGGCCCCAGGCATGGCGGACGCCTGCGCCCGGCGGGCGTGGCAATCTGATCAGCCCCTGCTCCCGATGGCGACCTGTGCATGACCAAAGCCCGTGTGCCGGTTATTCCCGTGGCGTCTGTTCATATGGGCGCGGCGGCGCTGTTCATCTGGCGTGGCGGCGCCTGGATCCGTTTCTGTTCAACCAGGCGCGCAAACTGCTCCAGCTTTTTTGTTTTGAGCACATTCTGACCGGTCAGCCAGTTCCGGCTGACCGGAAGGGCATTAGCCGCCTGAAGGCGCAGGGCCTTCCGCCGCCTTCACAGGGTCAGCCTGTGCTGGCTTGTCGCCTGACAGGATGCCGCCGAGCGACAGGGCCTTGCTGAAGCCGCTGGTCGAGGGCGCTTCCGCAGCGGCGTTCAGCGGCTGGCCGGACGCACCCGCCGAAGCGGCGGTCACCGAGCCGGTGGCGACCGGATCGGCCGGGGTTGTGGCGGGACGCGGGGTCATCGCCACGCCAGCGCGCGCCGGCGCGCTATCCGGCATTTCGATTTCCTGCGGGGCGCTGGCCAGCGCCTCCGGGCGGCTGATGTCACCCGAGAAGCGGGTGGGGCGGGAGAAGGACAGCACCGAGCCGCCTTCGCCACGGAACGAGGGGTGCTGGCCGCCATCCTGATAGACCAGCCGCACGGCCTTGGCGCCCGTGGCGACCAGCTCGGCCACCTTCTGGTCGTCGCTTGCCCGCTTCTGGGCCAGAGCCTGGGCGATGGCTGGCTGTTCCGTCGCGCCGCAGCTCGCCGACCGGGAGCCGAAGACATAGCGCTTGTTGCAGACGCCGACGACCGGGATCTGTTTCGTCACCTCGAAATAGTCCGAGCCCTCCTTCAGATTGCGCCAGAACTCGATATTTGGATCGTTGCGGTAGCGGGCCAGGTTCTGCGGCGTCATCCGGAACGGATAGGACTGGAACTGGAAGGCGCGCTGGCCGCCGGCGAAAGCCTCACGGCCAATGGCGTAGATCTCGGCGATCTGCGCGTCGGTCATCGAGAAGCAGCCCGCTGACGAACAGGCGCCGTGCACCATCAGATAGCGGCCGGTGCGGCCGTACGCCCGGTCATAGGCGTTGGGAAAGCCGGTGTCGAACGACAGATAGAAACTGGAGTTCGGATTCATCTGCGTCGGCGTGATGGTGTAGAACCCTTCCGGCGCCTGACGGTCGCCCTCGCGGATCTTTGGCCCGAGCTGGCCGGACCAGCGGCAGATCGGATAGGTCTTCAGCAGCGCGTATTCGCCTTTGCCGTCGCGTTTCCAGATTTCCAGCTCCGCTTCCTTCTTGTAGGAGCGGATGAGAATTGGCGCAGCCGGGCTCATGCCCTTTTCCTGCATCAGCGCAACGGTTTTGGGAGGAATGGGAGCCCGGGCCCGGGCGCTGCCCGGGCCGCCGTCCTGACAGGCCGCCAGCGCCAGCGCCGCGGCTGCGAACAGGGTGGTGCGGATGACAAGCTTCAACATCTTCCCAGGTCCACTCTCAAGCGATGTCCAATCAGCCTGCGGAGGCGCCGCCTGATTGGACATCACTGCCGCCGTCGTCACCCATGCCCACGTCATGGGCCTTTCCGGTCCATGACCCCATTCAGCCTTGTACCGCCAGGACCTTACCAGGACCTTACGCGCGGCGCCGTTGTGGGCTGTCCGGGGCGCGCCAGGCGCCGCACAAGCGGCCCCGCGCCGCCGCCGTTGCGGCGGCGGGAACAGGTCTGCGCGCGCCCGCGCCGGCAGGATGAGACACCATCAGGCGCCTGTGGGCAATGACTTTTTCCGCGATGCGGGCGCGCCGCCGCCAGCAGGCGACGGCCTGACCGTGAGCCTGCCGGTGATTCTATTTGCGGCCGATCGCCAGGAATTTGTCTTCGCGCGCCTTGCGGATGGCTTGCGGCGTCATGCCGGCGAATTCCTGCAGGGCGGCCGCGACGGCGGCGCCAGCGGAGCGGATCGCCGCGGCGGGATCGCGATGGGCGCCGCCCGTCGGCTCCGGCACGATGCCGTCGATGATGCCGAACTTCAGCAGGTCCTGGGCGGTGATCTTCATGTTGGTGGCCGCGTCCTGAGCCCGGGCGGCGTTGCGCCACAGGATCGAGGCGGAGGCTTCCGGCGAGGCGACGGTGTAAATGGCGTGCTCCATCATCAGCACGCGGTTGGCGGCGGCGATCGCCACCGCGCCGCCCGAGCCGCCTTCACCCACCACCAGCGCCACATTGGCGACGCCAAGGCCCAGCGCCTCCTCGGTGGAGCGGGCGATCGCCTCGGCCTGGCCGCGCTCTTCCGCGCCGATGCCGGGATAGGCGCCGGCCGTATCGACGAACGAGATAACCGGAAGGCCGAAGCGATCGGCCATTTCCATCAGGCGCACGGCCTTGCGGTAGCCCTCGGGGCGGGCCATGCCGAAGTTGTGGCGCAGCCGGGTTTCGGTATTCCAGCCTTTCTCCTGGCCGAGAATGCAGACTGGCTCGCCGCGAAACCGGCCGAAGCCGGTGATGATCGCCTCGTCCTCGCCAAAGGCGCGATCGCCGGCCAGCGGCGTCATGTCGGTGATCAGGGCGTCGCAATAATCGCGGAAATGCGGGCGGTTGGGATGGCGCGCCACCATGGTCTTCTGCCACGGCGTCAGGGCCGCGTAGAGATCAGCCAGCGTCTTGCTGGCGCGCGCCTGCAGGCGGCTGATTTCCTCGTCCAGCGCAACGTTTACGTCGCCATCGGCCACGACGCGGAGCTCATCGATCTTGGCCTCGATCTCGGCGACGGGTTTTTCAAAATCGAGATAGCTTCGCATGGTTGAGACAGCCGCATCCATTCATCTGGCTTCCGCGCCGGCGTGAGGCCGCGCGGAGCGCGTGGAAAATCTCCGGCCCGCAGCCGGCGCAAGGGCAGGCCGCCCGCCCTCTGGCCCAGAGGCCGGAACACGGGCGCGGACGGGGCGACATAGCACGAACTGCAGGTCCCGTCCCATGGGAATGTGCGGACTGGGCGCCGGGGCAGGACCGCGCCCGCGCATGGAAATGCGCCAATTTGGGCGAAATTCTGTTCCCGCGGGCGATCGCTGCGGCTAAACGTTTGCAAACCAGAAATTATTCGCATGCGAATAGAGCGTGGACCCGCGCGTCGTTCGCGCCAGCACACAGGCCCCAGAAGTCTTCGGAATGAACAAACCGGATATCGTCCCTGCGCACGCATCGTCGGCGTGGCCTGTGCCTGCGCCTGAAGCTGTCGCAGGTTCTGGCGTCGCCGGGCTTTCCGGCTACGCCGGCCCGGTCCGGCCATCCGCCGGCCGCATCGCGGCGCTGCAATATCTGCGCGCCATCGCGGCGCTGATGGTTGTTGGCTACCACGCATCCCATTATCTCGCCTATTTTCGCAAGCCGCCTGGTCCCATCCACCTCTGGGAAAGCGCCCTTGGCATGTGGGGCGTGGCGCTGTTTTTCGCCCTGTCGGGCTATCTGATGGCGCGGCTGGCGCCGGTGACCCCGCCGGGCCGCTTTCTGCTGCACCGGGTGGCGCGCATCTATCCGGTGTATTTCGTCGCCATCGCCGTGTTTTTCGCGCTGTCGCCGGTGATCGTCGGCCATGTGTTCACGCCGCGTTTTCTGCCCAGCACGCTGGTTCCCGTCGGGCCCGCCGGCTACACCCTGGGCGTCGAATGGACGCTGCTCTACGAGCTGACCTTCTACGTCTTCATTTTTCTGCTGATCGCGGCTGGCCAGGTCCGGGCAATTCCGGGCGTCGCCCTTGGCTGGATCGCGCTGGTCATCGGCTGGCGGCTGGCGTTCGGCGAGCCGGCGTCCCTGGAAATGCCGGTGATCTACCAGTTGCCGGCGTCATCGGCCAATATCGGCTTTGCCTGCGGCCTGCTGGTTCCGGCGGTGACCAGGCGCCTGCGCGTGCATCCGGCCTGGATGCTGGCGGGGCTGGGCGTGCTGCTGCTGGATATCGGCGGGGTGATACCGGCGGACCGGACCATCGCCGGCGCGGTGAGCGCGCTGATGATCGCCGCGGCCCTGGGCGCGCAGCCTTCAGGCGGCGGGCTCGCCGGCCGCATCGGCCTCAGCCTCGGCGACGCCAGCTACGCCATTTATCTGGTGCATGTGCCGGTGCTGGTCGCCGTGTTCCGCTGGTTGCCGGCGGCAGTTCCGCTTCCTGCGGCCTGGTGCATCGCCTTCGTCGCGGCCATTCTCGTCGGCCAGCTTTTCGGCGCCATCGACCTGCGCATGTACCAGCGCCTGAAGCGTCGTATCGACGCTTTGGGCGAAACGCGGGCGCTGCGCCTGGCCTGGGTCTACGCCGGTTTCTTCGCCGCCATCGCCAGCTGGGGCGCGGCGACCCATCTCATCGACCAGCGGCAGTCGGATCGGGCCGCCGCGGCGCTGGGGCTGATCGCCAGTAATGGCGCGCTGGACGACGCGGCGACCCCGAAGGCGCTCAACGCCCGGCTCGCCGCGGCGGACAGGGGCTTCACGACGCCGCGCGGGGCCATCGACCAGACACAGCGCCTGCCGGACGACAAGATCGCGGTGCAGGGCTGGGCCATTGATCTGGCCAGGCCCGATGTCCGCGCCTGGATCGCTGTTTATTGCGATGGCCGCCAGATCGGCTGGGCGGAGCGCACGCGCCTGCGCCGGGCGGAGGCGGCGCAGCTGGCGGCGGAAACCGGCGCGGACGCCCGGTCGCTGGCGAAAACGCGTTTTGGCTTCACCCTGGCGACGGAGGCCAGCGTCTGCCCGGCCGGGGCGCGCCTGACGGTGATCGCCGCCGATGCCGGCGGCCGGGCTTTCGCGCTGCCGGCGGCCACGGCGCCGTAACGGGCGACCATGCGGACCAGACGCGCGTCCGCGCCGGATCAGCGGGGATGCGGCGGGCCGTCGTGGGACAGCGCGCCGCCGGCGCCTGGGGCGAGCACCGGCTGAAAACGCACCACCCTTCGCTGGCGGGTCACCTGAATGGGCCGGTGCAGCTGCTTGCTGGCCTCCACCACATGCACGCCGGCGAAGGGCAGGCCAAGCCCGCCGCAGACCTTTTCCCAGCCGGCGGCCGAGCGCAGCATCAGGCGATCGCGGAACGGCGGCATGTACAGCGTGTCCAGCCAGTGCTCGGGCGAGAACAGCGCCTGGCGGAGCAGATGGCGCAGCTGGGGCCGGCTCCAGGGCTGGCCATGGCCGAAGGGCGTGCTGTCGCTGCGCGCCCAGGCGCCGCGCCGGTTCGGCGCCACCAGCATCAGCCGGCCGCCGGGACTGAGCGCCCGCCAGACCTCCGACAACACCTCGGTTGGCGAATCGGCGTGCTCCAGCGCGTGGACCAGCAGCACCCGGTCATAGGCGGCGTCCGGCAGCGGCAGCATGGCGGCGTCCACCAGCGCGGAGGCGCTGAGCCCCGAGGCAGGCCAGTTCACCACGCCCTGCGCCGCCGGCATGAAGGCGGCGACCCGCTCCGCGCCGTCGCTCACCAGCGGCAGATACGGGGTGGCGTAGCCAAGGCCGAGCACACGCAGGCCGCGCGTGGACGGCCACAACGAAGCCGCCGCGCGGCCAATGATCTGGCTGGCGGCGCGGCCGGTCGCGGTGGCGTAGAAGGCCCGCAGGTCAACCACGTCTATCGGCATGTCGCCTCCGTTCACACCGGCGTGGGGGCGGATCATACATCCCCATGTGGTGATATCGCGCCATTATGAGGCCACAGGCGTTGACGGCGCGCCCCTTCGCGGTCACCTGTTAACCATACCGGGAGTTTGCCTGCTGGTGCAGGGCAAACCATACGGACGTTTGCCTGCTGTTGCAGGGCGCAACTGACAAGCGAGAGATCTGCATGCCAGCCGAATTCCACGTTTTTCCCTGTCTGTCCGATAATATCGGCGTTCTGATGCGCGACAAGGAGACGGGCGCCTGCGCTTCCATTGATGCGCCGGAGGCGGAGCCGATCGTCGCGGCGCTGGAGCAGACGGGCTGGAAGCTCACCGACATCCTCGTCACCCACAAGCACCCGGATCATGTCGCCGGCGTCGCCGAGCTGAAGGAGCGCTTCGGCGCCCGCGTTGTCGCCCCCGTGCGCGAGGCTGAATTCGTGCCGGAGGCTGATCTGTTCGTGAACCAGGGCGACACGGTGATGGTTGGCTCCCTGTCGGGAACGGTGCTGTTCACGCCGGGGCACACGGCTGGGCATATTTCCTATTATTTCGCCGGCGCGCGCGCCCTGTTCGCCGGAGACACCCTGTTTGCCCTCGGCTGCGGCCGCCTGCTGGAAGGCACGCCGGAGGACATGTGGCGCTCGCTGCAGAAGCTGGCGGCGTTGCCCGACGACACCCAGGTGTTCTGCGGCCATGAGTACACCCTGTCGAACGCCCGTTTCGCCCTTGCCGCCGACCCGGACAACGCGGCGCTGAAACTGCGCGCCGCCGTGGTGGAAGGCCAGCGCGCCGATGGCCAGCTGACCGTGCCGTCGCTGTTGCGCGACGAAAAGGCCACCAACCCCTTCCTGCGCGCCGACCAGCCGGCGCTGGCCGCCTCGGTTGATCTGGACGGCTCGGACCCGGTCGCCGTGTTCGCCGCCCTGCGCGAGTGGAAGAACAACTTCTGACGGGCGCCATCCGCTGGCGCTTCCGCAGCGGCGGATCAATGCGCGCTTTGCCAGGCCCAGACCCGCGTGGGGGATTTCCTTTCAGGAGTTTCCATCCGCTGGCGGGCCTGGCCAGATCCCGGTGAGCAGGGCTTGCCGGGATGCAGGAAAGACGACGGGGCAATAAAGACGACCGGGGCGTCGGCGAAGCAGCGCCCCAGGGAAGCTCTGGCCGGCCAGACGGTTCCGCCGACCGGCAGGCCAGGATCAGTCGCCGTAGCTGAGCATGGCCATGCGGCCGGTCAGCACCACCACGCCGGTGTCCTCATCGACGATCTGGCCGTCGAGCCGCACCAGATGTCCCCGGCTTTTCGGCTCGATCGCCGTCACCTCCCATTCCAGACGCAGCCGGTGATTGGCCGGGCAGGGCGCCTTGAACTGCACCGCGTAATCCACGCCCACATAGCCGCGCGCCGCCTCCGACTCCGGCTCCGCCGATGGCCAGCCCTGGCTCACCGCGCCGGCAAGCAGGGCGGAGGTGTGGGCGCCGCTGGCGAACAGGCCGCCGAAGCGGGTGCCGGCGGCGTAAGCCTCGTCATGGTGCAGGGGATTGAAATCGCCCACGAGCGTGGCGCCCGCGCGGATGGCGTCAGCGTCCAGCGTCAGCCAGCTTTGCGTGCGCGCCCCCACATGAAACGTGACCATTGCTCACTCCCTTCCGTTTCTGATTTTTAAAGCGCGGCGCTGGAGCCGGATCAGCCCGCCGTGCGCGCTCATGGAAAAGGCGGCCCCCTGGCGGGACCGCCTCGTATCAGGTCGCCTTTGCGTCGCTTCAGGAAAGCTGGCCGTGGCAGTGCTTGTACTTCTTGCCGGAGCCGCAGGGGCAGGGGTCGTTGCGGCCGACGCGGCCCCAGGTGGCGGGATCGCCCGGATCACGGGCGCCGGCTGGCGCCTCGGCGCCCTGGGCCGGCTGCGGCAGATAACCTGCGGTGATGAAGTCCTGGCTGACGTTGAAGTCGTCCTGGCCGGTGAGCGGATCGAGGTGATGTCCCTCCATCGGCGGCAGCGACGGCTCCGGCGGCGCCTCGAACATCACTTCCACGCGCATCAGCTGGGCGGTGACCTGCTCGCGCAGGCCGGCGATGAGCTGGTCGAACAGCTGGAAGGCTTCAGCCTTGTATTCATTGAGCGGGTCGCGCTGGGCGAGGCCGCGCCAGCCGATGACCTGGCGCAGGTGATCCAGGGTCACCAGGTGCTCGCGCCACAGGTGGTCGAGCGATTGCAGCAGCACCTGCTTTTCAATGTAGGTCATCAGTTCCGGCGAGTTTTTCTCGATCCGGGCCGCGTAGGCCTCGTCCGCCGCCTTGTGCAGACGCTCGCGGATCTCCTCGTCGGCGATGCCTTCTTCCTTCGCCCAGTCCTCGACCGGCAGGTCGAGATTGAGCCAGCGCTCCACGCCTTCCTTCAGGCCGGCGACATTCCACTGCTCGGGGTAGGCGTCCGGCGGGATGTTGCTGGCGACAATGTCCTCCACGGTCGATTCACGCATCTCGTCGATGGTTTCACGCACGCTTTCGGCGGCCATGAACTCGCGGCGCTGCTCGAACACGACCTTGCGCTGGTCGTTCATGACGTTGTCGTACTTGAGGATGTTCTTGCGCGTGTCGTAGTTGCGCGCCTCCACCTTGCCCTGGGCCTTGGCGATCGCCTTGTTGATCCAGGGGTGGAAGATGGCCTCGCCGTCCTTCAGGCCAAGGCGCTGCAGCATGCCGTCCATGCGGTCGGAGCCGAAGATGCGCATCAGCTCGTCCTGCAACGACAGGAAGAAGCGCGACAGGCCCGGGTCGCCCTGACGGCCGGAACGGCCGCGCAGCTGGTTGTCGATGCGGCGGCTTTCGTGACGCTCGGTGCCGAGCACGTAGAGGCCGCCAGCTTCCAGCGTCTTCTGCTTCAGACGGGCGACTTCCGCGCGGATTTCCTCCTCGCCGGCCGTCCGCTCCGGGCCTTCCTCCATGTCGCCCAGCTCATAGGCGATGCGCATGTCGGCGTTGCCGCCAAGCTGGATGTCGGTGCCGCGGCCGGCCATGTTGGTGGCGAGGGTGATGGCGCCCGGCACGCCGGCCTGGGCGACGATGAACGCCTCCTGCTCGTGGAAGCGGGCGTTCAGCACCGCGAACTGCTTCGACGGCTTGCCGGTGCGGGCGCCCTCGAACAGCGGATCAAGCACGCGCGGATTGCTGAAATCCATCATGTGCAGGCCCTGTTCCTCAAGGAAGGCGGCCAGCAGCTCGGACTTCTCGATGGAGGTGGTGCCGACCAGAACCGGCTGGCCGCGCTCCTGCGCCTCGGCGATCTCGGCGGCGATGGCCTGGAATTTTTCGCGCTCGGTGCGGTAGACCGCGTCATCCTCGTCAATACGCTGCACCGGCAGGTTGGTGGGAATCTCCACGACCTGCAGGTTGTAGATATCGAGGAACTCGTCAGCCTCGGTGCCGGCGGTGCCGGTCATGCCCGAGAGCTTCCTGTACAGGCGGAAATAATTCTGGAAGGTGATTGAGGCCAGCGTCTGGTTTTCAGGCTGCACCTGCACGCCCTCACGGGCCTCCAGCGCCTGGTGCAGACCTTCCGAATAGCGGCGGCCCTGCATCATGCGGCCGGTGAACTCGTCGATGATGACGACCTCGCCGTCCTTGACGATGTAGTCCTTGTCGCGGGTGAACAGGGTGTGAGCGCGCAGGGCCTGGTTCACATGGTGGACCAGGGTGGCGTTGGCGGCGTCATAGAGACTGCCTTCCTCCATCAGGCCTGCTTCACGCAGCAGCTCCTCGATGCGCTCGTTGCCCTCCTCGGTCAGCGACACGGAGCGCTGTTTCTCGTCGAGGTCGTAATGCTCCTTGGTCAGGTGCGGGATCAGCCGGTCGATCTGGTTGTACAGGTCGGAGCGGTCTTCCAGCGGACCGGAGATGATCAGCGGCGTGCGCGCCTCGTCGATCAGGATGGAGTCGACCTCGTCGACCACCGCGAAGGCATGACCGCGCTGCGTCATCTGCGCGATGTCATATTTCATGTTGTCGCGCAGGTAATCGAAGCCGAATTCGTTGTTGGTGCCGTAGGTGATGTCGCAGGCGTAGGCGGCGCGGCGCTCGTCATCGTCGAGGCCATGAACGATGACGCCGACGCTGAGGCCGAGGAAGTTGTAAAGCCGGCCCATCCACGCCGAGTCGCGGCTGGCGAGATAGTCGTTGACCGTGACGTTGTGCACGCCGTCGCCAGGCAGGGCGTTGAGATAGGTGGCGAGAGTGGCCACGAGGGTTTTGCCCTCGCCGGTCTTCATTTCGGCGATGGCCCCGTCGTGCAGCACCATGCCGCCGATCAGCTGCACGTCGAAGTGGCGCTGGCCCAGCACGCGCTTGCCGGCCTCGCGCACCACGGCGAAGGCTTCTTCCAGCAGGTCATCCAGGGTCTCGCCAGCCGCCAGCCGGGCGCGGAAATCGTCGGTCTTCTGGCGCAGCTGTTCGTCCGTCAGCTTCGCTATTTCGGGCTCGAGCGCGTTGATGCGCTTGACCCTGGCCTGATAACCCTTGACCCGACGGTCGTTGACCGAACCAAACAGTTTCTTCGCGAGTGCGCCGAACATCGAAGACCTTTCGGACTGGCGGACCGCCACAGACAGGCGTGCGCCGCCCTGTAAATCAGGGCGTCGCGAACAAGTCCACCGGAAACGTCCGCCGGAAGCCACGGGGCCGCCGGCGTCCTGACCTGTGAAGCCGCCCCCGGGGAGGCAGGCGGCCTGGATCGCGTCTGACAGTATCCGGCGCAACCCTTGGGGCGCATATCCACGAAAGTGGCGCCACCGGCTGGTGGCGTGCGCTCCAAATCATTGTGCGCGCCGCTTTTTTCCGGGTGCGGAAGCCAGCGACCCGCGCCGGCGGCCGCGCCCGGATCGCGGCCTCGGCCGCGCCGCGTCGCGCATGGTTTTCCAGCGCCCACATAAGTATTGCGCCGTCAGTGTTCAACCGACGGCGCAATGCTTTCTGGAGCGGCCTACCTATAGCAGGTTCGGGCTTTCCGGCAAAACACCGGGGCTCGCAGCCTGCGGATCGCGTCAGTCCACCGGCTTTAGCCCAGCCTCGATTTCCGCGCGGCGCGGCTCAAGAAATGGCGGGAGCGAGACGCGCTCGCCCAGGGTTTCCAGCGGTTCGTCGACCGCAAAGCCGGGGCCGTCCGTGGCGATCTCGAACAGGATGCCATTGGGTTCCCGGAAGTAGAGGCTCTGGAAGTAATAACGCTCGACTTCGCCGCTATTGGGAATGCGCAGGTCTTTCAGGCGCGCCGCCCAGGCGTGATACTGCTCCGGGTCCGGGGTGCGGAAGGCGACGTGGTGCACCGCGCCGGCGCCCTGGCGCGCCCGGGGCTGACCGGAGGCGTCGACCACATGCACCTCGGCGGCGGCGCCGCCCGCGCCCATGGTCCACACCCGCACGGTTCCGTGGACGGCGTCGGCGTAGTCGCGGTCGAAGCGCATGTTCAACACCCGCTCCAGCACCAGCTCCAGCATGGCGACGTCGCGCACCGCCAGGGTGATGGGACCGAGGCCGCGAATCTGGCGCTCCGCCGGCACGGGGCTGCGATCCCAGACGTGGGCCTCGCCAGCTCCGCCGTCGTCAATGAGCGCGAGGCGTTGCCCTTCCGCGTCCTGGAAATCCAGGGTCAGGCGGCCATCGCGGGTGACGATCTCGCCGTGGCTGACGCCAAGATCGGTGAACCGCTGCTTCCACCAGGCCAGGGTTTCCGCGCCTGCGACGCGCAGGCCGGTGCGGATGACGCTGTCGGCGCCGCGCTGTTCTGGCGCGGCCGGCCAGTCGAAAAAGGTGAGATCGGAGCCAGGGGAGGCTTCGCCGTCAGCGTAGAACAGGTGCCAGGCGCTGACATCGTCCTGGTTCACCGTGCGCTTGACGAGGCGCATGCCCAGCGTGCTGGTGTAGAAATGATGGTTGTCGCGCGCCTGCGCGGTGATGGCGGTGACATGATGGATGCCAGTGAGCTGCATGGCGTCCTCTTTCTCCGGCGCGGCCGGTTGTGGTGATGGCTTGACCACAAGCTGATGCGTCGCGCCGCGCAAATCCAGATACGGATCCGCACGCAACTGATTGCAAAATTGCAATCATGCCGCCTGAAGCCGTTGCGCCTCCCCGGTCATGGCTCCAGCTCCGTGTCCCAATAGAGATAATCGAGCCAGCTCTCGTGCAGATAGTTGGGCGGAAAATTGCGGCCGGCCTCGTGCAGGTCGAAGACGCCGGGCCGCTTCGGCGCCCGGGCCGGGATCATGCCGATATCGCGCGGCATGTGGTCGGCCTTGCGCAGATTGCACGGGGCGCAGGCGGTGACGACGTTGTCCCACGTGGTCTGGCCGCCGCGCGAGCGCGGGATCAGGTGGTCAAAGGTCAGATCCGAACGCGCGCCGCAATACTGGCAGGTGAACCGGTCGCGCAGGAAAACGTTGAAGCGGGTGAATGCCGGCTCGCGGCAGGGTCGCACATAGGTTTTCAGGGAGACGACCGAGGGAAGCTGCATCTCGAAACCCGGACTGCGGGCGACCACGTCGTAGGTCGAGATGATGTTGACCCGGTCGAGAAACACCGCCCGTATGGCGTCCTGCCATGACCAGAGCGACAGGGGATAATAGCTCAGCGGCTTGAAGTCGGCGTTCAGCACCAGCGCCGGGCAGCTTTCCGGACTGCGGCCTGGGTTGGCGCGAAACGGCGTCCGAACTCGCATGTGAAATGACACTGGCGCGATCTCCGGCAGGAGAACAGGCGCCGTCGGCATGGGGCTCCGGCCGGCGGCCGTTCTGGGTCCAGACAGGCCTGTTATCGCGACACGGCGCCGCGCTCCGTCGCATGCGCCACGGAAATCGCGCCACGTCGCAAGGGCCGGCGTGCGGAGGCGGAGCCGTCAACAGGGATACGCGTCAACGGCCCGAGGGCCACATCAACCGGCCGCGCGCTCCGCCCGTCGTGGAGCGCCTGGGAGTCCGCGCCTGGCTGGCCCGAAACGGGGGCGGCGGCCAGCGGCGGGTGATTCCCTTGACCCTTCGCTGCAGGATGACGCTGTTCCACGACAGGTGCGTGATGGCGCAACAGGTTGCGCGCGCCCGCCGCGGGAACTGGAACAGCCGGCCCGCAACCGGGCGCGGCCAGCGCGGGGCTGGCCGGCGCGACGAACCGCAAGGCCGGGGGCAGCCTACACGCGACAATGGCGGTTTGTGAAGCTTTTCAGCGCGATGACCAGACGCCAGCAAAAAGCCCCCGCCTGGGCGGGGGCCGGAAAGCAGCGCGGCTGCTCTGGCGTGCGTCTCAACGCGTCGGCAGCGGCTTTTCGCCGCGGTAATCATAGAAGCCGCGTTGCGTCTTGCGGCCCAGCCAGCCGGCTTCGACGTATTTGACCAGCAGCGGACAGGGGCGATACTTCGAATCAGCCAGCCCCTCGTGCAGCACCTGCATCACCGACAGGCAGACGTCGAGGCCGATGAAGTCAGCGAGCTGCAGCGGCCCCATGGGATGGTTGGCGCCAAGGCGCATGGCGGTGTCGATGGAGTCCACCGAGCCGACGCCCTCATAAAGGGTGTAGATCGCCTCGTTCACCATCGGCAGCAGGATGCGGTTGACGATGAACGCCGGGAAGTCCTCGGCGATGGTGATGGTCTTGTTCAGGGCGCGGATGAAATCCTTGGCCTGCTCGAACGTCGTGTCTTCGGTGGCGATGCCGCGGATCAGCTCGACCAGCTGCATCATCGGCACCGGGTTCATGAAGTGCATGCCGATGAAGCGCTCGGGCCGGTCGGTGGAGGCGGCGAGACGGGTGATGGAGATCGAGGAGGTGTTGGAGGCCAGCAGGGCGTCCGGGCGCAGCACCGGGCAAATGTCGCTGAAAATCTTGCGCTTGGTTTCCTCGTGCTCGGTGGCCGCCTCGATCACAAGGTCACAGTCAGAGAGGTCGTTGAAGGAGAGCGCCGGGACGATGCGGGCGATCGAGGCCTGGCGGTCCGCCTCGTCCAGCTGGCCGCGCGCCACCTGGCGGGCCAGGTTGCCGTTAATGGTGGCGAGGGCTGAATTGAGCCGCTCCTCGCTCAGATCATTCAGCCGGACGTCGAAACCGGAAGCGGCGCATACGTGGGCAATGCCGTTGCCCATCTGACCCGCGCCAATGACGCCAACTTTCCTGATTGCGATCGCCATGTCTTTGCCACCTGAGAGTGAGTTGTGCGCGCGGCCACGGGGCGCCCTGGAGCGTTTCCCGGCGAAATGGACCTCATACGCCGGAAAGCGGGTCGATGCAGGAAGACAGCGCAAGAATCCGGATCAGATTTTGCCCTGGCGGCCCGGCGCGTGGCCGTCCCCGGAACCCGGCGCGTACTCTAACGATGTTGCCCCGCTTTGGACAGGTCTAACCATCGTCCCGGTCAGTAAACCCGGACGCAGCGCGGAGCCGGGCCTCCGCATCAAAGCATACCAGAAAACCGGCGTGATTTCAGCACGCTGGCGCGGATCGCGCCAGACATTGCCAACGACGGCGGATTCGTCGCCGTGTCCGGCGCGGCCGGATGCCCCAGGCAAATTGTCGCAATGGGTTGACGCAACCTGCCGGGCCGGGCGTACGTTCGCCACCCGCGACGCAGACTGTCGTGAAAAAAGGCGGCGCATCGCTGCGCCGCCCTCATCATCATCCGCGTGACCGCGGCGGGATCGCCGCCGGGTCGGGTTTGCGGGACTTACTTGCCGAGCGCGGCCTGCAGCTCCGGCAGCACGGTGAACAGGTCGCCGACGAGGCCGTAGTCCGCCACCTGGAAGATCGGGGCTTCTTCGTCCTTGTTGATGGCGACGATCACGCGGCTGTCCTTCATGCCGGCGAGGTGCTGGATGGCGCCCGAGATGCCGACGGCGATGTAGAGCTGCGGGGCGACGACCTTGCCGGTCTGGCCGACCTGCAGGTCGTTCGGCGCGTAGCCGGCGTCGACAGCGGCGCGCGAGGCGCCCATGGCGGCGCCGAGCGCGTCAGCGACCGGCTCGATGTACTTGGTGAAGTTCTCGGCCGAACCGAGCGCGCGACCACCAGAGATGATGATCTTGGCCGAAGCCAGTTCCGGACGGTCGGACTTCGACAGCTCTTCGCCCTTGAACGACGACACGGCCGGATCAGCGGCGGCGGCGACGTCCTCGATGGCGGCCGAACCGCCTTCGCCAGCGCTCTGGAAAGCGGCGGTGCGGACGGTGATGACCTTCTTGCCGTCGGTCGACTGCACGGTCTGGATGGCGTTGCCGGCGTAGATCGGGCGCTCGAAGGTGTCGGCGGAGACAACCTTGGTCACTTCCGAAATCTGCATGACGTCGAGCTGGGCGGCGACGCGCGGCAGGATGTTCTTGCCGTTGGCGGTGGCCGGAGCCACGATCGCGTCATAGGCGCCAGCCAGCGACACCACCAGCGCGGCGACCGGCTCGGCAAGGGCGTTGGCGTAAGCGGCGTTGTCGGCCACCAGCACCTTGTCGACGCCAGCGAGCTTCGCGGCCTGTTCGGCCACGGCGCGGGCGCCCGAACCGGCGACCAGCACGTGCACCGGGCCGCCGAGGCCCCTGGCGGCGGCCACGGCCTTGGCGGTGGCGTCGTTGAGGGCGGAGTTGTTGTGTTCAGCCAGAAGCAGGGTGGTCATATCAGAGAACTCCAGCCTCGTTCTTGAGTTTCGACACGAGTTCCTCGACCGAGGCGACCTTGACGCCAGCCGAACGCTTCGGCGGCTCGACGGTCGAAAGAACCTTCAGGCGCGGAGCGACGTCGACGCCGAGCGTCTCCGGGGAGGTCTCGTCCAGCGGCTTCTTCTTCGCCTTCATGATGTTCGGCAGCGACGCGTAACGCGGCTCGTTCAGACGCAGGTCGGTCGTCACGATGGCCGGCAGCTTCAGCTCGATGGTCTGGAGGCCGCCGTCGATCTCGCGGGTGACCGCGAGCGTCTCGCCGGAAACCTCAATCTTCGAGGCGAAGGTGCCCTGGGCCCAGCCGAGCAGGGCGGCGAGCATCTGGCCGGTCTGGTTGCTGTCGTCGTCGATGGCCTGCTTGCCGAGGATGACAAGGCCCGGGTTCTCGGTCTCGATCACCTTCTTCAGCAGCTTGGCGACGCCGAGCGGCTCGACATTGACGTCGGTCTTGACCAGCACGCCGCGGTCAGCGCCCATGGCCAGCGCGGTGCGGATGGTCTCGCTGGCCTGCTGGGGACCGATGGAGACGACGACGATCTCGGTCGCGACGCCCTTTTCCTTCAGGCGGATCGCCTCTTCAACGGCAATCTCGTCAAAGGGGTTCATCGACATCTTGACGTTGGCGAGTTCAACGCCTGAGCCGTCCTGTTTGACGCGGATCTTGACGTTGTAGTCGACGACCCGCTTGACGGGCACGAGAATCTTCATACCGGCTTCCCTTCAAGCACGAACGGGGCAGGAGATCGGCCAGTCCCCGCGCGTGCGCGCATGCCCGACAGTCGTCTCCCGATGGGGGCGGAACCTGGCGGCGCCGTCGTCCGTTGTCAACGTATCCGTGTGGCCCTTTTCGCGGGCTTTTCGACGCTGCGCGCCGCATTGCCAGCCAGAACGGGCGGTTGGGGACGGCGCCTGGAAATACTCCAGGGTTTGCCATGCGCCTGCTGCGGCCGTTTTCGCGCCGGTTTGCCCGGCTGCGAAGATCAGCCAGTCACATCGCCGGGCTGAAACGTTCCGGCAAACGGCGCGGGCATTTTCCTGTCCTGGCGCGGCGCGTTTTTCCTGGCGCGGCGCGTTTTGCCGTCGCGGCAGGGGCCCGCCGGGAAGGCGCGCGTCAGCGGTTCTGGCCTGGCGTCCAGAGCACGTCCGCCGCGCCCCTGTCATTGAGCCAGCGGGCGGCGACGAAGAAGAAGTCTGACAGGCGGTTGAGATATTTGATCGCCGCCGGCGTGACGATTTCACCTTCCCGGGCGTCAAGGGCGACGACCAGCCGCTCGGCGCGGCGGCAAACCGTGCGCGAGACGTGCAGGGCGGCGGCGGCGGGCGAGCCGCCTGGCAGGACGAACGAGCGCAGGGGCGACAGGTCGGCGTTGAGCTGGTCGATCTCGTTCTCCAGGCGGGTCACCTGGGAATCGGCGATGCGCAGCGGCTCGTATTTCATCGGCTTGCCGGTTTCCGGCGTCGCCAGATCGGCGCCCAGATCGAACAGGTCGTTCTGGATGCGGGCCAGCATGGCGTCCACCGGCCCCGCGAGCCCCGCCGTCGACAGGCGGGCCACGCCAACCGTGGCGTTGGTTTCATCCACCGTGCCATAGGCTTCGATGCGCAGATCGTGTTTGGGGCGGCGCTCGCCGGTGACGAGGCCGGTGGCGCCCTTGTCGCCGGTGCGGGTGTAGATGCGGTTCAGTGCGACCATGATCGTCCAGTCCAGTGTGATCGGGGATGAGGCGCGGCCGCAGCTGGCCGCGTGAATTGGGCGCCATGGCCCGCAGCCGGCTGGTCCGGTCAGAACGCCCGCCACCACAGCACGCCCATGGCGATGATGATGGCGACGAACTGCAACAGCACCCGCAGGCGCATCAGCTTCTGGGAACGCTCCGGGCTGCCGCCGCGCATCATGTTGTAGAGCCCCATGGCCAGCACCAGCGCCACCGCCGCCACCGCGACGCCGACGATCCAGTTTGACGCGTCCATCCTCTTCTCCCGCCTGACCTCAAGGTAAAATCCGGTCACGGCGACGCGGAATTTTACCACATGTTCGGAACTTCCCGTTTTCTCCACGGGTCGCATGCGTCGCTGGTCAACGCCTGCGGCGGCCACATCATCCTGCCCGCCAGGCGCCGCCGCCCTTCGCCGTCTTACCGGGGACCGAGCAGTCTCTCCAGATAATCCAGTTCTTCCCGGGAGCGTTCGCTGTCGCCAAGCCGGCGGCGCAGCTCGTCAAGAATGCGCCGCGCCCGCGCCCCGGCCGCCTCCGCGGGTTCGCCGCTCTCCATCCGTCCGGCGCCCCGATCCTGACCGCGCAGCGGACGGCCCAGGGGATCGGTTTGCGGTCTGCCGCCATTGGCGCCGCGCGCCCCTGGCTGCTCGCCGTCCATATCCTGGCCCCCATCCTGATTCTGGCCGCGCCCCTTGCCGTCCGCTTCCGCCATTTGCCGGGCCAGGTCCTGGGCGCCGCGACGCATCTGGTCGAGGGCGCGGCCCTGGGAATCGACCGCCTCGCCAGGGCTTTCGCGCTCAAGCGCCTCGCCGGCGCCGCGCATCTCGCGGTCGGCGTCGCCAAAGCCCTTGCCGGTTTCCGCGCCATCGCGCTTCAGTTGCTGCTGCAACTCCTCCAGCTGGCGGCGCAAGGCCTCCTGGCGCCGGCGCAGGTCGCCGGGGCTGGCGTCGGGCTGGTCTGTCTTTCCGCCAGCGCCGCCGCCTTTCTGGCCGCGCTGACCTTGCCCGCCGGCGCCATCGCGCTGACTTTGCCCGCCAGCGCCATCGCGCTGGCCTGGGCCCGGACGTTCACCCTGCCCTGGCCGCTCACCCCCCTGCGCCCCTTCATTGGGTTCGCCGGGCCGGCCCTGCCGGGGGCTCCCGTCCTGGCCGTCGCCGTTCTCGCCGTCCTGCCCCTGCTGGCCCTGGCGGAAGGTTTCGTCGCGCAACGCCTGCTGCCGCCGCATCAGTTCGTCCAGGTCGCCGAGCGCCTTGCCGAGCCGGCGTCCGGCTTCGCCCTGGGCGCCCTGATCGCCGCCCTGCTGCCCGCCCTGGCCGCCGCCCTGCGACGGGCTGGCCATGCGCAGGTTTTCCATAAGCTGGCGCAGGCGGTCGAGCAGGCGCGCGGCCTGTTCCCGCTGCCCCTGGCGCGTCAGTTCCTCGATCCGGTCGAGCAGCTTCTGCAGGTCATCCTGGGTGATCGTCCGCGCATTGGCGTCGCCCTGCTGCTGCGGCCGGCCGCGCGCCTGCCGGCCCATCTCGGCCACATAGCGGTCCATGGCCCGGCGCAGTTCCTGCGACAGGCGGCGAATCTCGTCCTCGTCGGCGCCGCGTTCGATGGCGTCGCGCAAGGCCTGCTGGGCCTGGCGCAGCTGCTTTTCAGCGTCCGACAGGTCGCCATCCTCGATCACCAGCGCCAGCTGCCACAACTGTTCCGCCACGTCGATCAGGGCCGGGTCGCCGTTGGCGCGGCGCAACTGCTCCGCCACCCGGCGCAGGCCGAGATAAGTCCCCGATCGCGGCGTGAACAGCTCCGGGGCGATCAGCAGCGCGTCCAGCGCCGTCTGCACCCGCTCACGCAGGTCGGGGGTGAGAATCAGGTCGCGGCGCTGCTCCACCAACGCGCGGGCGAGCGGATCGGCGAAGGTGCGCTCTGGCAAGGTCAGCGTCACCGTTTCGCTGCGGCCTTCCTGGCCAGCATCGTCCTTCACGACCAGGGTCAGCGATACATTGGCGCCGGCCCACGGATGCGAGGCCAGCTCGGCCACCGTGCGCAGTTCCGCGCCGTCGCCGGGATTGGCGGGCAGGTTGAGGGTAATGTCCGGCGGCCCGGCCAGGCTGCGACCCGCGCCGCCGCCGATGCGCCTGATCTCGGCCCGCCCGGAGGCGAGGCCGTAGTCATCCGTCGCCGTATAGGTGATGGTGAGAGAGCCGCGGGCGCCGCCGGCGGGCGCGCCCCTCAACGTCACTTTCGGCGGCTGGTCGGGTATGGCCTGGAACTGGACCACATGCGCGCCGCCCCCGGCCCGGATGGAAACCTCGCCGTCGCCGGTGATCCTGTAGCGCGCGCGTTGCAGCCCGGCGGGCGGCGCGTCGCCCGCTTCGCCAGGCGCCGGCGTGAGGCCCGAGCCGGCGCTGACCGTCAGGTCGTCGCCCGCCGCCTGCACCACGAGGGTGCTGTTGACGGGGACGCGCATGGGGCCGGTTGGCGCGGCCCCGGAAGCCAGGTCGAGCATGACCGGCGGCCGGCGGGTGTAACGCGGCGGATCGATCCAGCCGTCTAGCCGGCTGGCGTTCTGCGCCGTGAGATCGAGGCTCCAGCTCCAGGTGAAGCCGGATGACAGGCGATTGCGCCAGTCCGGTCCGGCGACAAACGCGGCGGTGACCAGGGCAAGCACCGGAATGGCGCGCAGGGCCCGCCGGTCCCGGTCGGCCATGCGCACCACCGGGGGGCGCAGGCGCAGCGCGGCCAGCCGCCGCTCCAGCATGGCCTGGTGGCGGCGCCACAACGCCCGGGAGGCTGGATCGGCCAGGCCGGTCGCCTGGGCGTCGGCGTAAGCGGAGGCGATGCGGGCGCGGGCCAGATCCGGGGCCGACCTGTCGAGCCGCGCCAGGGCCTCGTCGCGACCCGGCCAGCGCAGGCGGGTCAGGGGCCACAACGCCGCGACGGCGGCGACCAGGAAGCCAGGGCGCAGGACGTGCGTCAGGGCCGGCGGCGCCATCTCCCACAGGCCGGCGAGGCTGGCGGCGAGATAGAGCAGGATCACGCCGGTGAGCGGCCATAACGCCGGCCACAGCCGTTCCCAGAACAGCGCCGCCTGGGCAAGGCGCGTCAGGCGCCGCAGCCGCAGGTCGCTGCGTCTGGACGTGGCTGTCGCGCCGGGCGCGTCAGCGCGCGGCCCGGATGGCGGCGTTGCTGTCATCCATGCCTCCGCGCGACGTCGGGCGTCGCGCTCTGTCTGGTCCGGTCAGGCCCCCACTGTCGGCGATGAACAGGGCGAGGCCATGACCGCTGGCGGAGCCGCAACAATCCGCGACGAAAGCCATCATGGCAACGCCCGTGATCCGCCAGATTACTCCAGCCAGGCCGGCAGGCGATCCATGGCGATGATCTCGTCGACGGTGACGCGCGGCCGCACCACGGCCCAGGCGTCGCCCTTCGCCAGCACCTCGGGCACCAGCGGCCGGGTGTTGTAGGTGGATGACTGCACGGCGCCATAGGCGCCGGCCGTCATCACCGCCAGCAGGTCGCCGGCCTTCAGTTGCGGCAACGAGCGGGCGAGGGCGAGATAATCGCCGGTCTCGCACACCGGGCCGACGATATCGGCCACCATGTGCGGCGCCTCCGCCGGGGCGGCGAGCACCGGAACGATGTCGTGATACGCCTCGTACAGGGTGGGGCGGATCAGGTCGTTCATCGCCGCGTCAACGATGACGAAGGTCTTGCCCTCGCCGTGCTTCACATACAGCACCTCGGTCACCAGCACGCCGGCGTTGCCGACGATGAGGCGGCCGGGCTCGAACACCAGGGTCAGGCCGAGATCGCGCGTTTCCTCACGGATGATGCGGGCGTATTCGGAGGGCAGGGGCGGCGGTTCGTTGTCGGTGCGGTAGGGAACGCCGAGGCCGCCGCCAAGGTCGACGTGATGCAGCTGATGGCCATCGGCCAGCAGGTCGCGGGCAAGGCCGGCGATCAGCCTGGCGGCGTTGGCGAAGGGGGTGAGATCGGTGATCTGGCTGCCAATGTGCATGTCGACGCCGCGGATCGCCACGCCAGGCAGCTGCGCGGCGCGGGCGTAGACCTCGCGCGCCAGCGAAATCGGAATGCCGAACTTGTTGTCGAACTTGCCGGTGGAGATCTTGGCGTGGGTCCTTGCATCGACATCCGGGTTGACGCGGATCGACACCGGGGCCTTGCGGCCCATGCTCACCGCCACCTCCGACAGGGTCTGAAGCTCGGGCTCGGACTCGACGTTGAAGCAGAGAATGCCGGCCTCAAGCGCCATCGCCATTTCGGCCCGGGTCTTGCCGACGCCGGAAAAAACAATGCGCTCGCCTGGAATGCCCACCGCCAGGGCGCGCCGCAACTCGCCGCCGGAAACGATATCGACGCCGGCGCCGAGGCGGGCCAGCGTCTTCAGCACCGCCTGGTTGGAATTGGCCTTGACCGCGTAACAGACCAGCGCCGGCCCGTCGCTGAACGCCTCGGCGAAGACACGGTAGTGCCGTTCGATGGTGGCGGAGGCGTAGCAGTAGAACGGCGTGCCGACCTCCTGGGCCACATGGCGGAGATCGACGTCCTCGGCGTGCAGCACGCCATCGCGGTATTCAAAGTGACGCATGACAGGTCCAGGCGGTGGCAGGTTCCAGGCGACGCCAGTTCCGGGCGACGCAAGATCGCGGGTGACCGGCCAGGGAGAATGACGCAGGCGCTATAGCATTTCCGGTGAAAACCGTTTCACCGGAAATGCGTCGCCCTTTTGATCTGACGCATTTTGCACGCGGTCCGCGTGTTTCTTCCCGAAAATGCCGCGGCCGGCGTCAGAGCAGCGGATCGAGCACGAACGGCCGCTGGGGAATGGTGATGCCTTTGGCGCGCTTCTTCTGGCCGCCGGGGATTGGCGAGGTGACGACCGAATCGGCGCCGTCGTCTTCCTCGTCGCCGCCCACCACCGCGCCGGTGCGCTGGTTTTCGCTAGCCTGGGCGGCGGCGTTTGGGGGCGCTTCGAGCGCGCCGCGCCGGCCGCAACCGGCCAGCGCCAGCGCCAGCGCCAGGACGATGAAAGCGGAGCGCGTCGCGCCGGAGGCCGACAGGCCAGGGATTGCCGTATTGCGAGCCAAGGGCTGGGTCCCCACAGGTGTTGACTGATGGCGGCTCAGTCTAGAGCGCTTTCCCATCAGGCGGAAACGCCTGATGGGTCAGGAATCGCTCAAAACAAAGGAAACAGGAGCGCGTCCGGTCCATAGGGACCGGAAAATGCTCTATGCCACGAAATCCTGCGTTTGCGAAAACGGCGGCGCCAGGGCGCCTGACGGCAGGCGTCGCCGGAACAGTTTCAGGAAAGGCGGACCGCGCTTCCCCCAAAGAAAGTACGTCAGTTCAGGAAGGTGGGAGTTTCCGGCCAGCCGGATTTCGCCGGAAACGCGCCTCGGGCCGCCGGCGCGCTCAGGCGCCGGCCCTGTCGTTGCGCTCCAGCTTGCGCAGCCAGCGGCGCGCCTCGCGGCGCACGTTGGCTGGCGCCGTGCCGCCGAAGCTGACGCGGCTGCGCACGGATTTCTCCACGCCCAGCACGGTGAAAATCTCCTGGGTGATGCGCGGCTCCACCGACTGCATCGCCTCCAGCGACAGCTTCTCCAGCCCCACGCCCTTTTCCGAGGCGAGGCCGACGATGCGGCCGGTGACATGGTGCGCTTCGCGGAACGGCAGGCCGAGCACCCGCACCAGCCAGTCGGCCAGATCGGTGGCGGTGGCGTAGCCGCTGCCGGCGGCCTTGCGCATGGCCGGCAGGTTTGGCGTCAGGTCCTGCACCATGCCGGTCATGGCGGCGAGGCACAGGGACAGGGTCTGGATGGCGTCGAAGGCGCCTTCCTTGTCCTCCTGCATGTCCTTGGAATAGGTCAGCGGCAGGCCCTTCATGACGATCAGCAGGCCATTGAGCGCGCCGATGACGCGCCCGGCCTTGCCGCGCACCAGCTCGGCCGCGTCCGGGTTGCGCTTCTGCGGCATGATCGAGGAGCCGGTGGAGAAGGCGTCCGACAGGCGCACGAAACCGAACTGCGGCGTCGCCCACAGCACGATCTCCTCAGCGAAGCGCGACAGGTGCACGGCGCAGATGGCGGCGGCCGACAGGGTCTCCAGCGCGAAATCGCGGTCGGACACCGAATCCAGCGAATTGGCGGTGGGGCGGTCGAAGCCGAGCGCCGCCGCCGTCTGGTGGCGGTCGATGGGGAAGGAGGTGCCGGCCAGCGCCGCCGCGCCCAGCGGGCATTCGTTCATGCGGCGGCGGGCGTCGACGAAGCGGCTGCGGTCGCGGCCGAACATCTCCACATAGGCCAGCAGATGGTGGCCGAAGGTGACCGGCTGGGCCGATTGCAGATGGGTGAAACCGGGCATCACCGCGCCGGCGAATTCCAGCGCCCGGGTGGCCAGGGCGTGTTGCAGGGCGGCGAGCTGGCCATCGAGGTCGTCGACCGCGTCGCGCACCCACAGGCGCATGTCGGTGGCGACCTGGTCGTTGCGCGAACGGGCGGTGTGTAGGCGGCCGGCGGTGGGGCCAATCAGGTCGGCGAGGCGCGACTCCACGTTCATGTGGATGTCTTCCAGCGCGCGGGAGAACTGGAATTCGCCGTTTTCGATCTCGCCGGCGATCTGGCGCAGGCCCTCGGCGATCCTTGCCGCATCGGCCTTTTCAACGATGCCGGCGTCGGCCAGCATGGCCACATGCGCCAACGAGCCGCGCACGTCCTGGGGGCCAAGCCTCTTGTCGAACGCGATCGAGGCGTTGATCTCTTCCATGATAGCGGCTGGCGCGGAAGAGAACCGGCCGCCCCACATCTTGTTGCTCATTGTCCGCCCGATCCTGGATTCATGAACGTGTCAGATAACAAATCGCGCGCCCCGCGTATCGCGGCTGTCGCCGTTCTCGCCGTCGCGCTCCTGGGCGCAGGGGTATATTGGCTTGCGCAAGATCGCAACGTTTCTGGTGGTCCAGGCGGACAGTGCCCGGCCCAGGACATGGCGCCGCTGGCGGGGCTGGCGAAGGGCGAGATGGCCGGCATGCGCATTCTCCCCCGGCCGGAGAAGCTGCCGGCATTCACTTTCGTGGACGGCGCTGGCGCGACGAAATCCATGGCGGACTTCAAAGGCAAGGTGACGCTGCTCAATTTGTGGGCCACCTGGTGCGCGCCGTGCAAGCTGGAAATGCCGGCGCTTAACGCCCTGCAAGGGGCGATGGGCGGCAAGGATTTCGCGGTGCTGGCCATCAACATGGACAGCCGCGACGCCGGCAAGCCGCGCGAATGGCTGAAGGACAACAAGATCGATCACCTGGCCTATTACGCCGATACGCCCGGCAAGATTTTCCAGGCCCTGCGCGGCGCCGGCCGCGCCTCCGGCTTGCCGGTGACGCTGCTGATCAACCGCGACGGCTGCCTGGTCGGCGCCCTGGATGGCGCGGCGGAGTGGCATTCGGAGGATGCGAAGGCGCTGGTGAAGGGGGCGGTTGGGGGGTGAGGGTGAACGCGCCAGTTTTATGGTCGCTTTGCCAATATTTGCTGTTTTGCGTTCCGTTTGACGCACAGGTTGGTAATCGCGACATTCATGGCGTATCCATCCAGAACTGGCGTCGTTTTTTTTGCGGTATGAATAGACTCTACTTCAGGTGATCATGGTTCCGACACGGCGCGCGCGCCAGGCGCCGGACGCCGGAGCGAAATTCATAACAGTCGTCCCCGTTGCTTTGGGGGCAGGGACACAGGCTGATGGCAAGGCGCTACCATCATGGCCCGCTGACCGATCACTTTGACGGGCGGCGGTTTTCCAACCCCGGGTATCCGCCGACCGACAAGAGACTGGGCGATCTGTGGCGCTGGTGGCGGTCCGGGCAGCGGGAGAAATGGCCGCGCCAGGTGGCGGTAACCAAGGTTGCGCCGGAGCCGGATGTGGACGGCGTCTGCATCACCATGGTCGGTCATGCCACGCTGCTGATCCAGGCGGGCGGCTGCAACATTCTCACCGACCCCGTTTGGGGCGCGCGCGCCGGGCCGCTTTCGTTGCTGGGTCCACGGCGCGTCACCGCTCCGGCGGTTTGCTTTGATGATCTGCCGCGCATCGACGCCGTTCTGGTCAGCCACAATCATTATGACCATTTCGACGCGCAGA
>Ga0180223_1000392_pt1 | contig 58417 bp, 53 predicted proteins | sample eDN5th30CKraftOP_FD_151337 | JGI IMG/M metagenome (GOLD analysis project Ga0180223, IMG submission 151337) | Enriched Organic Plus compost microbial communities from Emeryville, California, USA - eDNA 5th pass 30_C Kraft OP (version 2) (version 2) ... | reverse complement strand
CGGCCTGGCGATGGCCTCCGGGTCGCGCAGGATCGGCGTGCCCTTCGGCCCCAGGTCGCCGGAGAACACCAGCTTGCGGCCGTCGCCCCACAGCTCGACGATGCTCGAGCCGAGGATGTGCCCGGCATCGCGCAGGGCCAGCTCCACCCCCGGCAGGATCGCGGTGCGCGCGCCATAGTCCAGCGGCCGCAGCAGGTCCAGGACCCGGGCCACGTCGGCCGCGGTGAACAGCGGCGCCTGGGCCGGCTCGCCCGGTGCCCGCCGGCGGTTGGCGCGCTCGGCCTCGGAGGCGGCCAGCGAGGCGGCGTCCTCCAGCATCACCGGCAGCAGGTCGGCGGTGGCCCGCTGCAGCCAGACCGGCCCGCGGTAGCCGCGCGCCACCAGCAGCGGCAACCGGCCGATGTGGTCGATGTGGGCGTGGCTGAGGACCACCGCGTCCAGCCCGGCCGGGTCGAACGGGAAGGGGGCGGCGTTGCCGGCCTCCAGCTCGCGTCCGCCCTGCAGCATCCCACAGTCCAGCAGGATCCGCCGGCCGGCGGCCTCGACCAGGTGCATGGAGCCGGTCACTCCGCCGGCCGCGCCATGGAACTCGATTTCCATCCGCCCTCCTCCCGGGTCCCGGCCCATTGTGCATGACCTCCGGCAGTGCCACCGGCAGTAGACGCTGGCGTACAGTCCGTGCCACTGCCCCCCCCAGGGGGCCATTGCACGCCCATACGGGCCGGAGACCCCAAACCGTGAACATGCGCAAGACCCAAGCCCTGCTGCTGCCGCTGGCGATCGCCACGGCGCTGGCTGCCTGCTCCAAGAAGGACGAGTCCGCCCCCGCCGCGGAAGCGCCTGCCCTGACCCTGGACGAGAGCCGGCTGCCGCCGGTCAACCGCTTCCAGGTGGCCGACCTGGACGAGACCAAGCAGGCCTGCCACGACTTCGCCGGCTACGCCAACGGCAAGTGGCTGGACGCCAATCCGGTCCCGGGCGACCGCACCAGCTGGGGCGCGTTCGAGATGCTCGACGAGCGCTCCACCGCGATCCAGCAGCAGCTGGCCGAGCAGGCCGGCGCCGACGCTTCGGCCACCGGCGTGAAGAAGATCGTCGGCGACCTGTGGGCCACCGGCATGGACGAGGCGAAGATCAACGCCCAGGGCATCCAGCCGCTGGCCGCCGAGCTGGCCGCGATCGACGCGCTGGCCGACAAGGACGCGATCGCCGAGTACCTGCGCAGCCGCGCCGCCAAGGGCGGCAACTTCCTGTTCGGATTCGGCCCGGAGGCCGACTTCCAGAACCCGGACATGAACATCGCCTACGTGTCGCAGGGCGGCCTGGGCCTGCCGGACAGCAAGTACTACACCGACGCCGACAAGCAGGACATCCGCGACAAGTACGTGGCCCACATCGCCCGCATCCTCGAGCTGTCGGGCGTGGACGCGGCCGCGGCGCAGGAGCAGGCCAAGCAGGTGATGGCGTTCGAGACCCGCCTGGCCAAGGCGTCCAAGTCGCGCGAGGACCTGACCCGCGACGTGTCCCTGTTCTACAACCCGGTCAGCCTAGCCGACGCCGATGCGCTGACCCCGAACTTCCCGTGGTCGAAGTTCTTCGAGTCCCAGGGCGTGGCCGCGCCGGAGATGTTCTCGCTGGCGATCCCGGACTTCCACAAGGAGGTCGACAAGGCCCTGGCCGACACCGACGCGGCCGTGTGGAAGGCCTACCTGCGCTTCCACACCGTCGACGGCGCCGCGCCGTACCTGAGCGACGAGTTCGTGCAGGAGAACTTCAACTTCTACTCGGCCACCCTGCGCGGCCAGAAGGAAATGAAGCCGCGCTGGAAGCGCGTGCTGGCCACGATCAACGGCCAGGCCGGCGAGGCCCTGGGCCAGATGTACGTGCAGGTCGCCTTCCCGCCCGAGTCCAAGGCCAAGATGGAGGCCCTGGTCGCCAACCTCGGCGAGGCCCTGAAGGCGCGCATCCAGAACCTGGAGTGGATGAGCGAGGAGACCAAGGCCAAGGCCCTGGACAAGCAGGCCGCGTTCACCACCAAGATCGGCTACCCGGACAAGTGGCGTTCCTGGGACGGCCTGGAGACCGGCCGCGACAGCTACATCGGCAACGTGCTGGCCGCCCGCGAGTTCAACTACCGCTGGGAGCTGGGCAAGATCGGCAAGCCGGTCGACAAGTCCGAGTGGGGCATGCCGCCGCAGATGGTCAACGCCTACTACAACCCGCTGTCGAACGAGATCGCGTTCCCGGCCGCCATCCTGCAGCCGCCGTTCTTCGATCCGGAAGCCACCGACGAGATGAACTACGGCGGCATCGGCGCGGTGATCGGCCACGAGATGACCCACGGTTACGACGACCAGGGCAGCCGCTTCGGGCCGACCGGCAAGTTCGAGAACTGGTGGACCGAGGCCGACGCCAAGGGCTTCGCCGCGCGCACCGCCAAGCTGATCGAGCAGTTCAACGGCTACACCACCGCCGACGGCCAGAAGGTCAACGGCCGCCTGACCTTGGGCGAGAACATCGCCGACCTGGGCGGCCTGGCCACGGCCTACGACGCGATGAAGAAGGCCACCGAGGGCCAGCCGGACCCGATGACCGACGGCCTGACCCGCGACCAGCGCTTCTTCCTCAACTGGGCCACGGTGTGGCGCCGCAACTTCACCCCGGAAGAGCTGAAGCAGCGCATCGCCACCGACGAGCACGCCCCGTCGCAGTTCCGCGCCATCGGCGCGCCCTCGAACCTGCCGGCGTTCGCCGCGGCGTTCAAGTGCGAGGCCGGCGCGCCCATGGCCCGCCAGGGCGATGCCCAGGTCGTGATCTGGTAAGCGCACGCGCAAGGCAAGCGCACGCGGGGCCCGGCATTGCCGGGCCCCGTTCTTTTTGCGCCGGCGGCGGGCACCCCGGGCCGTCCCCGGCATCGCCGCGGGGACCGTGCCCTCCCCGCCCCGCGCCGGCACCGCTTCGGTCCGGCCGCGCAAACAGGAAAGGCGCGGTTGCCCGCGCCTTTCGCTTTTTCTTTCCCGCCCGCGCCTACTTCACCCGGCGCAGGTGGCTGGGACCGCGCGGCGGGCGCCGCCCGCCAAACGGCGGCTGGCCGCGCCAGTAGCGGATCACCAGCCAGCCGAACAACATGCCGCCCAGGTGGGCGAAGTGGGCCACGCCCGGCTGCCAGCCGGTGAAGCCCAGCACCAGCTCGATCGCGCCGAACACGATGACGAAGGTGCGCGCCTTCATCGGGATCGGCGGGAACAGCAGCATCACCCGCTGGCTGGGGAACAGCATGCCGTAGGCCAGCAGCAGGCCGAACACGCCGCCGGAGGCGCCCAGGGTGGGATACGGCGGGCCGCCGGCGGAGACCGTCCACCAGCCCACCAGCAGCTGGCACAGGCCGGCGCCGGCGACGCAGATGAGGTAGTAGGCCAGGAACCGGCGCGGGCCCCAGGTCAGCTCCAGCGGGGAGCCGAACATGTACAGCGCCAGCATGTTGAACAGCAGGTGGCCGAAGCTGCCGTGCAGGAAGCCGTAGCTGAGCAGCTGCCAGGGCTGGAAATTCTGCGCGGGCGAGAACGGATCGAAGCCTTGCGGCGGCCACAGCATGAAGGTCGAGAAGGTGGCGTTGCCCAGCATCAGCTGCAGCAGGAACACCACCACGTTGGCGATCAGCATGGCCTGGGTGACGGGGGGCAGTCGCGCGAACATCCGCGGCTCCATGGAAGGGGAAGCCCATCATAACGGCCCCGCGCACCGGGCCGGGCCCCGCGCTCAGCGCGGCGGCGGCCCCCACACCATGGCGTCCAGGTCGCCGTGCGCGCCGGCCATCAGCTCGCGGCGCACGCGCCCGTCCACCACCGCCACGCCCTCGGCGCGCAGCCGCTGGCACTGCTCGCGGTAGCCGGCCGAGCCTTCGGGGAAGGCGATGCGGCCGTCGGCGCGCAGCACCCGGTGCCAGGGCAGCGTGCGGTCGGTATTCTGCGACAACACCCGTGCCGCCAGGCGGGCGCGTCCGGGCAGGCCCGCGCGCCGCGCCACCTCGCCGTACCCGGCCACCTGCCCGCGCGGGATGGCGCGCACGGCGGCGAGGATGCGGGCGGCGGCGTCCTGGGTGGCGTCGGGCATGGGCCCAGCTTAGCCAGCACCGCCGCGCCGTAAAAGCGAAGGCCGCCTTGCGGCGGCCTTTGCTTTGCAGCGGCGTGGCGGCAGGCAGGCGCTCAGGCCCAGCCGAGCGCCTTCATCCCGCGCAGGAACAGCCAGGCCAGGCCGCCGGCGGCGGGGATGGTCATGATCCAGGCCCAGACGATGCGCTCGATCACGCCGATCTTCAGCGCGCGCGGGTTCTTGGCGAAGCCCACGCCCATGATCGCGGTGGAGATGCTGTGGGTGGTGGACACCGGCATGCCGAAGTGCGCGGCCAGGGTCAGCACCGTGGCCGAACTGGTCTCGGCGGCGAAGCCGTGGATCGGGTGCAGCCTGACCATCTTGTGGCCCAGCGTCTTGATGATGCGCCAGCCACCGGACGCGGTGCCGGCAGCCATCACCAGGGCACAGGTCAGCACGATCCAGGTGGCGATGTGGGTGCTGTCGGTGTCGCCCGGGTGCAGGAACGCCAGCCAGCCCGGCAGGTCGTCCAGGGTGCCGGCGGCCTCGGCGCCCATCAGGGTCAGGGCGATGATGCCCATGGTCTTCTGCGCGTCGTTGTGGCCGTGGGCGAAGCCCATGTACGCGGCCGAGGCGATCTGGGCCTTGCCGAAGAAGGCGTTGACCCAGCGCGGGCGCGCCAGCCGGCGCAGCACGCCGCCGGCGCGGGCCATGGCGGCGATGATCGCCCACAGCAGGACCATCACGCCCACGCCCATGACGAAGCCGGCCAGCGGCGAGGTGACCATCGGCAGGAACACCTTCCACAGCAGGCCCTTGTTCTTGGCCCAGTTGCCGAGGTCCTGCGACCAGATCAGCGCGTCCCAGTTGTTGCCGGCGGCGGCCAGGCCGGCGCCGCACAGGCCGCCGATCAGGGCGTGCGAGGACGAGGACGGCAGGCCGAACCACCAGGTGATCAGGTTCCAGCCGATGCCGCCCAGCAGCGCGCACAGGATCACCTGCGAGCTGGCCTCGACCACGTCGGTGTTGAGGATGCCGGTGGCGATGGTCGCCGCCACCGCGGTCCCCATCAGCGCCCCGACCAGGTTCATCACCGCCGCCAGCGACACGGCCGCGCCCGGCGACAGCACCTTGGTCGCCACCACCGTGGCGATGGAGTTGGCGGTGTCGTGGAAGCCGTTGATGAACTCGAAGACGAGCGCGGCCAGGATCACCACCAGCACGAGGGTCAGCATGGCAGCGGCCCGTCAGCTGTTCTTGAGCGTGATCTGGTAGACCACCACGCCGGCCTCGCGGCAACGGTCGATGGCCTTCTCCAGGATCTCGAAGAATTCCTTCAGCAGGAACATCTGCAGGTGGTCCAGGCGCCCGGAGTAGATGTCGCGGTACAGCTCCAACATCAGCCGGTCGGCCTCGTTCTCGATCGACCGCAGCTTCTCGTTGAGCACGGTCATCTTGTCCAGGTTCATGTGGCGCAGGCCATGGACCATCTCCACCACCACGCCCGCGGCCTGCTCCAGCATCGCCGCGCGCGGCGCGAAGTCGATGTGGGCCAGGTGCTGGGTCGCCAGCGAGTAGCGGTCCGCGAACTTCTCCACCTGCTTGGGGATCTTGTACAGCGCCGAGCCCAGGGCCTCGATGTCCTCGCGCTCCAGCGGGGTCATGAAGCTGTCCACCAGGGCCTGGCTGATCTTCTCCGAGGCGGTGCGCTCGCGCTGGCGGGCCAGCTTGAACGCATCCAGCGCCGGCTGCCGGTCGGCGGCCTTCATCATCTGGTACAGGGCCTTGGTGCTGTCGTGGGCCGCGATGGCCGCCTCGTCCAGCAGGGTGAAGAACTGCTTGCCGGAGCCGAAAATGGTCTGGAGTGAGAACATCGAAGACTGTCCTCCGCCTCGGGACGGGCGGCGATCCGGGAAATTATGACAGCCCGCGCCGGAGCCCGGTACTGCCGCAGCGCAACATGCCCCGGCGGGAGGCTCCCGCGCCTCTGTTATCATCGCCCCCGCGCCCCGCGGGCGCAGCCTATGGACGACGACCCTAGCCCCCACTTCCGCCGCGCCCTGACGGCGCTGCACGACCAGCCCTCCCATGCACGCCGCGGGGTCCGCCGCCGTGGCTGAGCTGCTGATCGTTTTCGCCCTGATCCTGCTGAACGGCTTCTTCGCGATGTCGGAGATGTCGGTCATGACCTCGCGCAAGAGCCGCCTGAAGCAGCTGGCCCAGGCCAGCAAGCGCGCGGCGCGCGCCCTGGCGCTGTCGGAGAAGCCGGAGAACTTCCTGTCCACGGTGCAGATCGGGATCACCCTGATCGGCATCCTCACCGGCCTGTTCGGCGGCGAGGCCATCGGCCTGGCCATCGGCGACTGGCTGGACGACGTGTTCCCGGCCCTGGGCCAGTACGCGGCCGGCATCGGCAAGCTGCTGGCGGTGGCCCTGATCACCTACTTCACGCTGATCTTCGGCGAACTGGTGCCCAAGCGCCTGGCGATCACCGCCCCTGAGCGGATCGCCGGGTTCGTGGCCATGCCCATGGGCTGGCTGGCGAAGGCCGCCTTCCCGTTCGTGTGGCTGCTGTCGCAGAGCACCCGCCTGGTGCTGCGCGCCGTCGGCCTGGGCAAGGACCAGGTCAGCACCATCTCCGAGGAGGAGATCCGCATGCTGGTGGCCGAGAGCCACGAGCAGGGCGTGATCGACGCCTACGAGCGCGACATGATGAACCGGGTCATGCGCCTGGGCGACCGCACCGCCGACAGCCTGATGACCCCGCGCAACCGCATCGCCTGGCTGGACGCCAACGCGCCGCTGGAGGAGAACCTGGCGGTCATGCGCGAACACCGCTTCTCGCGCTATCCGGTCTACCGCGGCAGCGACGCGGACGTGGCCGGCGTGCTGGAGGTCAAGTCGCTGCTGCACACCGGCGGCGGCATCGAGGGCGGGCTGTTCGACCACCTCAGGGACACGCTGTTCGTGTCAGAGTCCACCCATGCGATGAAGCTGCTGGAGATCTTCCGCGAGGAACAGCAATCGATGGCGCTGGTGGTGGACGAGTACGGCGAGATCCAGGGCCTGGTCACGGTCAACGACCTGATGGGCGCGATCATCGGCCGCCTGCAGGCGGTCGAGCACAACGACGGCGAGGCCCTGGTGGTCGCGCGCGACGACGGCTCGCTGCTGGTCGGCGGCGCCCTGCCCACCGACGACCTGCGCGAGCTGATGGACGGGGCCGCCCTGCCCGACGCCGAGGACGGCGACTACCACACCCTGGCCGGCATGTGCATCGCCCACTTCGGCCGCATCCCGCACGTGGGCGAGCACTTCGACTGGGCCGGCTGGCGCATCGAGGTGGTGGACCTGGACGGCGCCCGCGTGGACAAACTGCTGCTGACCCGCCTGCCGGCGGAGGAAGATGGCCAGCCCGCCTGACCAGGGCGGCACCACCCCGCGCAGCGGGCTTACCCGCGTGCTCGACGCGTTCGCGCACGGCGACCCGGAGGAGCTGCTGAGCCTGGACCGCCTGCTCGGCGGGCTGGGCCGCAGTGCGTTCGGGATGTTCCTGTTCGTGGCCATCCTGCCCGGCTTCATCCCCATCCCCGGCGCCGGCGGGGTCGTCTCCGGACCGCTGGTGATGCTGATCGGGCTGCAGCTGGTGGCCGGCCTGGCGCGGCCATGGCTTCCCCGCTTCGTCGGCCGCCGCGGTCCGCGGCGGCATACCCTCAACCGCTTCCGCGCGCGGATCGCGCCATGGCTGGCGCGGCTGGAGCACCTGGTGCGGCCGCGCCTGCAGGGCCTGGCCGGCAACCGCGCCGCCAACGTCCTGACCGGGCTCCTGCTGCTGGTGCTGGGCCTGCTGCTGGCGCTGCCGATCCCGATGACCAACTACATCTTCGCCGGCCTGCTGCTGCTGTTCGCCCTGGCCCTGCTGGAACGCGACGGCGCCCTGCTGCTGGGCCTGTGGCTGGTCTCGGCCGCCACCATCGCCGGCATGGCCCTGGTCTCGGGCGAGCTGGCGCAGCTGCTGGGCGAATGGATCGGGCGCCTGCGCCGCGCCTGAGCCGGCTCAGGCGTCCCGCGCCGCCAGCCGCGCGGCCAGCTCCTCGGCGCCCAGCGGGTGGCTGAGCCAGTAGCCCTGGACCAGGTCGCAGCCCAGGCCGGCCAGCAGGTCCAGCTGCGCCTGCTTCTCCACGCCCTCGGCCACCACGGTGATGCCCAGCGAGTGGGCCATGGCGACGATCGCGCTGGTCAGGGCCAGGTCGTCCGGGTCACGCTGCATGTCGGCGATGAAGCTGCGGTCGATCTTGAGCCCGTCCACCGGCACCCGGCGCAGGTGGCTGAGGCCGGAGAAGCCGGTGCCGAAGTCGTCCAGCCAGACCTTCACGCCGGTGGCGTGCAGCCGGGTCAGCAGCGCCCCGGCCTGCAGCTCGTCGCTGATCAGCGCGGTCTCGGTCAGCTCCAGGTGCAGGCACCCGGCCGGCAACCCGGACTCGGCCAGGCACTGGGCCACGATCCCCGGCAGCTCGCCGTGGCGCAGCTGGCGCGGCGACACGTTGACCGAGACGAACGGCGGCTCGCCGCCGCACTCGCGCGCCCAGCGCGCCGCGTCGATGCAGGCCTGGCGCAGCACGCGCGGGCCGAGCTGGTCGATCAGTCCGCTCTGCTCGGCCACGTCGATGAACGCCGCCGGCGAGATCGTGCCCAGTTCCGGGTGCTGCCAGCGCAGCAGCGCCTCGGCGCCGACGATCCGGCCATCGCTGGTGCGGCCGATCGGCTGGTAGACCACGCTGACCTCGCCGCGCTCCCAGGCGCCGCGCAGTTCCTGCTCCATGTGCGCGCGGCGCTCGACGGCGTGGTCCATGGCCCGGCTGTAGAAGCGGAAGCCGTTCTTGCCGGCGCTCTTGGCCTGGTACATGGCGATGTCGCCGTTCTTCATCAGGCCGCTGGCGCCGGTGGCGTCCTCGGGGAACAGGGTGATGCCGATCGAGGTGCCCAGGAACACCTGGCGGCCCTCGATCTGCAGCGGGTCGCGCAGTTCGGCCACCAGCACCCCGGCCAGGCGGGTGGCCAGCGGCCGCACGTCCTCGCCCTCGACCAGGATCACGAATTCGTCGCCGCCGAAGCGCGCCAGCCGCGCGTCCGGGCCGCCGTGGCGGCGGACCGCCTCGCGGATGCGGGTGGCGAACTGCAGCAGGGCCTCGTCGCCGGCCTCGTGGCCGAGGGTGTCGTTGACCCGCTTGAAGTCGTCGATGTCGGCGAACAGCAGCGCCAGCTGGCGGCCGGAGCCGTGCAGCTGCTCCAGGCGCTGTTCCAGGTCCTCGCGGAAGGCCAGGCGGTTGGTCAGGCCGGTCAGCGGATCGGTATAGGCGATCTGGCGCACGTCGCGGTCGTGGCGTGCCACGCTCTCGCTCATGCGGTTGAACGCGCGCTCCAGCTCGCCCAGTTCGTCGTTGCGGGCACTGGCGCGCACCTGGACGTTGTAGTCGCCGGCCTCGATCCGGCGCGCCGAGGCGGCCAGGTCGCGGATCGGCCGCACCAGCACCCGCTGCACGTACCAGGCCATGCCCAGCACCACGGCCAGCAGCAGGCCCAGCAGCAGCGCCACCCAGGCGTTCTGGCGCCGCGCCAGCTCGTCGGCGCGCTCGCGCAGGCGTTGCAGGTTCTGCTCCTCGAAGCGGTGCGCGACCTCCAGCGCCAGGCCCACCCGGACCTGGCCGATGCGGCGGCCGTCGCGGCGGACCGGCGCGATCGCCTCGAGCACGTCCTCGTCCTGGCGCACCACCACCTCGGCCACCGGCGGGGCCCCGGCCGGCGGCTCGATCACCCGGAACGGCCCCTCGTCGGCGCGCCCGGCTTCCTGCACCACCCGCCCGTGCGCGTCGGCCACCTGCAGGTACCGGACCAGGCCGTCCTGGCGCTGCTCGCGCAGCAGCGCGGCGATCGCCTCGGTGTCGCCCTCCTGCAGCGGCCGGGCCAGGCGGGTGGCCAGCTGCTGCGCCAGGGTACGGGCGCGCGCATGCAGGTGCGCGTCGATCAGCTCGTGGATCGCCGCACGGCTGAGCTCCTCCGACTCCTGGCGCATGGCCTGCTGCCGCTGCAGGACCAGGCCGAGCAGCACCAGGACCACCACCAGCAGCAGCGACATCGAGGCCAGGAACCTGGCCTGCAGGCCCATGCGCAGCTTCATTCGCCCTCCGTGCAGGCCAGCCGGCGCCGGGACGGCGCGGCCTTGGCAGGGCAAGGATCGGCCCGGAGGAAGGCCACCGCAACGGCCATCGCCCGGCCGTACCTCGACGCACCCGGCAGCGCCCGCGGCGCCACCAGGACCGGATTGCGCATGCTCGACAAGCGTGAATCCCCCCTGTGACCGGCAAAGCCTAGCCGAAAGCCGCTCAGGGCGACAGCGGCCCCTTGCCCGCCGCGCCTGCCAGCCGCGCCATGCGCTGGGCATCGGCCAGCACCCCGCGCAGCAGCCGCACCTCGTGCGCGGTCAGGCCGGTGCGCACGAACAGCCGGCGCAGCTTGCGCATGGCCGAATCCGGGGAGCGCCCCTTGTGGAAGTCGATCTCGTCCAGGGTCTGCGCCAGCTGCGCGAAGAAGCCTTCCAGCTGCTCATGGGTGGCCGGCTGCGCGTCCGGCGGCAACGGCTCGGCCGGAGCCGGATCGGCGGCCAGCACCGCCAGCCGCACCTCGTAGGCCAGCACCTGCACCGCCGCGGCCAGGTTGAGCGAGCTGAACGCCGGATCGGACGGGATGTGCACCGAGGCGTGGCACAGCTGCAGCTCCTCGTTGGTCAGGCCGGTGCGCTCGCGCCCGAACACGATCGCCACCGGCCCCTCGGCGGTGGCCTGCAGCGCCCGCTGCGCGGCCGCGTCCGGCTCCAGCTGCTCCAGCTGCACCCGGCGGCTGCGCGCGGTGCAGCCCAGCACCATGCGGCAGTCGGCCACCGCCTCGACCAGGGTGGGGTAGATCGGGGCGCGGTCGAGCACGTCCTCGGCGCCGGCGGAACGGCGGTAGGCGGTGTCGTCCAGCGGCTTTTCCGGGCTGACCAGGACCAGCCTGGACAGGCCCATGGTCTTCATCGCGCGCGCGGCGGCGCCGATGTTGCCCGGGTGCTGGGTACCGACCAGGACGATGCGGATGGCGCCGGCGGCCCCGGCGGCGGATTGTGGGGCGATGGGGGATTCGGACATGGCGCAGATGGTAAACTGCGCGGCCGGCCTCGCGTGCCGGAACGCTCTTTTAATTCGCCCAACCCCCACAGCCTTTACCGGGAGCCTTCGCCATGCTCAACCCCGCCGTCAACGTCATGGTCAAGGCCGCGCGCCTGGGCGGTAACGTCCTGCTGCGCAACATCAACCGCCTCGACGCCCTGAACGTGGTCCAGAAGCAGCGCATGGACTACGCCAGCGAGGTCGATGCCGAGGCCGAGAAGGTCATCGTGAAGGAACTGCGCCGCGCCTACCCGGACTACGGCGTACTGGGCGAAGAAGGCGGCCACCAGCCGGGCCGCCAGTCGCGCTTCCAGTGGGTGATCGACCCGCTGGACGGCACCAGCAACTACCTGCGCGGCTTCCCGCACTACTGCGTGTCCATCGCCCTGGTCGACAACGGCGAGCCGATCGACGCGGTGATCTTCGACCCGCTGCGCAACGAGCTGTTCGCCGCCAGCCGCGGTGCCGGCGCGGTGCTCAACGACAAGAAGATCCGGGTGGCCGAGCGCAAGGACCTGTCCGGGACCGTGATCGGCACCGGCTTCCCGCCGCGCGAGCGCGCCCGCGCCAGCGCCCAGCTCAAGTGCGTGGACGCACTGCTGGCCCACGCCGAGGACGTGCGCCGCACCGGCTCGGCCGCCCTCGACCTGGCCTACGTGGCCTGCGGCCGCCTGGACGCCTACTTCGAGGCCGGGGTGAAGGCCTGGGACATCGCCGCCGGCGTGCTGCTGGTGCGCGAGGCCGGTGGCCGGGTGTGCGACTTCCGCGGCGGCAACGCCGCGCGCATGGACGAGCGCGGCCCGGACGGCCGCCAGATCATCGCCGGCAACGTGAAGGTCGCCGACGAGCTGCAGAAGCTGGTGGTCAACACCGGCTACGCCGCCGCGTTCAACTGAGATCCGTCTGGAAAAGCCGCCTGCCCTCCGGGGTAGGCGGCTTTTTTCGTGCCTGGTGCCTGCCCGCCCCCTCTGCAACAGGGAGGGGCTGGGGTGAGTGCGGGATGGCAACCGTGCCGCGGGTGCAAACCGTGCCTGGCACCCTACCCTCTCTCCCCCCCCACGCGGGGAAGGGTTGGGGAGGCAAAAGAAAAGCCGCCCAGGGGCGGCTTTTCCAATGCTGCAGGCGGCGCCTGCTTACGGACGGCGCGCCAGCTCCGCCTCGTCCCTGGCCTTGGGCAGCAGGTCCTGCTTGGTGACCTTCAGGAAGCCGATGGTCAGCAGCGGGCAGGCCAGGAAGATCGAGGACAGGGTGCCGACCACGGCGCCGATCATCTGGGTCAGGGCCAGGCCCTCCAGCGAGCCGCCGCCATACAGGTACAGCGCCAGCACCGACAGGAAGAACACCAGCGAGGTGATGATGGTGCGCGACAGGGTCTGGTTGATCGAGCGGTTGAAGATCTCGTGCGGCTCCGCGCGCATTGAGCGGAAGTTCTCGCGCACGCGGTCGAACACCACGATGGTGTCGTTGATCGAGAAGCCCATCACCGACAGCAGGCCGGCCAGCACGGTCAGGTCGAAGTCGCGCCCGCTCCAGGCGAAGTAGCCGGCCACCACCAGCACGTCGAACAGCGTGGTCAGGGTGGCGGAGACCGCGAACTTCCACTCGAAGCGGAAGCCGATGTAGATCAGGAAGCCCACCACCACGAACAGCGCCGCGTACAGGCCGTTCATGGCCAGCTCGCGGCCCACCTGGGGACCGACGAACTCGGTGCGCATCAGGGTGGCCGGGTTTTCCGCGGTGGAGACCGCGGCCAGCACCTCCTGCGCGGTGCGGTTGTTGGCGTCGGTGGTGGTCTGGCCGTCGCGCGGCTGCAGCCGCACCAGCACGTCGGTGCCGCTGCCGAAGCTCTGCACCTGCGCGCCCTCGTAGCCGGCGCCGGCCAGGCGCTCGCGCACCTGGTCGACCGGGGTGGACTGGGCGAAGCGCACCTCGACCACGGTGCCGCCGGTGAAGTCCAGGGCGTAGTTGAAGCCCTTGGCGATGCCGGCCAGGGCGGCCACGAACATCAGCACGGCGGCGACCATCGCCACCCAGCGCATCTTCATGAAGTCGATGCGCGGCTCGTGCGGGATGAAAGTCAGCGGGAAGATCTTCATGTCCGGTTTCCTTCCCTCAGACGGCCAGGGACTTGAGCTTCTTGCGGCGGGCGTACAGCAGCACCGCCAGGGAGCGCGACACGGTGATCGCGGTGAACATCGAGGCGAAGATGCCGATCACCATGGTCACGGCGAAGCCCTTCAGCGGGCCGGTTCCGAAGGCGTACAGCGCGATGCCGGCGAGGATGCCGGTGAGGTTGGCGTCGAAGATGGTGCCGGAGGCCTTCTCGTAGCCGTTGGCGATCGCCGCCTTGGGCGGCACGCCGGCGCGCAGCTCCTCGCGGATGCGCTCGTTGATCAGCACGTTGGCGTCCACCGACAGGCCGATCGACAGCGCCAGGCCGGCGAAGCCCGGCAGGGTCATGGTGGCGCCGAACAGCGACATCACCGCGACCACGATCAGCAGGTTGAACAGCAGCGCGATGCCGGTCAGCACGCCGAACATGCGGTAGTACACGGCGAAGAACACCAGGGTGAACAGGAACGCGTACAGCACCGCGGTGACGCCGCGCTGCACGTTCTCCTTGCCCAGGCTGGGGCCGACGATCTTCTCCTCGACGAAGTCCATCGGCGCGGCCAGCGAGCCGGCGCGCAGCAGCTTGGCCAGGTCGTCGGCCTCGGCCTTCTCCAGGCCGGTGGTCTGGAAGTTCTTGCCGAACACGCCGTTGATGTTGGCCACGGAGATCACTTCCTCCTTGACCCGGAAGCTGCGTACTTCCTGGCCGTTGACCATCTTCACCTGCGGGATGCGCTCGGTGTAGACCACCGCCATCGGCTTGCCGACGTTGGCGCTGGTGAACTCGAACATGCGGTCGCCGCCGACGTTGTTGAGGGTCACGCTGACCGCCGGCAGGCCGTTCTGGTCGACCGTGCTCTGCGCGGCCACCATCTGGTCGCCGGTCACGATCACGCGCTTGCTCAGCAGCACCGGCGAACCGTCGCGGCGGTAGTAGACCTTGGCTTCCGGCGGTACCCGGCCGGTGCGCACCGCGTCGATCGCGCTGCCCTCGACCACCGCGCGGTACTCCAGGGTCGCGGTGGCGCCGATCATGCGCTTGGCCTCGGCGGTGTCCTGCACGCCGGGCAGCTGCACCACGATGCGCTCCTCGCCCTGGCGCTGGATGATCGGCTCGGCCACGCCCAGTTCGTTGACGCGGTTGCGCAGGGTGGTGATGTTCTGCTCGATCGCCGAGCCGGCGATCTGCTGCAGCTCGGTTTCCGGGATCCGCACCAGCAGGCGGTTGCCGCCCTGCACCTCGACCGACATCGCCGGCAGCGCCTGCGCCAGCACGGTGCGGGCCTGGGCCGGGTCGGCGCCGCTGGCCAGGGCCACGGCGATGGTGTTGTCGGGGCGGCGGTCGACCGCGGTGTAGCGGATGCGGCGGTCGCGCAGGGTCACCCGCACGTCCTCGGTGTAGGCGTCCAGGCGCTTGTCCAGCGCCGCCTTCTGGTCGACCTGCAGCACGAAGTGCACGCCGCCCTGCAGGTCCAGGCCCAGCACCATCGGCTTGGCGCCGATGCGCTCCAGCCAGTCCGGCACGTTGGAGGCCAGGTTCAGGGCGACGGTGTAGTTCTCGCCCAGGCTGCCGCGCAGTGCGTCGGCGGCCAGGGTCTGCGCCTCGGCGTCGTCCAGGCGCACCAGCAGGTTGTCGCCCTCGACCGCGACCGACTTGGGCGTCACGCCGGCGGACGACAGCGCGCCGGCGACGCGCTCGGACAGCGCCTGGTCCAGGGCGGCGCCGCGGTTGCCGGTGATCTGCACGGCGTAGTCGCTCTGGTACACGTTGGGCAGCGCGTACAGCACGCTGAGCGCCAGCACGGCCAGGATGACCAGGTATTTCCAGCGGGGAAACTCGAGCATTGCGGGACCCCGCGCGGCCCCGCCCCGCGGGACCACGCTCAGTGGTGGAACGGACGGATCAGGCGGACTTCAGGGTGCCCTTGGGCAGCACGTTGCCGATGGCGGCCTTCTGCACGCGGATGCGGACGTTGTCGGCGATCTCGACGGTGACGAAGTTCTCCCCGATCTCGGTGACCACGCCGGCGATGCCGCTGTTGGTCAGCACCTCGTCGCCGCGCTGCAGCTTGCCGAGCATGGCCTGGTGCTCCTTCTGCCGCTTCATCTGCGGGCGGATCATCAGGAAGTACATGATCGCGATCAGGATGATCGGGAACAGCAGCATGCCGAAGCCGCCCTGCGGCGCGGGGGCCGCGGCGATGATGGCGGTCGGGCTGAGGGTGGCGAGAAGGCTCATCGGTGGTTCCTGTCAAGGCTGAAAATAGCCGTGGATTATGCCATAGGGGCGGCCCGCCCCCATTGCAACCGTAGCTGGGACCTTTTCCCCCGGCGCCCGGTTCCCGCCGCCCTGCCCCGCCGGCGCAGGCGCCGGCTCAGCCGGCGCCGCGGGCGGCGTAGAACCCGCGGCGGAAGACCTCGAACCGGCCCTGCTCGATCGCCGCGCGCATGTCCGCCATCAGCTTCTGGTAGTACCAGAGGTTGTGCAGGGTGCCCAGGATCGGCCCCAGCATCTCGTTGCATCGGTCCAGGTGGCGCAGGTAGGCGCGGCTGTAGCCGCCGCTGCAGGCCACGCAGCCGCAGCCCGGCTCGATCGGGTCCGTGTCCCGCTCGTAGCGGGCGTTGCGGATGCGGACCGTGCCGAAGGAGGTGAAATAGTGTCCGTTGCGCGCGTTGCGGGTGGGCATGACGCAGTCGAACATGTCCACGCCGCGGGCCACGCCCTCGACCAGGTCCTCCGGGCGGCCCACGCCCATCAGGTAGCGCGGGCGGTCGGCCGGCAGGCGCGGATGCAGGTGCTCGAGCATGGCGTTGCGCTCGGCCTCCGGCTCGCCCACGGCCAGGCCGCCGATGGCGTAGCCGTCGAAACCGATGGCCTGCAACCCATCCAGCGAGCGGCTGCGCAGGTCGTGGTAGACGCTGCCCTGGACGATGCCGAACAGGGCGGCGTCGTTACCCAGCCCGTCGTGGGCATCGCGCGAGCGCCGCGCCCAGCGCAGGCTCAGCTCCATCGAGCGCCGGGCCACGTCCTCGCTGGCCGGGTACGGGGTGCACTCGTCGAAGATCATGACGATGTCCGAGTCGAGCACCTTCTGGATCTTCATGCTCTCCTCCGGCCCCAGGAACACCCGGGCGCCATCGGTCGGCGAGGCGAAGGTCACGCCCTGTTCGGTGATCTTGCGGCGGTGCGCCAGGGAGAACACCTGGAAGCCGCCGGAGTCGGTCAGGATCGGCCCGTCCCAGCGCGCGAAGCCGTGCAGCCCGCCGTGGTCGGCGATCACGTCCAGGCCCGGGCGCAGGTACAGGTGGAAGGTGTTGCCGAGGATGATCTGCGCGCCCAGGTCGCGGATCTGCCCCGGCAGCACGCCCTTGACCGAGCCATAGGTGCCCACTGGCATGAACGCCGGCGTCTCCACCGTGCCGCGCGGGAAGGTCAGGCGGCCGCGGCGGGCGGCGCCATCGGTGGTCTGGAGCTGGAACTGCAGTCGGGACATGGGCTCGGGGCGGCAAAGGGCCGCGTATTGTCGCCGATCGCGGGCGCCGGCGCGGGCCGGCGGCGGTCAGCGCTGGAACAGGGCGATGCTCTCCACGTGCGCGGTGTGCGGGAACATGTCCATCACCCCGGCCGAGACCAGCCTGTAGCCGCGCTCGTTGACCAGGAACCCGGCGTCGCGGGCCAGCGAACCGGGATGGCAGCTGACGTAGACGATGCGGTCCATGTCCTGCAGCGGCAGCTGCCTGAGCACTTCCTCGGCGCCGGAGCGCGGCGGGTCCAGCAGCAGGCGGTCGAAGCCCTGGCGCATCCACGGCGTGCCGCGCTGGTCCTGGGTCAGGTCGGCGGCGAAGAACTGGGCGTTGGCCAGGCCGTTGCGCTCGGCATTGGCGCGGGCGCGGGCCACCAGGCCCGGATCGCCCTCCACGCCCACCACCTCGCGCACCTGGCGCGCCAGCGGCAGGGTGAAATTGCCCAGGCCACAGAACAGGTCCAGCACCCGGTGCCCGGGCGAGGTGTCCAGCAGTTCCAGGGCGCGGGCGATCATCTGCTCGTTGAGGCGGGCATTGACCTGGATGAAGTCCAGCGGCTGGAACGCCAGCTCCACGTTCCACCGTAGCAGGCGGAAAGAAAGCTCCGGCGCCGGCTCCTCCAGCGGATGCACGCTGTCGATGCCCTTGGGCTGCAGGAAGATGGCGAAACCATGCTCGCGGCCGAACGCGGCCAGCGCGGCGCGATCGGCCTCGCCCAGCGGCACCAGGTGGCGCACGGTCAGGGCGATGGCGTCGTCGCCGGCGATGAACTCGATCTGCGGGATGCTCTCGCGCGCCTGCAGGCCGTCGACCAGGGCCGACAGCGCGGCCACCTTCATCCCGATCTGCGGGATGGTGGTATGGCACTCGCGCAGGTCGGCGACGAAGCGCGGGTCCTGCTCGCGGAAGCCGACCAGGGTCTTGTCCTTCTTGTTGACCCGGCGCACCGAGAACCGGCCCTTGCGCCGGTAGCCCCAGCTGGACGCGGTCAGCGGCGGCAGCACCTCGCCCGGCTGGACCTTGCCGATCCGCTCCAGGTTCTCCAGCAGCACGTGCTGCTTGGCCAGGATCTGCTTGTCCTCGTCCAGGTGCTGCAGCACGCAGCCGCCGCAGGTGCCGAAATGCGGGCAACGCGGCAGCACGCGGTCGGCGGAGGGGTCCAGCACCTGGAGGGTGCGCGCCTCGTCGAAGCGGCGGCTGCGCGCGGTGGGCTCGGCCAGCACCAGCTCGCCGGGCAGCGCGCCGGCGACGAACACGGTCTTGCCGTCCTCGCGGCGGGCGACGCCGCGGCCGTCGTGGCTGAGGTCGAGGATGCGGGTCTGGAACGGGGTACGGTCGAATCGGGCCACGTGGCGGAGGCTTCGGGGCGGCAAGGGGGCGGGCATTATCCCGGAATGCGCCTGCGGCGTGTCCCAAATCTGAACGGATACCCTTGCGGGGCGGCGCCCCTGCGCTAGGATGCACCCAGCCGACAGGGAGTCAGCCACATGGGAGCGCGAGAACCCTCCGTGCCCGCCACCCCGCGGGTCCTGCTGGTCGAGGACGACAGCATCAGCCAGGCCTATTTCCAGGCCGTGCTCGAATCCCTCCCCGCCACCGTGGAACTGGTGGCCACCCAGCAACAGGCACTGGCGCACGGCACCGCCATGCGCCATGACCTCTGGCTCATCGACCTGACCCTGCCCGACGGCTCCGGCATCGAGCTGCTGCGGCAGCTGCAGGCACACTGGCCGGAGCCGCCGCCGGCGCTGGCCCACACCGCCCATTCCGACCCGGCCGCCCACGCCCCGGCGCTGGAGGCCGGCTTCCGCGAGGTCCTGGTCAAGCCGATGCCCAGCGCCCAGCTGCTGCAGGCCGTGCGTGCCGCGCTGGCCACCGCCGGCAGCCTGCCGGACTGGGACAACGCCGCGGCCGCCGCCGCACTCAACCACGACACCGAGAACATCCGGGTGCTGCGCCGCATGTTCCTGGACGAGCTGCCGGGCGCGCGCGAAGAGGTGCTGGCCAGCGCCCGCCGCGGCGACATCGGCGCGGTGCGCGCGCGCCTGCACCGGCTGCAGGCCGGCTGCGGCCTGGTCGGCGCGCGCCGCCTGGGCGCGGCGGTCGAGTCGCTGCGCCGCGCCCCGGATTCGCCGCGGGCGCTGGAGCACTTCGACCACGTCGCCCGCGACCTGCTGCGCTGAACGCAGCCGGCCCCGGATGGCCAGGCCACCCGGGGCCGCGCCGGCGCCCCGTCAGCCCAGGCTCGCCGAACGCTCGTACCAGTCGATGCGGCGGGTGACCAGCATCACCAGGGCGAGCACGCCGAACAGCAGCAGCGAGCCCATCAGCAGCGCGTGGTCCTCGGCCGCCAGCAGGCTGTAGAGCATCCCGTACAGCCCGGACAGCAGCCCGGCGAACACGCCGGCGCGCCACCAGCTGCGCAGCACCCCGGACACGTAGGCGAACTGCAGGCCGATGCAGGCCGCGGCGGAGGCCAGGTAGGCCAGACCGAACGCGACGTGCTCGGACAGGGCCAGCAACAGCAGGAAGAACACCGCCAGGGCCAGGCCCACCATCAGGTACTGCAGCGGGTGGATGCGCAGCCCCCGCACCAGCTCCAGCAGGGCGAAGCCGACGAAGGTCAGGACCACGAACAGCACCCCGTACTTGGTGGCGCGGTCCACCCGGGTGTGGGCGTCGACCGGATCGACCAGGGCCACCTCCAGGCTGTCCCAGTCCGCCGGCGCGCCGGGGCGCGACGCGGCCTGGCCAGTCGCCGGATCGGCCACCGCGGCCAGCACCTGGGCGCGCGCCGCGCTGGCCAGCGAGGACACGCTCCAGCTGGCGCTGAATCCCTCCGCGCCGACCTCGCGCTGGCTGGGCAGGAAGCGCCCGCCGAACGAGGGATGCGGCCAGGCCGACCGCAGCCGGACTTCGTTGCTGTCGGCGACCGGCACGATCGCCAGCGAGCGGGTCCCGGCCAGGTCCATCCGCAGCCGCGCGCGAGGCCTCCAGTCGGCTCGCATCGGCGGCCGGCGGCACCAGGCGCGCATGCACGCCGTCCAGGCGGCCGCCCAGGTCGGCGGTGCCGGCGCTCAGCCGCGCCGCGGCGCCATCGACCTCCAGTACCGGGGTGCCGACCAGCCCGCGCACGTCGCCCAGGCCGAATGCCAGGTACGGGGTGCCGTAGCGGCGCCCGTCCACGCGCGGCAGGGCCAGCGGCTCGAACGTCGCCTCCAGCTCGGCCTGCCAGCGGAACACGCGCACGTCGTACAGGCCGACCCGGCGCGCCTCCGGCAGCAGCACGCCGCCGGCGTGCAGCGTGGCCGGCGCCTGCACCAGGTAGCCGGACACGGTTTCCTCGCGCAGTTCCAGGCGGCCATCGGCGCCGGCCGCGTTCACCCGCCGGGTCGCGGTCCACGGCACCACCCTGAGGGGTCCGGCCAGCCGCTGCGGCCCGGCCATGCCCTCGGCCACCCGCTGCACCGCCTCGGCGCGGTGTATTTGGCGGTCCTGGACCAGCCCACGGATCATCGCCAGCGGCACCAGCAGCAACAGCACCAGGGCGCCGACGGTGAGGAACCGCAACAACAGCCTGAATGAAGTCATCGGAATGCTCCGCGGTGGACTGCGGCGCATCCTCGGCGACGTGCGTGGCGGAGCGATGGGGCGTGTTTGAAGCCAGGGTGAAGTCGGCGCCGGCCTAGCCGCGCGGCAGGGCCAGGCCGGCCTCGGCGCCGCCGCCGGCGCGGTTGCCCAGCCAGGCCCTGCCGCCGTGCAGGCGCGCGACCTCGCGCACGAACGGCAGGCCCAGGCCGGAACTGCGCGGCTGGCCATCGGGCCCCGGCAGCGAATAGAAGCGCTCGAACACCCGCTCCAGGGCGTAGTCCGGCACGCCCGGTCCGCGGTCGAGCACGCGCAGCACCGCCTGGCCGCCCTCCTCCGCCAGCGCCAGCACCAGCATGCTGCCGCGCGGAGCGAAGGCCAGGGCGTTGTCCAGCAGGTTGCCCAGCGCCTGGCGCAGCAGGAAGGGATCGCCGGCGACGCGCGGCGGCTGCGCTGGCAGTTCCAGGCACAGGTCCACGCCCGCCGCGGCCAGGCGCGGCTCGCCCGCCGCCGCGACCACGGCGGCCAGCTCCGCCAGGTCCACCGGCTCGCGCCGCTGCAGCCAGCCATGCTGCTCGACCTCGGCCAGGGCCAGCAGCTTGTCGATGGTCTCGGTCAGCCGCCCCTGCTGCTGCAGGATGTTGCGGGCAAAGCGCTGGCGCTCGGCCTCCGGCAGCGGTTCCTGCAGCAGCTCGGCAGCGCCGCGGATCGCCGCCAGCGGGCTCTTCATCTCGTGGGTCAGCGACTGCACGTACTGCTCCACGTAGGCCTTGCCCTCCAGCTTGCGGCGCATGTCCTCCAGCGCCCGCGCCAGGTCGCCGAGCTCGTCGCGGCCCGGTGGCGGTGGTGCGGCCGGCTCGCCGGCGGCCACCGCGCGCGCATAGCGGGCCAGGCGGCCGATGCGGCGCGACAGCCAGGCGGTGACCAGCACCGCGACCAGCGCCGACAGCCCGACCAGCCATGCCCCCTGGTGCAGCATGCGCCGCTGCCCGGCCTCGATGAACGGCTCCAGGCTGCGGTTCGGGCGGGCCACGGTCAGCACGCCGATCAGCCGTCCCGGATCGTCGGGGTCGTGCACCGGCGCGGCCACGTGCATCACCGTGTGGGCGTGGTCGCCGGGCGCCTCGGGGCTGGAGCGCGCGCCGTACTCGCCGCGCAGGGTGCGGTAGACGTCGTTCCAGCGCGAGTTGTCGCGGCCCAGGTCGCGCCCGCGCGAGTCGTACACGACGATGCCGCGGGCATCGGTCACGGTCACCCGCAGGTCGATGCCGCGCTTGGGCACGTCCCAGATGCGCGCGCCCGGGTCGCGCCTGGCCGCCTCGGCCAGCTGCCGGGCGAAGTCGCCCTCGGCGATGCGCCCGGCCTTGAGGTCGGCGGCGGCCATCACCGCAAGCGCGTTGGCGGTGTCGACCAGGGTGGATTCCATGGCCTGGCGCACGCCGGGCTTGACCTCGTCCACGAACACCTGCAGCACGAAGAACGCGGCCAGGCCCACGATCAGGAAGAAGCCGAGGAACAGGCGCAGGCCCAGGCGCATTCAGGCCTCGATCGCGTAGCCGAGGCCGCGGTGGGTGCGGATCGGGTCCGGCTCCACGCCGGCGGCGCGCAGCTTGGCGCGCAGGGTCTTGACATGGGTGTCCACGGTGCGGTCGCCGCTGGCGGCGGCGCTGTCCCAGGCCCGGTCCATCAGCTGGGCGCGGCTGAGGATGGCGCCGGGACGCTGCAGCAGGGCCTCCAGCAGGGCGTATTCGTAGCGGGTCAGGTCCAGCGGCCGGCCGCGGTAGTGGATGCGGTGCCCGGTGCGGTCCACGGCGAAGTCGCCGCGTTCCAGCCAGGCTGCGTCCGCGCCCGCGGCGGGGTGCCGGCGCAGGCGCGCGCGCACCCGCGCCACCATCTCCCGCGGCGAGAACGGCTTGGCCACATAGTCGTCGCCGCCCAGTTCCAGGCCCAGCACCCGGTCGATCTCCTCGCCGCGCGCGGTGAGGAAGATCACCGGTACGTCGCTGAACGCGCGCACCTGGCGGCACACATCGAAGCCGCCGATGTCCGGCAGGCCCACGTCCAGCACCAGCACGTCGACCCCGCCGGCGCGCACCCGCTCCACCGCCTGCCCCCCGAGCAGGCAGTGCTCGGCCTGCAGGCCCTCGCTGCGCAGGGCATAGAGCAGCGTGTCGGCGATCGCCGGTTCGTCGTCGACGATGAGGATCAGCGGCGCGGATGGCATCGGCCAAGCATAGTCGCGCCCCATGGCGGCGGCTATGCTGCGCGCATGAATTACCGCCACGCCTTCCATGCCGGCAACCATGCCGACGTGCTCAAGCACGTCGTCCTGCTGGCGCACCTGGACGCCCTGCTGCGCAAGGACGGTCCGTTCTTCGTGCTCGACACGCATGCCGGCCGCGGCCGCTACCTGCTGCAGGGCGAGGCCGCCGGCCGCACCGGCGAGGCGGCCGGCGGCATCCTCGCCCTGGCCGGGCGCGGCGAAGCGCCGCCGGCGGTCGAGCGCTACCTGCGCGCGGTGGCGGCGATCAACCCGGTCGACGCCCTGCTCGCCTACCCCGGCTCGCCGCTGCTGGCCGCGCAGGCCATGCGCGAACAGGACCGCCTGGCCGCCTGCGAACTGCAGCCGGAGGAAGCAGCGGAACTGAAGGCGCTGTTCGCCCACGACAGGCGCGTGGCGGTGCACGCGCGCGACGGCTACGACGCGGTGCGCGCCCTGCTGCCGCCGCGGGTGGACGGAGTGCGCTACGCGCGCGGACTGGTGCTGGTCGACCCGCCGTACGAGGCCCAGGAAGCCGAATACCCGAAGGTGGTGGCGGCGGTACGCGAGGTCCTGCAGCGCTGGCCGCAGGCGGGCGTGGCGATCTGGTACCCGGTCAAGCAGCGGCGCTCGCTGCAGCCGTTCTTCCGCAAGCTGGCCGGGCTGCCGGCGCGCTCGGTGCTGCTGGCCGAGCTGCTGGTGCGCCCGGACGACTCGCCGCTGCGCCTCAACGGCAGCGGCATGGCGCTCATCAACCCGCCGTGGAAGCTGGACGAGGCCATCGCCCCGGCCCTGCCGTTCCTGCAGCGCCACCTTGGCGAGGCCGGCGCCTCGACCAGGCTGGAGTGGCTCCGGCGCGACGAGGGCTGAGCGCGCTCAGGCGGCCGGGCGGTCCTCGCCCTCCGGTTCGAAGAAGCTCCAGCGCACCACCGGGAACCGCGCCTTGAGCGCGCGCTCGACGGTGTCGATGTCCTCGAGCATGGCCGGGCCATCGTGGGAACGGCGCATGCGCGCATGGGTGGAGACCAGCACGTCGTGGCCCTGCTGCAGGGTGATCACGTGCAGCACCTCGGCGATCTCCGGGCGCGCCGCCAGGAACTCGGCGACCTGCGCCTGCAGGAAGGGATCGACGCTCTGCCCGATCAGCATGGCCTTGACCTCGATCGCCACCAGCACCGCGACCACGATCAGCAGCAGGCCGATGGCGATGGTGCCCAGCGCGTCCCACAGCGGGTTGCCGGTGAGCACCGCCAGGCCAACCGCCACCAGGGCCAGGACCAGGCCGGTCAGCGCCGCCAGGTCCTCGCCGAAGATCACCACGAGTTCGGCCTGGCGGCTCTCGCGGAACCAGCCCCACAGCGAGCGGCCGCCGCGCGCCTTGTCCACCTCGCGCAGGCAGGCGCGCATGGAAATGCCCTCGGCGACGATGGCGAAGGCCAGCACCCCGGCGGCCCACCACCACTGCTCCAGCGGCTCGGGATGCTGCAGCTTGTGCACGCCCTCGTACACCGAGAACATGCCGCCGACGCTGAACAGCATCACCGCCACCAGGAAGGACCAGAAGTAGATGGCGCGCCCGTAGCCCAGCGGGTACTCCGGGCTCACCGGACGCTTCGACTGGCGCAGCCCCAGCAGCAGCAGGAGCTGGTTGCCGCAGTCGGCGAAGGAGTGCACGGTCTCGGCGAGCATCGCCCCGGAGCCGGTGACGAAGGCGGCCACGCCCTTGGCCAGCGCGATCGCCAGGTTGGCGCCCAGCGCGAAGAAGATCGCGCGCGTGGAATCTCCATTGCCGGCCATGCCTGTCCTCCGTCGCGGGGCCGGCGGAGTCTAGCAAGGCCCCCCGGCTCCCCGCGTGCAGCCCGATGTGGGAATATCGGACCCATGCCACGCAACCGGCTTCCCCCCTGGCACGAGGAATTCGTGCTGCCCAACCGCAGGGCCATCCTGATCCGTCCGATCCGCCCGGAAGACGCCGCGCCGCTGCACGCCGCGTTCGGGCTGCTGGGGCCGGAGGAGATCCGGGTCCGCTTCGCCGGCGGCGAAGGCGGGCTGGACCTGGACGAGGCCGGCCGCCTGGCCCGCCCCGATCCACGCCAGGAGCTGCTGCTGGTCGGCGCCGAGCCCTACCCGCCCGGCGAGGCGATGATCGCCGGGCTCGGCCGCGCGCGCCGGGTGCCCGGCACCCGCCAGGCCGAATGCACGATCCTGCTGGCCCGCTACGTGGCCGGCCTGGGCCTGGGCCGGCACCTGCTGCAGAAGCTGGTGAAGTGGGGCCGCGGCCGCGCCGTTGACCGCCTGTTCGGCGACATTCCCGCAAGCAACGTGCCGATGCTGGAGCTGGCGGAATCGCTAGGCTTCCGCCCGGAGCCGGAGGCGCAAGTCCCGGCCGGGCTGGTGCGGGTGGTGCTGGACCTGGCGCGCCGCTGAGCGCCGCGCGCGGACGCACCCGGTCGGGTGCGCACGGGCCGCCCGCGCCCGCCCGGTACAATGGACGGCTCATGTCGTCGTCGAACCGAGCCGTGTCTCCCATTCCCCCGCTTCCCCGGCGTGGCCAGGCCCGCGCCTGGTGGAACGCGCCGGCCTCGCCCTCCGCGCTGGCCTGGCACCTGGTGCGCGCCGCCCGCGCCCATCCCGGTCCGCTGCTGTTCGTGGCCCGCGACACCCTGTCCGCGCACCAGGTCGAGGCCGACCTGCTGACCCTGCTGGGCGCCGGGGCCGACCTGCCGGTGGTGCCGTTCCCGGACTGGGAGACCCTGCCCTACGACCGTTTCAGCCCGCATCCGGACATCATCAGCCAGCGCCTGGCCGCGCTGCAGCGCCTGCCGCGGCTGGAGCGCGGGATCGTGGTGGTGCCGGTGCAGACCCTGCTGCAGCGGCTGCCGCCGCTGCGCTACATCGCCGGCAGCAGCTTCGACCTGAAGACCGGCCAGCGCCTGGACCTGGACGCGGAGAAGCGCCGGCTGGAATCGGCCGGCTACCGCAACGTGCCGCAGGTGCTGGACCCGGGCGACTTCGCCGTGCGCGGCGGCCTGCTCGACGTTTACCCGATGGGCGCCGAGGCGCCGCTGCGGATCGAGCTGCTGGACGACGAGATCGACTCGATCCGCCGCTTCGACCCGGAGAGCCAGCGCTCGCTGGAGAAGATCGAGGCGGTGCACATGCTGCCCGGGCGCGAGACGCCGATGGACGAGGCCAGCCTGGCGCGGGTGATGGACGCCCTGCGCGAGCGCTTCGACGTCGATACCCGGCGCAGCGCGCTGTACCAGGACCTCAAGGCCGGCATTGCCCCGGCTGGCATCGAGTACTACCTGCCGCTGTTCTTCGCCCCCAGCCGCGATGGTTCCGGATCGACCGCGACGCTGTTCGACTACCTGCCGGTGAGCGTGCTGCCGGTGCTGGCCGACGGCGCCAGCGCCTGCGCCGACGCGTTCTGGCAGCAGGCCGGCAACCGCTACGAGCAGCGCCGGCACGACGTCGAGCACCCGGTGCTGCCGCCGGCCGAGCTGTACCTGCCGCCGGACGCGCTGCGCGAGCAGCTCAACCGCGGCATCCGCATCGAGGTGTGCGGCCCGCAACACACCCACGCCGCCGACGCCGCCGCCCTCGGCGACCAGCCGGCGCCGGCGCTGCCGATCGCCGGGCCCGACCAGCCGCGCGCCGGCGAGGCCCTGCGCAGCTTCCTGTCCAGCTACCCGGGCCGGGTGCTGGTGGCCGCCGACTCGCCCGGCCGCCGCGAGGCCCTGCTGGAAGTGCTGCAGGCCGCCGGGCTGCAACCGAAGACCGTGGCCGGCTTCCCCGCCTTCCTCGAGGGCGACGAGCGCTTCGCCCTGGCGGTGGCGCCGCTGGAAGACGGCTTCGCCCTGGACGAGCCACGGCTGGTGGTGCTCACCGAGCGCCAGCTGTTCCCCGAGCGCGCCACCCAGCCGCGGCGCGCGCGCCGCGCCGGGCGCGAGCCGGAGGCGATCATCCGCGACCTGGGCGAGCTGACCGAGGGCGCGCCCATCGTCCACGAGGACCACGGCGTCGGCCGTTACCGCGGCCTGGTGGCGATGGACATCGGCGGCATGCCCGGCGAGTTCCTGGACATCGAGTACGCCAAGGGCGACCGCCTGTACGTGCCGGTCACCCAGCTGCACCTGATCAGCCGCTACTCCGGCGCCTCGCCGGAGACCGCGCCGCTGCACTCGCTGGGCGGCGAGCAGTGGACCCGGGCCAAGCGCAAGGCCCAGGAGAAGGTCCGCGACGTGGCCGCCGAGCTGCTGGAGATCCAGGCCCGGCGCAAGGCCCGCGCCGGCCTGGCGCTGGACATCGACCGCGCCATGTACGAGGGCTTCGCCGCCGGCTTCCCGTTCGAGGAGACCCCGGACCAGCACGCGGCGATCGAGGCGGTGCTGCGCGACCTGCAGTCCAGCCAGCCGATGGACCGGGTGGTCTGCGGCGACGTCGGCTTCGGCAAGACCGAGGTCGCGGTGCGCGCGGCCTTCGCCGCGGCCAGCGCCGGGCGCCAGGTGGCGGTGCTGGTGCCCACCACCCTGCTGGCCGAGCAGCACTACCGCAACTTCCGCGACCGCTTCGCCGACTGGCCGCTCAAGGTCGAGGTGCTGTCGCGCTTCAAGAGCAGCAAGGAGATCAAGGCCGAGCTGGAGAAGGTGGCCAGCGGCCAGATCGACGTGATCGTCGGCACCCACCGCCTGCTGCAGCCGGACGTGAAGTTCAAGGACCTGGGCCTGGTCATCGTCGACGAGGAGCAGCGCTTCGGCGTGCGCCAGAAGGAAGCGCTGAAGGCGCTGCGCGCCAACGTGCACCTGCTGACCCTGACCGCGACCCCGATCCCGCGCACGCTCAACATGGCCATGGCCGGCCTGCGCGACCTCAGCATCATCGCCACCCCGCCGCCCAACCGGCTGGCGGTGCAGACCTTCGTCGTGCCCTGGGACGACAACCAGCTGCGCGAGGCGTTCCAGCGCGAGCTGTCGCGCGGCGGCCAGCTGTACTTCCTGCACAACGACGTCGAAAGCATCGGCCGCATGCAGCGCCAGCTGCAGGAACTGGTGCCGGAGGCGCGCATCGGCGTGGCCCACGGGCAGATGCCCGAGCGCGAGCTGGAGCGGGTGATGCTCGACTTCCAGAAGCAGCGCTTCAACGTGCTGCTGGCGACCACGATCATCGAGTCGGGCATCGACATCCCCAACGCCAACACCATCATCATCAACCGCGCCGACAAGTTCGGCCTGGCCCAGCTGCACCAGCTGCGCGGCCGCGTCGGCCGCTCGCACCACCGCGCCTACGCCTACCTGCTGGTGCCGCCGGACCGCCGCGCCATGACCCCGGACGCGGAGAAGCGGCTGGAGGCGATCGCCTCGATGGACGAGCTGGGCGCCGGCTTCACCCTGGCCACCCACGACCTGGAGATCCGCGGCGCTGGCGAGCTGCTGGGCGAGGACCAGAGCGGGCAGATGGCCGAGGTCGGCTTCAGCCTGTACACCGAGCTGCTGGAGCGGGCCGTGCGCAGCATCCGCCAGGGCAAGCTGCCGGACCTGGACGCCGGCGAGGAAACCCGCGGCGCCGAGGTCGTGCTCAACGTGCCGGCGCTGATCCCGGAGGACTACCTGCCGGACGTGCACACCCGCCTGACCCTGTACAAGCGCATTTCCAGCGCCGGCGACGGCGAGGCCCTGCGCGAACTGCAGGTGGAGATGATCGACCGCTTCGGCCTGCTGCCGGACGCGGTCAAGAACATGTTCGCCATCGCCGAGCTGAAGCGGCAGTGCGACGCCCTGGGCATCCGCAAGCTGGAGCTCGGCGAGAACGGCGGCCGCATCGTGTTCGAGGCCAAGCCGAAGGTCGATCCGATGTCGGTGATCCGCATGATCCAGCAGCAGCCGAAGCTGTACGCGATGGACGGCCCGGACAAGCTCAAGGTGCGGCTGCCGCTGCCGGAACCCGCCGACCGCTTCAACGCCGCGCGCGGACTGCTCACCGCCCTTTCCCCCAGCTGAGCGCCCGCCACCGCTCCTCCCCCGCCCCCACATGCCCGACCCCATCCCCGCGCCGGCGCTGCCGCTTGGCCGCGCCAGCGCTTCGCTCCGTGCGCTGGCCCTGGCCCTCGAGCAGCGCGACGCCTACACCGACGGCCACTGCGACCGCGTCTGCCGCCTGGCCGCCCTGCTTGGCCAGCGCTTCGACCTGGACCGCGAGCGCCTGGCCCACCTGGCCCTGGCCGCGCGCTTCCACGACATCGGCAAGATCGGCGTGCGCGACGACGTGCTGCTGTATCCGGGCCGGCTCGACGCGGCGCGGCGGCAACGCATGCGCCTGCATCCGGAACTGGGCGAGCGCCTGTTCCGCGCCACCGAGCGCGACGACGCCGCGCAGGTGGCGCGCCTGATCCGCCACCACCACGAGGCCTACGACGGCAGCGGTTATCCGGACGGCCTGGCCGGCGACGCGATCCCGCTGGAGGCGCGGATCCTGGCCGCGGCCGACGGCTACGACGCGATGACGTCCGACCGCCCGTACCGGCCGGCCCTGCCGGCGCGCGCGGCGCTGGAAGCGCTGGCCGCCGAGCGTGGCCGGCGCATCGACCCGGAGGTCTACCGCCAGCTCGAGGCGGTGCTGCGCCGCGATCCGGACGCCTGAGGCGCCGGCCTCAGAGCTGCGATTCCAGCGGCAGCCAGCCGATCACGCGCGCGGCGGCGCGTTGCCAGGCCTTTGCCTCCGGCTCGCGTTCCCAGGTGGCCGGCGGCTGCGCCGCGTCGTCGTGCCAGCGCAGGCGGCCGTCCTCCAGGGCCAGGCGGTAGGCGGTCTGCGCCGAGGTCTTCTTCGCGTACAGCGCCTCCAGCTCGGCCGCCGCGCCGGGATGGTCGAACATCAGCCCCATCTCGGTGTTGAGCTTGATCGAGCGCGGGTCGAGGTTGAACGAGCCGATGAAGCCGTGGCTGCCGTCGACCACGTAGGCCTTGGTGTGCAGGCTGGCGCCGCTGGAGCCGAACAGGCTGGTGTCGACCGCGCCATGCGGCTTGAGCTCATACAGCGCGATCCCGGCGCGCAGCAACGGCACCCGGTAGCCGGCGTAGCCGCCGTGCACCGCCAGCACGTCGTTGGCCGCCAGCGAGTTGGTGAGGATGCTCACCTCCACCCCGCGCCCGCGCATGCCGGAAAGCCACTCCAGGCCGGCGTGGCCCGGGACGAAGTACGGCGAGATCAGCTTCAGCTCGCGGCGCGCGGTGCTCACCCGCGCGACCAGCACCGGGGTCATCCAGTCCGGCCGTTGTGGCGCGCCCTCGGCCTTCTGCGGCGGGTCGGACACCAGCATGGCGTTCTCGGTCCAGTGCACGCTGCCCCGGCCCTGCAGCAGCTCGCTCACCCGCTCGGAGGCGCGCAGGCGCTCCAGGTAGGGGCCGGCGCGATCCGAGCCCAGGCCCGCGTCCAGGCTCGCGCGCACCCTGTCCAGCGCGTCCGGCGCCGGATCGACCAGCGCCGCCAGCGGGATCGCGCTGGCGCTGTTCCAGTAGGCGTCGAACACCTCCTCGGCCTGGCGCGCGGCGCTGCCGACCATGGCCACGTCGGTGTCCATGAAGTTCACGTCGGCGGCGGCGTCGAAGTACTCGTCGCCGATGTTGCGCCCGCCCACCACCGCGATGCGGCCGTCGGCCAGCCAGATCTTGTTGTGCATGCGCCGGTTGAGGCTGACGAAGCGCAGCAGCAGCTCCACGCCGCGCGCCGGCGTGCCCTCGCGGGCCCGGGTCGGGTTGAACAGCCGGACCTCGATCAGGGGGTGGCTGTCCAGCGCCGCCAGCACCGAGTGGCTGCCATGCACGTTCATGTCGTCCAGCAGCAGGCGCACGCGCACCCCGCGGTCGGCCGCGCGCAGCACTTCGTTGTGCAGCATGTTGCCGGTGAAGTCGTCGTGCCAGATGTAGTACTGCAGGTCCAGGCTGCGCCCGGCCGAACGCGCGGTCATCGCGCGCACGGCAAAGGCGTCGAGGTTGTCGCCCAGGATCACCATGCCGGTCTGGCCCGGGCGCGCGTCGGTGAGCGGCACCACCGCGCGGTCGATCGCGGTCTGCGCGTCGGCCAGCGGCAGGGCCATGACCACCTCGCCGCGCGCGCGCTCGGCGAAGCGGCCGTAGGCGTACAGCGACAGCAGCGAGGCCATGGCGAACACGGCCAGGCCGAGCGCGAGCCACTTGAGGACCTTCTTCGCCTTCGCCTTCATCGCGCCCTCGCCGGTGTGGATCGGCGGATTGTAGGCACGGACCCGCGAGGACGCCGCATGCGGGCGCGCCGCCGTGTCCGGCCTACTCGGCCAGCAGCCGATGCAGCGGCGCGGTCGCCTCCTGGCCTGCCTCGTCCTCGATCCAGGCAGCCACCGCCGCCACTTCCGGGCGCAACTCGGCCTCGGCCTGCAGCAGCCAGTAGCCATGCCCGGAAGACGCCGGCGCCGGCAGCTGGTCCAGCACCACCAGCCGCCCCTCCTCCAGCAAGGGCCGCACCAGTTCGCGCCGGCCCAGGGCGATGCCCTGCCCGGCCAGCGCGGCCTGGATCACCAGGTCGTACTGGTTGAAGTGCAGGATCGCGCGCGGGCGTGCCTGGCCCCAGCCGATGGAGGCCAGCCAGGGCAGCCACTGGATCCAGGGATAGCCGGGCTTCTCGAACTCCAGCAGGGTCAGCCCGGCCAGCGCTTCCGGGCCCTCCAGCGCGCCCACTCGCAGCGCCGGGCTGGCGACCGGGACCACGGTCTCATGGAACAGCAGGCGTGCCCCGGGCGGCGCGCGTTCGGCGCTGGTGTAGCGGATCGCCAGGTCGACCCCGTCGTTGCGCAGGTCGACCACGCGGTTGTGCGCCGACACCCGCACGTCCACGCCGGGATGCCGGGCCTGGAACCGGCTCAGGCGCGGCAGCAGCCACAGCCCGGTGAAGCCGATGGTGGCGCTGACCGTGACCGGCCGGCTGCGGGCGCGCTCGCGCACCGCGCCCAGCGCGTCCTGCAGCTGCTGCAGGGCGGCGTCGGCGCTGCGGAACAGGCGTTCCCCCTCGGCGGTGAAGGCCAGCGAGCGATGGCCGCGGCGGAACAGCCGGGTCCCCAGCTGCTCCTCCAGCGCCTGCACCTGGCGGCTGACCGCCGACTGGGTCAGGCACAGTTCGCGCGCGGCATCGGTGATGCTCAGCCGCCGTCCGACGGCGACGAAGCCGCGCAGCAGGTCCAGCGAAGGCAAACGGTGCAGGTCCACTCGCATTCCTCCAGCGCATGCGTGCAGTCCGAAATCTCGTTTGAGCCAGACGCTCCGACCACGGTTAATGGCGGAAACCGCAGCTTACACGGATCGCCGCCATGACTTCCCGCATCCCCGAGGATTCCATGACCGCATGCGAACCCGGGCCCGGCCGGGCCCGGGTGTGGATGGTGGTGGCGGCGGCCGGCGTGGTGATGGGCCTGGCCCTGGGCCTGCGCCACGTGCAGGGCCTGTTCCTGTTGCCGGTCACCCGGACCCGCGGCTGGTCGCGGGAACTGTTCGCCCTGGCCCTTGCAGTGCAGAACCTGGTCTGGGGCCTGGCCCAGCCGCTGGCGGGCATGGTCGCCGACCGCCACGGCTCCGGGCGCGTCGTCGCCAGCGGCGTGGTGCTGTACGTGCTCGGGCTGTACGGCATGACCCGCGCCACCAGCGCCGCCGGGTTCGTGCTGGCGGCGGGCGTGGTCACCGGCCTGGCCCTGGCCGGGACCGCGTTCGGCGTGGTCTATGCCGCGGTCAGCCGCCAGGTGCCCGGCGAGCGCCGGGCCTGGGCGGTGGGCATGGCCGGCGCGTTGGGCGGACTGGGCCAGTTCCTGCTGGTGCCGGCGACGCAGGGGCTGATCGAAGGCCTGGGCTGGCAGGGCGCGCTGCTGGCCGGTGCCGCGGCGTTCGCCCTGGTGCTGCCGCTGGCGCGGGTGCTGCGCGAACCGCGCCCGGCCGCCGGTGCGCAGTCCGCTCCCCCGCAGGCGCTGGGCGAAGCCCTGCGCGAGGCCTGCGGCCATCGCGGCTTCTGGCTGCTCAACCTGGGCTTCCTCGCCTGCGGCTTCCAGCTGGCCTTCATCGCCAACCACCTGCCCGCCTACCTGGCCGACCGCGGCCTGGCGCCGGAGGCGGCGGTGGCCGCGCTGGCCACGATCGCGCTGGCGAACGTGGCCGGGATCTACGCCTGCGGCGTGCTCGGCGGCCGCTACCGGCCCAAGTACCTGCTCGCCGGGATCTACCTGGCGCGCAGTGTCGCCATCGCCCTGTTCGTGCTGCCGCCGCCGGGGCCGTGGACGCTCTACCCCTTCGCCGCGGTCATGGGCCTGATGTGGCTGGGCACGGTACCACTGACCAACGGCGTGCTGTCCGGGGTGTTCGGGCTGCGCTACCTCGGCACCCTGTTCGGCCTGGTGTTCATCGGCCACCAGCTGGGCTCGTTCCTGGGCGTGTGGATGGGCGGGGGCGTGTTCGAGGCGACCGGTTCCTACGCCCTGGTGTGGCTGCTGGCCATCGCCCTGGGCGTGCTCGCCGCCGCCCTGCACTGGCCGATCGACGACCGCCCGCTGCTCCGCTCCCCCGCGCCGGCCGCCGCATGAGCCGCCTCCGCGCCGCCGTCGCGCTGCTGGCCGCCGCGGTGGCGTGCGTGCTGCTGTTCGCGGCCTGGCTGCACCCGCGCGTGGTCGCCGCCTGGCTGGGCGCCTGGACCACGGCGCTGTGCGGATGACCCCAACCCCGCTCCATGGAGTTCCGATGCGCATCCACTACGACGACGAACAGCATGCCGCCGACTTCATCCGCCTCAACGAAGCCTGGATCGGCGAGTACTTCCGGCTCGAGGAAGCCGACTGCGCGCTGCTGCGCGAGGAGGACGGGATGATGCAGCTGGCGCGCATGGCCGTGGCCGCCGGCGAACGCGGCAAGGGCTGGGGCCGGATCCTGCTGGCCACGGCGCTGCAGCGGGCGCGCCAGCTGGGCGCCAGACGCGTGCGCCTGTTGTCGAACACGCGCCTGGGTGCCGCCATCCACCTCTACGAGGCCGTCGGCTTCCGCGCGGTGCACCGCGGCCCGCATCCCCAGTACGCCCGCTGCAACATCGTGATGGAATGCGAGCTGCCGCCGGCCGAGGCCGGCGGCACGCCATCCACGGGTCCGGCCCCGGAGGTCGAGGCATGAACCGTTCCCAGCCGCGGCCGGTGGCGATCGTCACCGGCGGCAGCCGCGGCATCGGCCGCTGCATCGTCGAACGGCTGCATGCCGATGGCCATGCGGTGCTGTTCACCCATTCGTCCTCGGATGCGGAAGCGGCCGCGCTGCAGGCGGCGCTGGATCCGTCCGCGCGCAGCTGCCGGGCGCTGCGCCTGGACGTCACCGCCGCCGATGCCGCGCCACGGCTGTTCGATGCCGCCGAAGCCCTGGGACCGGTGGCCGCGCTGATCAACAACGCCGGCGTGACCGGGCGGCTGGGCCCGATCGAGGCGCTGGACGACGCCGACATGGAGCGCATCCTCGCGGTGAACCTGGCCGCGCCGGTGCGCCTGTGCCGCGAGGCCGCACGGCGCTGGCGCGGGCGCCAGGCACGCTCGGACATCGTCAACATCAGCTCGGTGGCCGCGCGCACCGGCTCCCCCGGCGAATACGTGGCCTATGCCGCCTCCAAGGCCGCGCTGGAAGCGCTCACCGTGGGCCTGGCGCGCGAACTGGCCCCGCAGCGCATCCATGTCAACGCGGTGGCACCGGGCACCATCGACACCACCATCCACGCGCGCGCCGGCGAACCCGGGCGCGCGGCGCGGGTCGCCGCGCGCATCCCGATGCAGCGTCCCGGCCAGCCCGAGGAAGTCGCCGCGGCGGTGGCCTGGCTGCTGTCCGCGCAGGCGTCCTACGTGACCGGCAGCGTGCTTGCGGTCACCGGCGGCCTGTAGCGCCGGCCCGCCGTTCCGCAACGGAAATATGGCGCCCGGCGCACGTGGGCGCCGGGCGGACATATGCTGCCCCGGCATCCCGCGCAAGGAGTACCGTCATGCCGCTGGTGACCGCCACCGTCCGCAAGCCCAAGAGCGCGGAATTCAAGACCCGCCTGCTCGATGCCGTGCACGCCGCCCTGGTCGCCTCCGGGGTACCGGAGACCGACCGTTTCCAGCGCGTGATCGAGCTGGACGCGGCGGACTTCCGCTACGACCCCAGCTATCCGGACCTGTCCTCGCCACGCGGCGAGGACTTCGTCATGATAGAGATCCTGTGGTCGGTGGGCCGCAGCGTGAAAGTTAAGAAACGGTTGCTGGCCGACCTGATGGAACGGCTGGCCGCCCAGGGCCTGGATCCGGAGCACGTGATGGTGTGCTTCAAGGAAACCACCTGGGAGAACTGGTCCTTCGCCGGCGGCCGCCTGATCCACGCCTGACCGGCCGCGGGCCGCGGTAGCATCCGCAGGCCCACCCGCGCACCGGAGCCCGCATGCAGATCCGCAGTGCCACGCCCGAAGATGCCGCGGCCATCGCCGCGATCTACAACCCCTACGTCGCCGGCACCTGCATCACCTTCGAGACCGAGCCGGTAGCGACCGCGGAGATGGCCGCGCGCATCTCCGAAACCCTCGATGGCGGCCTGCCATGGCTGGTCGCGGAGGAAGCCGGCACGATCCTCGGCTACGCCCATGCATCGCGCTGGAAGGGGCGTTGCGCGTACCGCTACTCGGTCGAGACGACGGTCTACCTCGACCAGGCCCGCACCGGCCGCGGCATCGGCAAGGCGCTCTACTCGCCCCTGCTTGACGGGCTGCGCAAGGCCGGGCTGCATGCCGCGATCGGCGGCATCGCCCTGCCCAACGAGGCCAGCGTCGCCCTGCACGAACGGCTCGGGTTCCAGAACGTGGCCCGCTTCCGCGAGGTCGGCTTCAAGCAGGACCGCTGGATCGACGTCGGCTACTGGCAGCTGATGCTGCAGGGGTCCTGACCGCCACGCCGATCCACGGCGCCAGCCAGCGCAACCAGCGCGGACGCCAGGCCAGGGCGAACGCCACCGCCAGCGCCGCACCGGCCAGGGCCATCACCCAGACCAGTACCGCCATGCTGGCGTGGTCGGCGGCCAGGGCCAGCAGGAGGCCGACGACGAGCGCCGTGCCGCCAAGCACCCGCAGCAGGCGCGCAGCGCCCGGCGCCAGCGCCCTGCCCCAGGCCTGGCGCGCATGCACGTCCATTGCCAGCGCCAGCCAGCCCATGCCGGCCACGCAGGCCAGCAGGGTCGCGGCATGCAGGAGGGCATCAGGCATGCACCGCCTCCCCCTGCCCGGCCGCAGTCTCACGCAGCGCGGCTGCGGCCGCGGCGGCGCGGGCCTTTCGCCCCAGCCGGACCGCGACGGAACCGGCAATCATCGCGGCCGCCAGCAGCGACAGGTCCACGCCCGCCACCGGCCAGTACCCCTGGCCGAGGGTGCGCAGCAGGTGGTCGCCGGTGGTGATCCAGTTCAGCACCGGTGCGGCCACGGCCAGCAGCGCGATCGCCCAGGCCTGCTCGCGCCAGGCCGGATTGGGCAGTCCGCGCGCCACCGGCGCGCTGCGCCAGGCGGCATGCACCAGCGACGCCAGCCAGGTGCCCCAGAACGCCCAGCGCTCCCAGTCGCCGCGCCCGGCCAGGTCTTCCGGCAACACGCGGTTGGCCACCAGGATGCCCAGGGTCGCCAGGACCATGCCGGTCACCGCGGCCACCGCCAGTGCGTCGACGATGCGCGCCCCCTGGCTGCCGCGCGCGGCATGCTGGCGCTTGCGCTTCTCCACGAAGAACAGGAAGCCGGTGGCGATGCATGCCGCCCCGCTGAGTCCGCCCAGCACGTACAGCCAGCGCAGCAGCCAGTGGCGGAAATGCTGCAGGTGCAGGCCGGTGAGGAACTCCGCCACCCGCGCCGCCGGCGTGGCCGGCGGATCCTCGCGCAGCAGCTCTCCGGTATCGGCCTTGAAGTGGATGCCCTGCCCGACCAGGGCGATGCGGTCGGTGCCAGCGCGGTACACGCTGACGTAGCCGTTGGCATCGCCCACGTGCTGCAGCACCAGGAAACCGACATCGCCGGCCATGCCCCGCGCCTCCCAGCGTCGCTGCGCCTCGGCCACCATCGCATCCACGTTGGCCAGCCCCGCAGGCACGCCGGAACGGCCGTGCGGCAGGCCCAGTGCGGCGGCCTCGTGCTTCTCGTGCAACTCGTGCAGGTCGTGCAGCTGGGTGTGGCCAACCGGGAAGTAGTAGGTCGAAGCGAAGATCAGCAGTCCGGTGAAGGCGAAGAAGAAGTGGAACGGAAGCGCGACCACGCCGGTGAGGTTGTGCAGGTCCAGCACGCTGCGCAGGCGGGCACGGTCGGGGCGGAAGGTGAAGAGTTCGCGGAACAACCGGCGGTGCATGACCACGCCGCTGACCAGCGCCGCCAGCATCGCCATGGCGGCCAGGCCCACGATCCAGAAACCCAGGTTCTTCCAGTCCACGGTCAGGCTGTAGTGCATCGGGTAGAAGAACCCGCTGCCGATCTTGAGCTGGTCGTCCCTCAGCGCCGAGCCGTCGCGCGGATCGATCGTGCCCAGCGCGTACAGCTGCTCGTCCGGGTCCCTGGCGCCAGGCACTTCCCAGCCGGCGTAGATCGCCAACACCGGATCGCGATGCGTGGTGTAGGCGCTCCAGTAGGCGATGCGGTCGAAGCGTTCCGGCATCGGCCCATCCACCCGCGGGCGCATCGCCTCGACCAGGGCCGGGTCCGGCTGCAGGCGCTCGAACGCCGGCCGCAGCACCCGTTCGAACGAGGGCATGGGCTGCGGCTCGAAGCGCGTGGCCGGCAGCGCCCAGCGGTCGATCTCGCGGTCGAACACCGACAGGGCGCCGAAGAAGAACGCAGCCATCAGCACGAAGCCGAGGACCAGGCCGAACCAGGTATGCAGCCATGCCATGGCCTGGCGGAAGTTCTGGAACATGCGTGGTCTCCTTCAGGCCATCGTCGATTGCACGAACGAGCCCAGCGCCGCCAGCAGCGCACCGCCGCCGAGCAGCCCCAGCCAGGCCCAGGCCGGATTGCGGCGCCCGGCCACCACGCCCAGCAGCACCGCCAGCCACAGCAGCAGGCCCAGCGCGCTTGCGACGAACTCGGCGTCGTGGAATTCCATCCCGGCCTTGGACATCAACGCCATGCCGGCGGCGATGAAGCCCCAGGCGAAGACATAGCCGCCCACCACGCCGGCACCGACCCGCGCGGCAAGCTGCAGGCGTGGATGGCGGGAACGGATCGACGTGGCGGACATGGCTGCGTCTCCTGCGGGGCCGGCGTCAGAAACGCCAGTCCAGGCTCAGGGTGTAGTTGCGCGGGGCACCGTAGTAGCCGGCGCCGTAGCGCAGGGTATTGATGTACTTCTCGTCGCCGATGTTGCCGGCGTTGATGCGCACGGTCGCATTGGGCAGGAAGTCCCAGGCCGCGTACGCGTTGAGCACCGCATGGCTGTCCTGGCTCACCGTGCCGTTGAAGATGCGGCCCTGCCAGCGTCCACCGACACCCCAGGAAAAGGCTTCGTAACCGGGCACGCGGCCAGCCAGCAGCAGGTTGGCGCTGCGGCGTGGCACCCAGGGATAGGTGTCGTCGCCATCCAGCCCGTCCAGCTCGAGCGCGGTATAGCCCACCACCACGTCCAGGTGGTCGTTGATGCGGCCGGTGGCTTCCAGCTCCACGCCGCGCGATTCCACGTCCACGCCGGCGTAGATGTAGGAACCCAGGTCGTTGAAGCCCACCGGCGTGGCCAGGTTCTTCTGGTCGGCCCTGAACACGGCCATGGTGGCCAGCAGGCGGTCGTCCAGCCAGCTGGCCTTGACGCCGGCCTCGTAGTTCACGCCCTTGCTGGGGTCGAGGTACCGGTCGTCCGCATCGACCTGGTCCTGCGGCTGGTACAGGTCCGAGTAGCTGACGTAGCCCAGCACCTTGTCGCTGAAGTCGAAGGTCAGGCCGGCATACGGGCTGGTGTGCCGCGTGGTCTGGTCGAACGGCGCCCCGTACAAGCTGCCGCTGCGGCGGTACTCGGCGAAGTTGGCGCCGAGGACGGCCTTGAAGCGGTCGGTCAGGGCGATGCGGGTGGCGCCGAACACGCGCTTGAGGCGCTGGTCCAGCACCGAGTAAAGCGTGCGCTCGCCCCAGGCCGGCTCGGGGATGGCGTCGGTGGGATAAGGGAACGCAGGCAGCGCCCCCCAGCCCGGCGAGGCCGGATCGGCCGGGTACTCCCAGCCATCGGCATCGCTGCGCGACACGCTCGCGCCCAGCACCAGCTCGTGCTCGCGGCCCAGCCACTGGAAGCGGCCGTCCAGCACCAGCGAACCCAGGTGTGCGGTGGACGCGTCCGCCCCTCCCCAGGGATAGCCGTAAAGGCCCAGGCCGGTCTCCGGATCCAGCCCGTCCGCACCTTCGTAGGCATAGAACATGCGGTCGTCGCCGGTGGCGCGCCGGTAGTTGTAGGCGGCCTTCAGCTGCCAGGCGTCGCCGAGGCGGTGTGTGTACTCGACGAAGGCGGTGTGGTTGGTGGTGTTCCACCAGGTCCAGTCCTGGGTGGTGGTGGCGCTGGTCGGCCACTGCGCCTGGGTGCCGTCGTTGTTCGCAAACAGCAGCGCGCCCCACATGATCCCGTCGGACTTCGCGCGCTGGTACGACCAGCCCAGCGCCAGGGTGCCGTTCGCCCCGACCTGGCCATCGACCACGCCGTAGACGAAGTCGCGCTGGTTGCTGTTGGCGCGCAGCCAGGAATCGCCGTCCTCGTGCGCGGCCACCACGCGGCCGGCCCAGGTGGCGTCGGCGGTGAACGGCGTGGAATAGTCCAGCTCGACGCGGGTGGTGTCCCAGGTGCCGCGGCTGATGCCCACGTTGCCCTGCCGCGCGTTGGTCGGGCGCTTGCGCACGTAGTTGATGGTGCCGGCCGCGTTGCCCACCCCGGTCAGCAGGCCATTGGCGCCGCGGATCACTTCCACCTTCTCGTAGCCGGCGGCATCGAACGCGCCGGTGGCGATGCCCCAGCTGTTGGGCATGCCCACGCCGTCGATCTGGGTGTTGAGGATGTCGAAACCGCGCGAGCTGTAGCTGGTGCGGTTGGTCTCCCACTCGTCCACCTGCACGCCGGTGGCCAGGCGCAGGGCCTCGTTGACGCTGTCGGCCCCGAACAGGTGCATCTGCTCGGCGGTGACCACGCTGATCGACTGCGGGGTCTCCCTGATCTCCAGGTCGAGGTTGGTGGCGCCGGTACTGGCGCGGCTGGCGCGCTGCGCGACCACCAGGACCGCGTCCAGCTCGGTGGCGGCCGGCACGCCGCTCTCCTCGGCCAGCACGGACGCGGCGGGCGCGGCCAGCGCGAGGGCCATCGCCACGCACGCGGCAAGGGTGCGGCGGGGGGCAGGCATCGGGACGGGAAACGACGGGGTGCAGCGAGGACTCACGTGACGGCTCCGGGAAGGACATGGAAGGCCGGTCGCCGGGCTCCGGCCCCGCCCGCCCAAGCCAACCGCGATGGCGGTTTCAGGCGTTGGGGCGGCATGGAGCAGTGGCATGGCGGTGGCGGCAGCGGTAACGCCCTGGCCGGCCGCTCATGCGTCCGGTGCCGGGCTGTGCAGCCTGCTGCCTTGGAGTGCCTCGCCTTTCCCGGCGCTGCATCGGCGGCCGCGGGTCCCTGCGGCCGTCCTGGGTGGAGCTGCTGCGCGCATTAAATGCGAATCGCTCTCATTCCGCAAGCGCCACGACTCCGCACCGGCGGTAGGGCGCGGATCAGGGGTCGATGGCGATGCCCAGCCGGCGGCACACCGGCCCGGCCAGGAGCGCACCCAGCACGGCGCTGGGGAAGCCGTACAGCAGTACCGGCACATACGCCATGGACGCCCCGCCCCCGGCATCGGGCCGGATGCAGTCCACGTAACCGGCCCACAGCAGCCATGGCGCGAACAGCGCGCAGGCGCCCACCGCGCGCAGCGGATTGGCGGTGGCCAGCGAGACCAGCGCCGGCAGCAGCGGCGGCAGGACGAAGACGCCCAGGCCGATGGCGAACCGGCGCAGGTCCTGGCCATGGCAGCCGAACCCCAGCACGGCCTGGAGGGCGATCACCACCGTGATCGCGAGGATGCCGGCAAGCCGCGCGCGGGGTCGTCGGATACGCATGGGTCTGCTGCACGAAACGAAACATCCGGCCGGAGCCGGGTGTTTCGATGGTTGCCTACCTGGCCTTGCCCTGGGCGGCGACCGCCGCGGCGGCGCGGGCCGCCGCTTCCGGATCGCCCAGATAGCGGTGCGAGACCACCTTCAGCTCGTCGTCCAGCTCGAACAGCAGCGGGATGCCGGTGGGGATGTTGAGCTCGAGGATCTCTTCCTTCGAGACGTTGTTGAGGTACTTGTACAGCGCGCGCAGCGAGTTGCCGTGCGCGGCCACCAGCACCGTCTTCCCCGACTTCAGCGAGGGCGCGATGGCGTCGTGCCAGTACGGCAGCACCCGGTCCAGGGTGGTGGCCAGCGACTCGGTCGACGGCAGCGCGTTGCGGTCCAGCCCGGCGTAGCGCGGGTCGTTGGCCGGGTGGCCGGCGTCGGACGGATCCATCGCCGGCGGCGGGATGTCGTAGGAGCGGCGCCAGATCTTGACCTGCTCCTCGCCGTGCTTGGCCGCGGTCTCGGCCTTGTCCAGGCCCTGCAGCGCGCCGTAGTGGCGCTCGTTGAGGCGCCAGCTCTTGTGCACCGGGATCCAGTCCTGGTCCAGCTCGCCCAGCGCGATGTTGAGGGTGCGGATGGCGCGCTTGAGCGTGGAGGTATAGGCCACGTCGAAGCGCAGGCCTTCCTCGCGCATCAGGCGGCCGCCGGCCGCGGCCTCGGCCCGGCCCTGCTCGGTGAGGTCGACGTCGACCCAGCCGGTGAAGCGGTTCTCGAGGTTCCACTGGCTCTGGCCGTGGCGCAGCAGGACTAGCTTGCGGGTCACTGTGTGGGGTCTCCGGTTCGGGGGCGAAAGCGAGGCCGATTGTAGCGGCAAGTTGTAGCGGCAAGTCGCCGCCGCAAGCCGCACCGCATCCGTCCGTCCGGGCGCGTACGGCCACCCCGGCGGCGGCGCGGAAAGCACCGTCGCGGCCACGCGCGCGCAGCGGCGCGCCGGGCATGCAATGCTGCGCCCCGGTCCTTCCCCGGAGCGCCGCCATGACCACCCTCGTCGAACCCCGCGTCCACGATCTCGGCAACGGCTTCCTGGTACGCCGCGCGGTCCCCTCCCTGCAGGCGCGCAGCGTCGGTCCCTTCGTGTTCGTCGACCACATGGGCCCGGTGGTGTTCGACCGCGGCCACGGCCTGGACGTGCGCCCGCATCCGCACATCGGCCTGGCCACGGTGACCTTCCTCTGGGACGGCGCGATCCGCCACCGCGACACCCTCGGCTCGGACCAGGTGATCCGCCCGGGCGACGTCAACTGGATGACCGCCGGCCGCGGCATCGCCCATTCCGAACGCACCCCGGCCGAGGAGCGGGCGACCGGCAGCACGGCCCACGGCATGCAGACCTGGGTGGCCCTGCCGCAGGCGCACGAGGAAGCCGAGCCGGCGTTCTTCCACCACCCTGCGGCCACCCTGCCGCAGCAACGGCGCGACGGCGCCTGGCTGCGGGTGCTGGCCGGGCGCGCCTACGGCGAGGAATCGCCGGTGCGGGTGTTCGCCGACACCCTCAGCGTGGCCATCGACCTGGAGCCCGACGCCGAAGTGGCGCTGGACACCGGCCATGCCGAGCGCGCGCTCTACATCCTCGAAGGCGAGGCCCAGCTCGACGGCCGCGACATCCCGGCCCGGCACCTGGTGCTGCCCGACCGCGGCACGCGCCCGGTGCTGCGTGCGCGCACCCCGCTGAAGGCCATGCTGCTGGGCGGCGAGCCGCTGGACGGGCGCCGCCACCTGTGGTGGAACTTCGTCTCCAGTTCCAGGGAACGCATCGAGCAGGCCAAGCAGGACTGGCTGGAAGGCCGTTTCGGCCAGATCGACGGCGACCCCGAGTTCATCCCCCTTCCCGCCCGCTGAACGCACGTCTCACGCAGGCTGCGACGCCCACGTCGACCTGCGTCCTCTTCGGTTACGATGGTGCAATGCAACAGCCAGACCCGAAGCGTGGACCCTCCATGCTCTACCAGCTGCATGAACTCAACCGCGCCATGATGGCCCCCTGGGTCCATCTGGCCGAAGCCAATGCCCGCATCTTCTCCGACCCCAACAGCTGGGTGTCGTCGCTGCCGGGGGCCGAGCGCATCGCCGCCAGCAACGAGCTGGTGCACCGCCTGGGCAAGGACTACGAGAAGCCTGCCTGGAACATCCACGAGGTGGAGGTCCAGGGCCGGCAGGTCCCGGTGCTCGAGCAGGAGGCGCTGCGCAAGCCGTTCTGCCGGCTGGTGCGCTTCAAGCGCTACAGCGACGACGCGGCCACCATCGCGGCGATGAAGGACGACCCGGTGGTGCTGGTGGTGGCGCCGCTGTCCGGCCACCACGCCACCCTGCTGCGCGACACCGTCTCCACCCTGCTGCGCGACCACAAGGTCTACGTGACCGACTGGGTCGACGCGCGCATGGTGCCGGTGGAAGCCGGCGCGTTCTGCCTGGACGACTACGTGGCCTACGTGGAGGACTTCATCCGCCACATCGGCGCGCGCGACCTGCACGTGGTCAGCGTGTGCCAGCCGACGGTGCCGGTGCTGGCCGCGGTGTCGCTGATGGCCGCGCGCGGCGAGCCGATCCCGCGCTCGCTGGTGATGATGGGCGGCCCGATCGACGCCCGCCGCAGCCCGACCGCGGTCAACAACCTGGCCACGCGCAATCCGCTGTCCTGGTTCGAGAACAACGTCATCCACACGGTGCCGCCGCCGTACCCGGGCCAGGGCCGCGACGTGTACCCGGGCTTCCTGCAGCACGCCGGCTTCATCGCCATGAACCCCAGCCGCCACTTCATGTCGCACTGGGACTTCTACTCCAACCTGGTCAAGGGCGACCTGCAGGACGCCGAGGCCCACCGCCGCTTCTACGACGAGTACAACGCGGTGCTGGACATGCCCGCCGAGTACTACCTGGACACCATCCGCATCGTGTTCCAGGAGTTCCTGCTGCCGCGCGGGGAATGGGTGATCGGCGGCGAGCGCGTGGATCCGGCGGCGATCAAGGACACCGCGATGTTCACCATCGAGGGCGAGCTGGACGACATCTCCGGCCTCGGCCAGACCGAGGCAGCACACGACCTGTGCAGCGGCATTGCCAAGTCGCACCAGAAGCACCTGATCGTCGAAGGCGCCGGCCACTACGGCATCTTCAGCGGCCGCCGCTGGCGCGAGAAGGTCTATCCGCAGGTGCGCGAGTTCATCGCCAGATACGCACGCGACTGAGCCTTGCCCCATTGGCACAACGGAAAGGCCGCCCCATGGGCGGCCTTTCTTCCTGCAGGACCGGGATGCCGGCTGCGTGCTCACTGCGCGCTGATGTCCTCGGGCGCCAACCGGCGCACCACCTTGCCGGCCTCGTCCAGGAACTCGACCGCGGCGGCGCCGTCGGCGGCCACCCTCAGCACCAGCCGGACCCTGCCTTCGGCGTCCCTCAGGGACAGCAGGGAGGAGCGCTCGTGGTCCTTGCCCAGGAACACGCGCGCGACATTGGCCGGTCCGCCGGTGAGTTCGACTTGGCGTTTCTGCCTCTCGTCCGGCGGCAAAGCATTCAGCTCCTCCAGGTTCTCCAACATTGGCTCGGACGATCCATCGGGCTGGTCCAGCACCGTGACTCCCGCCCAGCGGATGCCATCCCGTTCGTACTGACCGAACGTGGCCACCTGGTCCTGCTCGTACTGGTCGAAGGAAAAATGCCCTCCTGCACGGGGCTTTCCATCCGGACCGCGCGAGCCACCAAAGACCAGGCCACCGTTCTCGGTGCCCTCATCGTTGTAGAACAGCATGCCGGCGACCTCGCGCGGATGGCGGTGCTCCTTGCCGCGGAAGATCAGGCCCGGGAAACGCGTCCGGTTCGATACCACCAGGCGCAGCGTGCCGTCCGGCTCGCGCACGTTGATGCGCTGCACGTCGATCTCCTCGAAGCTGGCGCGCTTGCCCGGTGCGGCCGCGCCGGTCAGCAGGAAGGCGCATACGGCCACCGTCAGCGCGCCTGAATAGGCCAGCAGCCAGCGCATCGCGGTTCTCTGCTCCATGTCGTCCTCTCCACAGACGCCGCGGATCACGGCGGGGGCGACGTTACCGCACCGGGTTGCTCCCGGCAGGACCTTGGGGGCCAACCGCCGAAATTGCCGACCAGACTGCCGGATCGGGGCGCGAACGCGGCCCGGGTGCGCACATCCATCGCCGGATACGCGCGCGCCCGGGCCTTGCGCCACGGCTCCGGAAAACGGAAAGGCCGCCCCATGGGTGGCCGTTCCCCTTGCCCGGCGCGGAATGTCCAGGCCTGCGGCAGCCGCCCCCCTGCCTCGCCCCTGGCGCCGAGGCGTCGAGGGCCTCGACCCGCGGCACGGTTTCGGGAAGGACCGGCCGGCGCCATTGGCCGGCCGGGAGGCGGGCTCAGACCACCGGATTGCGCACCAGCAGGTGCTTGGCCAGCCAGCCGTGGCAGCGCCCGACCAGGCGCGCCAGGTGCAGGGTCGCGAACAGCAGCAGCAAGCCGATCGCGAACGCCAGCAGCGCGCCCGCCCAGCTGTCGGCCAGGGCGAAGTACAGGCCGTCCAGGTGGAAGCCGGGGCTATCCCACCAGCCGAACAGGGAGGCCAGCGGCGTCAGCAGCAGCCCCAGGCTCACCGCCAGCAGGGTCACGATGCAGCTGAAGTACGCCGTGCCCAGCGGCAGCATCGCCAGCATGTAGGCCATCGCCGTCCAGGTGCGGCCGTCGGTGAACAGCTCGCCGATGCGGGTCAGCCAGGGCTTGTCGCGCTGGATGTACAGCGGCCGCCGCGGCATGCGCACGCCCAGCAGCACCTCGACGATGCGCCCTTCCACCAGCGACAGCAGCCGCACCGACATCAGGAACAGCAGCAGCAGCGGCACGCCGATGATCAGGATCAGCAGTCCGCCCGAGGTGGAGATGCCGGTGACGACCCAAGTGAAATAGAACACGCCGGTGGCCAGCGACAGCAGCATGTAGAACAGCGCGCCGTAGGTGTACGGGTCGGCGGCCACGCCGAAGAAGCGGCCGACCAGCGAGCGCTGCTTCGGCGGACGCGGCGGGCGCAGGGCGCGGTTCACGGTGACCTCGGTCTCGCGGTAGATCTCGGCCACTTCCTCCGGCGCGCCGTAGCTGCCGGCCACCGAGGCAATCACCTCGGCCTCGTCGCGGCCGGCCTGCTCGGCCAGCTCCGAGCGCAGGTATTCCTCCGCGTCGTACAGCGCGTCCTGGACCAGCGCCGGATCCGCGCCGCGAAGCGCCTCGCGCAGCTGCTCCAGGTATTCCGGGATGGTGGTCGGCAGCGGCCGACCCTGCTTGGCGTTCATGCGCTTACTCCTCCAGGACGGAATCGACGGAATCGCGGGTGGCGCGCCAGGCGGCGGCCCATTGCGCCAGGACCTCGCGGCCGGCGCCGGTGATGCGGTAGCAGCGCCGCGGCGGGCCGGCATCGGATGGCTCGACGTGGCTTTCCAGCAGGCCTGCGCCCTCCAGGTTGCGCAGCACCGGGTACAGCGCGCTCTGCTTGCCGCTGAGCACGCCGCCGCCCACCTGCTCCAGGCGCTTGGCGATGAGGTAGCCGTACAGGGGCTCGCTGGCCCGCGCCAGCACCGCCAGCAGGACCAGCGACACGGTGCCGGCGCTGAGCTCCTTCTGGAACTTCTTCAGCTGGGCCTCGATGTCGACCATGGATGGGCTCCTCGCCTGCCTCTGGCAGGCTCCGGAGCAAGGCTATTCTTAACTTCGGTATAGCGGATGTGCCGATAGTCACCCGGGGCCGTACTGGCCCTGGCGGCCGGGGTCGGGCCAGAATCCGGGCTCCATTCCCAGGTGCCGCCCATGACCCTGCGCCCCGTCCTGCTCGCCTGCGCCCTGTGCGCCGCCTTCGCCGCTCCTGCCCCCGCCCAGGCCCAGACCCGCGGCCTCCAGGAGATCCTCGCCGACGCGCCGGCCTCGGCCTGGCGCGACCTGGACCCGGAGCGCACCCTGTACATGGACCTCGAAGCCGGCCGGGTGGTCATCGAGCTGGCGCCTGCGTTCGCCCCGGCGCACGCGCGCAACATCGCCACCCTTGCACGCGGCCATTTCTGGGACGGCACCAGCATCTACCGGGTGCAGGACAACTTCGTCGCCCAGTTCGGTGATGTCGATGGCGAGGACCCGGAGAAGGCGAAGGATCTCGGCCGGGCCGCACGCAAGCTGCCGGCGGAATTCGAGCGCGAGGCGGCGGGACTGGATTTCCACCGCCTGCCCGATGCCGATGGCTGGGCGCCGGAAGTCGGCTTCGTCGACGGCTTCCCCGCCGGCCGCGACCCGCACGAAGGCAAGGCCTGGCTGGCCCACTGCTACGGCATGGTCGGCGCCGGCCGCAACGCCGAGCCGGACAGCAGCATCGGCGCCGAGCTGTACGCGGTGATCGGCCAGTCGCCGCGCCAGCTGGACCGCAACATCACCCTGGTCGGTCGCGTGGTGAAGGGCATCGAGCTGCTCAGCTCGCTGCCGCGCGGACCCGAACCGATGGGCTTCTACGAAGACCCCGCCCAGCGCACGCCGATCCTCTCGGTGCGGCTGGCCAGCGAGGTGCCGGCCGGCGAACGCCTGCGCCTGCAGGCCCTGCGCACCGACAGCGCCGCCTTCGCCGAGCTGGTGGAAGCGCGCCGCAACCGCCGCGACGACTTCTACAAGCGCCCGGCCGGGCACATCGACCTGTGCAACGTGATGCTGCCGGTGCGCGTGGCCGCCGACTGAGGCTCAGCGCGCGCGCTGGCTGATCGCCACGCTGCCCAGGATCAGGGCGCCGGCCAGCAGCATGGCCAGGGTCACCGGCTCGCCCAGGAACACCCAGGCGAACAGCGCGCCGAACAGCGGCACCAGGTAGGTCACGGTGGACGTGCGCGCGGCGCCGATGCGGTGGATCAGGCCGTAGAAATAGATGAAGGCCAGCCCGGTGCACAGCACGCCCAGGCCGATGGCCGAGCCCCAGGCCTGCGCCGAGACCGCACCGGCCGGCCAGTGGGTGGCCGCCAGCGGCAGCAGCAGCAGCGCCGAGCAGCCCAGGGTCACCGCCGCCGAGGCCGCCGGCGGCAGCCCGGCCATGTAGCGCTTCACCAGGTTCAGGCCGACGCCGTACAGCAGCGCCGCGGTGGCGCCGGCGAACACCGCCGGGCCGATGCTCAGACCGGACACCTTGGCCGTGGCCAGCACCACCACGCCGATGAAGCCGGTCAGCAGCGCCACGGCGCGGCGTGCGCCGATCTTCTCGCCGAACACCAGGTACGCCACCAGTGCGGCGAACAGCACGACCATGGCGTTGCAGATCGCGCCGATCGCCGCCGGCGCGCGCTGCGCCGCCCAGGCGAACAGCAGGAACGGCAGCGCCGAGTTCACCACGCCGATGGCCGCCAGCTTCGGCCAGATGCGCAACGGGAACTGCGCCCGCGCCAGCCACAGGAACGGCAGCAGCACCATCGCCCCCAGTGCCAGGCGCAGCTCCACCAGGGCGTAGGGCCCGAACTCCGGCGCGGCCACCCGCATGAACAGGAACGAGCCGCCCCATACCGCGCCCAGCGCAAGCAGTTCCAGCGGGGTGCGCCAGTCGCGGGCGCCGGCCACGGGCGCGGCGCCGGCTTCCAGGCATTGCTTGGTGCCATCCATCGGTATCTCCTCGGGTAACCGGAGCGGCCACGTCGCGCACGCGGCGCGACGGCCAGGGGGAAGGAATCGTGCGCCGGTGGCTGCCTTGCCGCTCGCCGTTTCCGGACATCGCATCACCGGCGCGATGGCCACAGCTTCGGCGTCGCCGGGCGCGCCGACAAGCGCGTAGTATCGGGGCGAGCCACAAATCTGGTTCGTGCCTCGCATGGTCATCCGTCCTGCCCTGCTGCCCGCGCTGGCGGTGTTCGCCGCCGCCGCGCGCCACCAGAACTTCGCCCACGCCGCCGAGGAACTGCACCTGACCGCCAGCGCGGTCAGCCACCACGTGCGCAAGCTGGAATCGCTGCTGGGCACGACCCTGTTCCAGCGCCACGCCCGCGGCGTCACCCTCACCCCCGAGGGCCGGCAGCTGGCCGACGCCGCCGCCGCGGCACTGGCCGACGTCTCGGCGGTGGCCGGCAACCTGCGGCCGGATGCAGGCACCCGGGTGCTGCGGATCAGCACCCTGCATTCGCTGGTGCACTGCTGGCTGCTGCCACGGTTGCCGCAGTTTTGCGCCGCGCACCCGGAAGTCAGGCTGGAGATCGACACCAGCCCGGCGCTGGCGCGCTTCGACGAGGGCGGCCCCGACCTGGCGGTGCGCTATGGCCCCGGGCACTGGCCCGGGCTGGTGGCGCACCACCTGATGGACGATGCGATGTTCCCGGTGGCTTCGCCGCGCCTGCCGGGCGTGGCCGGCATCACCGATCCGCGCCAGATCGCGTCGCTGCCGCTGATTTCGGACCTGACCCAGCAGGGCTGGCGCGAATGGTTCCGCGCCGCCGGCGTGCGCGGCGTGCGGCTGCCGCCGATGCACAGCTTCAGCGACAGCACGGACGCCATGCGCGCGGCCGCCGAAGGCATTGGCGCGACCCTGGCCCGCCGCCACCTGGCGCTGGGCTGGCTGGAGCGCGGCGACGTGGTGCGGCTGCCCGGACCGACGATGCAGGCGCGGTTCGCGTACTACGCGGTGTATCCGGCGCACCGCCCGCTGGCGCCGGCGGCCTCGAAGTTCATCGACTGGATCAAGCAGCAGGCCAAGGAGGCGCCATGGGCCGACGCGCCGGAACGGCGGCCGCCCGGCGCGCGCCGGCGCAAGGCCCGGGAGGAGGCCTTCCTCACCCGGCCTTGAAACCGGCGTGGCTAGGCTGCGCGGCATCCATCGGGAGAGTCCGCCATGCCCCAGCTACGCCTCCGCATCATCGGCAACCAGGACGACCTGCGCGCGGTCGCCGACCTGCTGCAAAGCATCGAGGGCGTCGAGCACGTCGAGGAAGTGGCCGACCTGATGCCCCGCCTGGACGACGAGGATTCCAGCTCGGCCGGCCTGTCCGACGACATCGGCCCCGGCGCGCACGACCTGGAGATCGAGGCGCCCAACGATTACACCGCCCGGCGCGTGCGCCAGGCGGTGGAGGAGCTGGCGATGCGCCTGGGCCTGGTGGTGGAGTTCGAGGCGGAAGAGGAATAGGCCGCCGCCGCGCTACACGCTGGCGCCGTCGAAGCGCACCACCTTCAGCGCGTCCAGGTCCACCTCCGGCAGGCAGCGCACGTTGATCGCCACGGTCGCGGTGCCGTCCGGGGCGGTACCCTCGCCGAACGGCGCGATGCCGCAGGTCGGGCAGAAGTGGTGCTGGATGTGCTTGCGGTTGAACAGGTAGGTGCCCAGCCGCTCGCGCGGGGTGGCCAGCTCGAACGCGCTGGCCGGCACGAACCACAGCAGGCCGCCGCGCCGCCGGCACATCGAGCAGTTGCAGTCGACCACCTGGTCGATCTGTCCTTCGACGGTGAACGCGATGCCGCCGCAATGGCAGCTTCCCTGGTACTTCATGGTGTCCTCCCCGTGCGTGGTGGCGCGGCCCAGCCAATGGCAGGGGCATGGGCGGCGCCTTGCCCCTATCCTGCGCCATCCCTCGACACCGGTATAGCCATGCGCCCGAACCTGCGCCCCTGCCTGCTGGCCCTCGCCCTGCTCGCGCCGCTGGCGGCCTGCCAGAAGCCCGAAGCCCCGGAAGCCGCGTCCACCGCCACCGCGCCCAGCCCGGCCGACGCCGCCTTCGCTGACCTGTCCGCGCGCGCGCTCGAGGCCTGGATGCGCTTGTCGCCGGTGGCCGCCACCCAGGCCGGCGACCACCGCCATGACGCCGAGCTGGACGACCTCTCCGCCGAGGGCCGCCGCCAGGCGCTGGAGACCAGCCGCGCCCTGCTGGCCGAACTGGATGCGCTGGACGTGGCCGCGCTGTCCCGCGACAACCAGGTCGACGCCGCGATCCTGCGCAACCGCCTGGAGTACGACATCTGGAGCGCGGAAGTGCTGCAGCCCTGGGCCTGGGACCCGCAGGTCTACGGCGACCTCGCCGGCAGCGCGATCTACGGACTGATGGCGCGCGAGTTCGCGCCGCTGCCCGAACGCCTCAGGTCGGCCACCGCGCGCATGCGCCTGATCCCCGGCCTGCTGGCGCAGGCGCGCGCCAACCTCGATCCGGCGCGGGTGCCGAAGATCCACGCCGAGACCGTGGCCCGGCAGAACTCCGGCCTGCTGGGCCTGGTGGACCTGCTCGTGGTCCCGGCGCTGGACCAGCTGGACGCGGCCGACCGCCGGGCCGCCGAGGAGGCGATCGCCGGCCTGCGCGCGGCCGTGGTCGAGCACCAGGCATGGCTGGACCGGACCCTGGTCCCGAACGCGCGCGGCGACTTCCGCATCGGCGCGGAGCTGTACGACCGCAAGCTGCAGTTCGCCCTGCTGTCCTCGCTGTCGCGCGCGCAGATCCGCCAGCGCGCCGAGGCCGAGCTGGAGCGCGTGCGCGCGGAGATGTACGGCATCGCCCGCACGGTGCTGGCCGACCGCCCGGGTGTCCCCGAACTGCCGGACTCCCCGACCCCGGAACAGCAGCAGGCGGCGATCGAGGCCGCACTGGAGCTGGCCTACGCCGAGCGCCCGGCGCGCGACCGCGTGGTCCCCGACGCCGAGGCGGCGCTGGCGCAGGCCACGGCGTTCGTGCGGGAGAAGGACCTGGTGACCCTGCCCGACGCGCCGGTGGAAATCATCGAGATGCCCGAATTCCAGCGCGGCGTGGCGGTGGCCTATTGCGACTCGCCCGGCCCGCTGGACCGCAACCTCAAGACCTTCTACGCGGTCTCGCCGATCCCGGAGGAATGGACCCAGGAACAGGTGGACTCGTTCCTGCGCGAATACAACTCGCGCATGATCCACCTGCTGAGCATCCACGAGGGCACGCCCGGCCACTACCTGGAGGGCTGGCACTCGGCGCGGCATCCCTCCACCCTGCGCGCGGTGCTGCGCTCCGGTCCGTTCGCCGAGGGCTGGGCAGTGTACACCGAGAAGGTGATGGCCGACGCCGGCTACCTTGGCAACGACCCGCTGTTCCGCCTGGTGCAGCTGAAGTTCTACCTGCGCACCATCGCCAACGCGATCCTCGACCAGGGCGTGCACGTGGACGGCTGGAGCCGCGAGCAGGCCATGGACCTGATGGTCCGGAAGACCTTCCAGCAGGAGCGCGAGGCCGCCGGCAAGTGGGTGCGCGCGCAGCTGACCTCGGCGCAGCTGCCGACCTACTTCGTCGGCGCGCAGGAGCACTTCGACATGCGTGCCGCGGCGGAGGCGGAGCTGGGCGAGCGTTTCGACGCGAAGACCTACCACGACCAGGTCCTGTCCCACGGTGCCCCGCCGGTGCGCTTCGTGCGGCAGCTGCTGCTGGGCGAACCGGTGAGGTGACCGGTTCGTGATTCGTGATTGGTGATCCGCGGGAGCCGCCGTCGTCCCGGCATTGGCCGGAGCGACGGGACGCATGCGCAGCCCGGATACGCGGAGCGCGTCCGGGCTGACGCGCCTGCCATGCCAGCCGAAGCCATGGCCGAATGTGCCTGGAGCCGGCACTGCCCTGGCGGGGGCTTACTCCACCGGCTTCAGCACCAGGTCCTGGAAGTCGAAGCTGAAGTCGGTCAGGTCCGAGGCCGCCTCCATCCGCGCCTCGCGCACCTTGCCGTCCGGATCCAGATGGAAGGTGACGAAGGCATCGCCGTTGAGCGTGCGCTCGCGCCACTTCACCAGGAAGGTGTCGTGCTGCCAGTGCTGCAGCTCGCCCACCAGCAGCGGGCTGCGGGTGAAGCGCATCAGCAGGCGCCCGTTCTCCTGCTTCACCTCGACGTCGCCGTACCAGGCATCGCGGTAGGTCGCGGCGTAGCCGGACAGCGGCAGCGAGGGCTTGGAGCGCTTGTCGCGCGCGGCCACGCGCTTGGCCCAGGCGTCGTCGGCGCGGGCCTTCGACTTTTCCGCCGCCGCGGCATAGGCCGCCACCCAGTCGACCCGTTCGGCCGGCTGCAGGAAGGCGTCGAGCACGTGCAGGGTGACGGCGTTGAACGCGCCGCCGGATTCCTGGTTGGTCAGCACCACCACGCCCAGGTTGCGCCCCGGCACCAGGGTCACCCGCGAGACCATGCCGGGCCAGCCGCCGGTGTGCCACACCAGCTTCTCGCCGCGGTAGGTCGACAGCATCCAGCCCTCGCCGTAGCCGAGGAAGTCCGGCCTGGACGCGGCCAGTTCCGGCACCGCCGGCTCGGGGATGTTGATCGGCGTGTGCAGCGTCCACATCGACTTGTGCCGGCGCTCGGAGAACAGCCGCTGCTCCCGGCCCTCGGCATCGGTGTAGCGGCCGCCGGCCAGCTGCGCGTTCATCCAGCGCGCCATGTCGTGCACGCTGGAGTAGATGCCACCGGCGCCGGCGGCGTTGTGCCAGGTGAGCGGGAAGGTCGGGCGCAGGGTGGTGAAGTCGGCCTTGGCATGGCCGCTGGCGGCGCGGTCGCCGGGACGCAGGGCGTCGGCGTTGAAGCGCGTCCCGGCCATCCCCAGCGGGTCGAAGAAGCGCTGCTGCAGGAACTGCGCGTAGGACTGGCCGGAGACCCGCTCGATCAGCAGGGTGGCCGCGGCGTACAGGATGTTGTCGTAGGCATAGCGCTCGCGGAAGCTGCTTGCCAGCGGCACGTCCTTCAGGCGCGCCACCACTTCCTCGGTGCTGTAGTCGCTGCCCGGCCAGAACAGCAGGTCGCCGGCGCCCAGGCCCAGGCCGCTGCGGTGGGTCAGCAGGTCGCGCACGCGCATCTGCGCGGTGACGTAGGGATCGGCCATGCGGAACTCCGGCAGGTGCTCGACCACCCGGTCTTCCAGCGACAGCTTGCCCTCGTCGGCCAGCATCGCCAGCGAGGCGGCGGTGAAGGCCTTGGTGTTGGAGGCGATGGCGAACAGGGTGTGGGCATCCACCGGATCGGGCTTGCCCAGCTCGCGCACGCCCCAGCCGCCCTCGAACACCACCTGGCCATCCTTGACCACCGCCACGGCGATACCCGGCACCTCGAAGCGCTCGCGCGCCGCTTCCACCCAGGCGCCAAGCTGGGCCGGATCCAGCGCGACCTGCGCCGGAGCGGTGGCGGCGGCGGGCTCCTGCGCCACGGCCGGTGCCAACGGCACCAGGCCCAGCGCGAGCAGGCAGGACAGGCACAGGGACGAAGGGCGCAGGGCCATGGGCAGCTCCGGTATGGGTGTGCGCCGATTCTAGGCGCAGCCGCCGTGCGCGCCCGAGTGTCGGAAGTCGGGGCGTGGCCGATGCAGGACCCGCGCGCCGGGTCGGCTACGATCGACATCCGCTCCTCCCCGGCCACCGCCATGTCCGACCTGTTCGATCCCGCCCCCGCCGCTTCCGGCCAGCCGCGCATCCGCGTCGGCATCGGCGGCTGGACCTATGCGCCGTGGCGCGGCGGCGTGTTCTACCCGGAGAAGCTGGTGCAGCGGCGCGAGCTGGAATACGCCAGCCGCCACGTCACCGCGATCGAGATCAACGGCACCTACTACGGCGCGCAGAAACCGGAGACCTACGCCCGCTGGCGCGACGAGACCCCGCCGGGCTTCGTGTTCACCGCCAAGGCGCCGAAGCGGATCATGGCCAGCCGCCGCCTGGCCGGCACCGGCGCGCAGGTGCAGGACTTCGCCGGCGGCATCGCCACCCTGGGCGACCGCCTCGGCGCCATCCTGTGGCAGTTCGACCGCGGCCAGAGCCCGTCGCTGGAGGCGCTGGCCGACTTCGTCGCCCTGCTGCCGCCGGAGGTGGACGGCCTGCGCCTGCGCCACGCGCTGGAACTGCGCGACCCCGCGGCCTTCACCCCGGAGCTGCTGGCCCTGCTGCGCCGGCACAACATCGCCCTGGTCGCGGCCGCCTCCGACGAGCACCCGTCCTTCGCCGACATCACCGCCGACTTCGTCTACGCGCGGGTGATGCAGGCACGCGCCGGGCTGGCGCAGGGCTATGCGGACGCGGAGCTGGACGCCTGGGCCGCACGGGCCCGCGCCTGGCATGCCGGCGAGGATCCGGCGGGCCTGGCGCACGTCGGTCCGCCGCTGCCGCCCGCGAAGCCGCGCGAGGTGTTCGTGTTCTTCATCGCCGCGGCCAAGGAGCGCAACCCGGCCGCGGCCATGGCCTTGCTGCAGCGCCTGTCCGCGGCCTGAGCCCGCCCGTCGCCGGCCCCTGCCCGGCCGCGGCGGTCCGTGCGAGGATGCGCGCCCATGAGCGCGCCCGCATCCGTACGCCGTCCCGTTCCCACCCGCCATGCCCTGGCCCTGCTCGCCGCCTACGCGGCGATCTGGACCGCCCTGGCCATCAATCCCAGCTACCGCGAGGACTGGGCCCTGGAGAACGTGCTGGTGGTGGCCGCGGTGGCGCTGCTGCCGGTGCTGTGGCGGCGCATGCCGCTGGCCTGGCCCAGCTGCATCGGCCTGTTCGTGTTCGGCGTGCTGCACGCCATCGGCGCGCACTACACCTATGCCGAGGTGCCGTACGACGCGTTCTTCCGCGACCACTTCGGCTTCTCGGTCGATGCCCTGTTCGGCTTCCAGCGCAATACCTACGACCGCCTGGTGCACTTCGGCTACGGCCTGCTGCTGGCCCCGGCCTGCGTCGAGCTGCTGGACCGGGTGGCGCCGCCGCGCGGGGCATGGCGCTACGTGCTGCCGGTGAGCTTCGTGATGTCCCACGCGCTGTTGTTCGAGATCTTCGAGTGGCTGGCCGCCAGCATGTTCGGCGGCGACCTGGGCCAGGCCTACCTGGGCACCCAGGGCGACGAGTGGGACGCGCAGAAGGACATGCTGCTGGCCACCCTGGGCGCGGCCTTGTCGGTCACGGCGCTGGGCCTGGCCGGCTGGCTGTCGCCGCGGCGCTGAGCCCATGGACGCGCGCCGGCGGCCCCGCCGCGGGCGATAATGCGCCATGCCGATGAACCCCCACACCCGCGCCCTGCTGCAGGTCCACTTCTGCGTCCTGCTGTGGGGCTTCACCGCCATCCTCGGCAAGCTGATCGCGCTGCCCGCGCTGCCCCTGGTGTGGTGGCGCATGCTGCTGGTGGTCGCCGCCCTGGCCCTGCTGCCGCGCGTATGGCGCGGGCTGCGCGCAATGCCGCCGCGGCTGGTGGCCGGCTACGCCGGCGTCGGCGTGCTGGTGGCCCTGCACTGGCTGACCTTCTACGGTGCGATCAAGCTGGCCAATGCCTCGGTGGCGGCCACCTGCATCGCCCTGGCGCCGGTGTTCACCGCGGTGATCGAGCCCTGGGTGGCGCGGCGCCCGTTCCGCCCGCGCGAGCTGGTGCTGGGCGTGGCGGTGCTGCCGGGCGTGGCCCTGGTGGTCGGTGGCGTGCCGGACGGCATGCGCGCCGGCGTGGCGGTGGGCGCGCTCTCGGCGCTGCTGGTGGCGGTGTTCGGCTCGCTCAACAAGCGCCTGGTCGAGCATGCCGATCCGCTGACCGTCACCGCGCTGGAACTGGGCGCCGGCACCCTGGTGCTGGGCGCGCTGGCGCCGCTGATGCCGCTGCTGGCGCCGGAGTTCGCCGGCCGGCTGCTGGCCCTGCCGGGCCTGCGCGACGGCATCCTGCTGCTGGTCCTGGCACTGGCCTGCACCCTGCTGCCGTTCGCGCTGGCGCTGGTGGCGCTGCGCCGGCTCAGCGCCTACGCGGTGCAGCTGGTGACCAACCTCGAGCCGGTGTACGCGATCGTGCTGGCGGCGCTGCTGCTGGGCGAGCAGCGCGAGCTGAGCCTGCAGTTCTACCTGGGCGTGGCCATCGTCCTGGCCGCGGTGTTCCTGGACCCGCTGCTGTCGCGCCGGCGCCCAGCGGCGAGCGCGCCGGCGGCGGACGCCGCGCGCCAGCTGGTGGACTGATTCAGTCGGCCACTTCCACCCGCGCGCGGCCGCCGACCTTGGCGCGGTACATGGCCGCGTCGGCGCGGGCCACCGCCTGCCCCGGCTCCTCGCCGGGGCGCCACTGCGCCACGCCGATGCTGGCGGTCACCCCGCCGCCGCCCTCCACCACCGCCACCGCGCGGACCAGGCTCTCGCAATGCGCGCGCCTGCCCCAGGTCCAGGCCCGGCAGCAGCAGCGCGAACTCCTCGCCGCCATACCGCGCCGCCACGCCCACGCCCTGCATCCGCTCGCCCAGCGCGTGGCCGACCTGGACCAGCACGCGGTCGCCGGCGGCGTGGCCGTAGGTGTCGTTGATCGATTTGAAGTGGTCCAGGTCCAGCACCGCCAGCGACAGCGGCGTGCCCTCGCGCCCCGCCCGCTCCACCGCCGCGCGCAGTGCCTCGCCGTAGCCTCGGCGGTTGCGCAGCCCGGTCAGCGGGTCGGTACGGGTCTGCTCGGCCAGGTCGGCGTTCTGCGCCTCCAGCAGCTGCGAGTAGTGCAGCAGCTGCTGCTCGTACCAGGCGCATTCGCGCACGTACAGGTTCAGCGCCTCGGTGGTGCGGCGCAGTTCGATCAGGAAGCCGGCCTGGCGCGCCAGCGCGCGCAGCGCCTCCGCACCCTCCTCGCCCAGTACCCGCGGGCGGCTGTCGAACACGCACAGGCTGCCCAGGGCGTGGCCTTCGGCATCCAGCAGCGGCACCCCGGCGTAGAAGCGGATGTGCAGGCCGCCGGTGACCAGCGGGTTGGCGGCAAAGCGCGGGTCGCGGGTGGCGTCCTCCACCACCAGCATGCGCTGCGGCTCGAGGATGGTGTGCGCGCAAAAGGCGGCGTCGCGCGGGGTCTCGCAGGCGTCGAAGCCGGTGCGCGCCTTGAACCACTGGCGCTCGGCGTCGATCAGCGAGACCGCCGCCATCGGCGCGCCGGTGATCGCCGAGGCCAGCGCCACCAGGTCGTCGAACGCCTGCTCGCGCGGGGTGTCGAGCAGGCGGGTGGCGCGCAGCGCCGCCAGCCGTTCGGCTTCGTTGCCCGGTCGCGGCGGACGCGGCGCTGGTGCTGTTGCCGGCTGCATGGTCTTCACCAGTTGTCGAACTGCGGGAGCAGGCCGCGCAGTTCCTCCGGGGTCAGGTTGCGCCACTGCCCGGGCTTGAGTGCGCCGAGCCTGACGTTGTCGATGCGCACCCGCCGCAGCTGGGTGACGCGGTAGCCGAACGCGGCTGACATCAGCCGGATCTGCCGGTTCAGGCCCTGGCGCAGCACGATGCGGAAGCCGAACTTGGCGATCCGGCTGGTGCGGCACGGCAGGGTCATCTGCCCGTGCACCGGCACGCCGCGGGCCATGCCGCGCAGGAACTCGTCGGTCACCGGCTTGTTCACCGCCACCAGGTACTCCTTCTCGTGCCCGTTCTCGGCGCGCAGGATCTCGTTGACGATGTCGCCGTTGCTGGTCAGCAGGATCAGGCCTTCCGAATCCTTGTCCAGGCGGCCGATCGGGAAGATCCGCTGCTCGTGGCCGACGAAGTCGACGATGTTGCCCTTCACCGAGCTCTCGGTGGTGCAGGTGATG
>Ga0180223_1000390_pt1 | contig 58815 bp, 57 predicted proteins | sample eDN5th30CKraftOP_FD_151337 | JGI IMG/M metagenome (GOLD analysis project Ga0180223, IMG submission 151337) | Enriched Organic Plus compost microbial communities from Emeryville, California, USA - eDNA 5th pass 30_C Kraft OP (version 2) (version 2) ... | reverse complement strand
CTTCTGCAAGCTCAAGGAGTTCAAGCGCATCGCCATGCGAGCCTGCAAAACAGATCGCAGCTTCTCAGCCATGATCTATCTCGCCGCTGCCGTCATCAATTCACGATGAATCCCCACGCGCCTTAGAGCATCGGACCGAAAAGTGGAATCCACTTTTCGGAAAAATCCGATGCACCAGCAATGAGATAGATCATCGTTACCGCGTCCGAAAGGACGCGCGATGATCTAGCTATCGGAACCCGGCCATTCGGCCGGAGCCGGAGTATCGAGACCGAGATCGAGCAGGCCAATGGCGCGCCGCGCGATCTGGTCGACGATCGCTGCGATGTCGCGCGGCCTCAGGTAGAAGGCAGGCACGGGCGGCGCGACGATCGCGCCATATTCCGTGACCTGGGCCATGGCGCGCAGATGGCCGAGATGCAGCGGGCTCTCCCTGACCAGCAGCACGAGCCGCCGACGTTCCTTGAGCTGGACGTCGGCTGCGCGTGCCAGCAGATCCCCGAGCCCGCCATAGGCGATGGCGCCGAGGCTGCGCATCGAGCAGGGCGCGACGATCATGCCGGCGGTGCGGAAGGAGCCGCTGGCGATGCTGGCGCCGATGTCGCGATGATCGTGGCAATGCGAGGCCAGCGCCCGTGCCCGCGCCGGCGCGTCCGGGTCAATTTCCGTCGCGAGCGTCCGTTCCGCGGCCGGGGAGACGACGAGATGCGTCTCGATCCGGCAGGTTTCGGATAGCCGCTCCAGTACCCGGAGCCCGATCGCCGCGCCCGAGGCGCCGCTGATCCCGACGACGACGCGCACCGGCCGGGTCATGATGCGGCTCCGGGTGCTGGCGCCAGCCCAAGTGCCGGCCAGAGTGCGTCGATGCGGGCGATGGTCTGCGGGTCCATGGCCATCGGCCGGCCCCATTCGCGCTCGGTCTCCGGAGCGAGCTTGTTGGTGGCGTCGATGCCGAGCTTGCCGCCCAGACCCGGTTTCGGCGAGGCGAAGTCGAGATAGTCGATCGGCGTGTCGGCGAGGGTGACGAGGTCGCGGCTGGCGTCGGCGCGGGTCGCGACCGCCCACATCACTTGCGCCCAATCGCGCGGGTCGATGTCAGCGTCCACGACGATCACGAGCTTGGTGTAGCTGAATTGCGGCAGCAGCGACCACAGGCCGAGCATGAGGCGGCGCGCCTGTCCCGGATAGCGCTTGGCGATGGCGACGACGGCGATCCGGTAGGAGCAGGCTTCCGGCGGCAGCCAGGCATCGGTCACCTCCGGAAATTGCTGCCGTAGCAGCGGCAGGAACAGGGTGTTCAGCGCCTCGCCGATGCGCGAGGGTTCGTCCGGCGCGCGGCCCGTGAAGGTCGAGAGATAGAGGGCCGCCCGCCGCATCGTCACCGCCGTGACCCTCATCACCGGGAAGGGCTCAACCGCGTTGTAGTAGCCGGTGTGATCGCCATAAGGGCCTTCCGGCGCCGTCTCGTCCGGCGAGACGAGGCCTTCGATCACGATTTCTGCCTCCGCCGGCGCCGACAGCGGAATGCTGACGCAGGGGACGAGCGCCGGCCGCTCGCCGCGAAGCAGGCCGGAGAAATGCAGCTCTGGCACCGTTTCCGGCAGCGGCAGCACGGCCGAGAGGATCGTGGCCGGGTCGGCGCCGATCACCACGGCGACCGGCATCTCGCGCCGGAGCCGCCGCCATTGCGCATGGTGGCGTGCGCCGCCGCGGTGGGCGAGCCAGCGCAGGATGGCGCGATCGCGCCCGAGCACCTGCATGCGGTAGACGCCGAGATTGCTCTCCTCCTGGGACGAGGAATCGGGTGGCACCGTCAGCACCAAAGGCCAGGTGATCAACGGTGCCGGCTCGCCCGGCCAGCAGAGCTGGATCGGCAGCGCCGCCAGATCGATCGCCTCGCCTCGGAAGACCAGCTCCTGCACCGGCGCCCGCTTGCGGGCGCGCGGGCGCATCGCGAGAGCCGCGCGCGCCAGCGGCAGCGCCCGCCAGGCTTCGGTCAGCCCGCGCGGCGGCCGGGGCTCGCGCAACGCGGCGAGCATGCGGCCGAGCGCGGGCAGGTTGCGCTCCTCGACCCCCAGCCCCCAGGCGACGCGCTCCACCGTGCCGAACAGATTGGTCAGCAGCGGAGTGCGGGAGACCGTTCCGTCCGCCTGGACGGGGCGTTCGAACAGCAGTGCCGGCCCGCCATCCGCGATGACGCGGCGGTGGATCTCGGTGATCTCGTGCACCACGCTGACGGGTTGGGCGATCCGCCGGAGCTGCCCGGCGGCATCGAGATGGGCGAGGAAGGCGCTGAGGTCGCGAAAGCGGGGCAGGTCGCGGATCGGCAAGGGCAGGGGCTCCGGTTGCCGGACCATCGCCCGCTTCATTCGCGGCCGTCTTTGCGCCGGAGCAACGAGCACGCCGGCTCCCACCCTAGTCTGCCGCGTCGGAGGACAGCGATGCCGGAACCGAAGACGACAGGAGTGGATATGGCGACGCTGCGGTTGCCGCCCTGGTTGGGGCGGGCCATGGCGCCGCTGCCGCTCGCGCCGTTGCAGCCGGCTCTGGCCCTGCTGCTCGCCCGCATCGGTTGGACCCATTCCGACCTCTGCGATCGCCTGGGCGAGCATGCGCAGAAGCGCTTCGGCATCGATCCGATCGATCTGCCCTTTGCCTTCGTGCTGGAGCCGAAGCCGCGTCGGCCGTCGGTACGCGCTGTTCGCGAATTGCCGACCGAGATCGATGCTAGTATCCGCGGCCCGCTGGCGGGGCTGATCGGCATGGCGGAAGGCACGCTCGACGGTGACGCCCTGTTCTTCTCGCGCGTGCTCTGGGTAGAGGGCGACGTCTCTGCCGCGCTCGCGCTGCGCAACGCCATCGACGATGCCCGCATCGACTTCGGTGTGCTCCTGTTCGGTGGCCTCGGACCTGTGGGCGCGCGTCTGGCGGATGTCCTGCGCGCGCGGATGCGGGTGCGGCCCGGCGCATCGGAGGATCGGGCGTGGAATTGATCTGTCCAGCCGGGACGCCGGCGAGCCTCGAAGCGGCGGTCGAGGCGGGGGCCGATGCCGTCTATTGCGGCTTCCGCGACGAAACCAACGCCCGCAATTTCCCCGGCCTCAACTTCTCGCGCGAGGAATTGCGCAGAGGCATCGCCTTCGCGCGTCGTCACGGCGTCAGGGTGCTGGTCGCGATCAACACGTTCGCGGGGGCCGGCTCCTTCGGACTCTGGCAGGCGGCGATCGATGACGCCGTCGCGGCCGGGGCCGATGCCCTGATCCTGGCCGACCTCGCGACGCTCGACTATGCCGCGCGCCGCCATCCCGAACAGCGGCTGCACGTCTCGGTGCAGGCGGGAGCGGCCAATCCCGACGCGATCCGCTTCTATGCCGAGAGCTTCGGTGCGCGCCGTGTCGTGCTGCCGCGCGTGCTCAGCGTGCCGGAGATCGCCCTGATCGTGCGCGAGAGTGGCTGCGAGACCGAGGTTTTCGTCTTTGGCGGCCTGTGCGTGATGGAGGAGGGCCGCTGCTCGCTCTCCTCCTACGCCACCGGCCGGTCGCCGAACATGAACGGTGTCTGCTCTCCGGCGAGCCATGTCGCCTATGCCGAGCGCGACGGGCGCATCGTCTCGACGCTCGGCGGCTTCACCATCAACAGCTTCGGCAGGGACGAGCCGGCCGGCTATCCGACCCTGTGTAAGGGCCGCTTCGCTACGCCCCGGGGCTCCGGCTACATCTTCGAGGAGCCGGTCAGTCTCGATGCCGCAATGCTGTTGCCGGCTTTGCGCGACGCCGGCGTGACCGCGCTCAAGATCGAGGGCCGTCAGCGCGGCCGCGCCTATATCGCCGGCGTTGTGCGCTCCTTCCGCAGCATTCTCGCGGCGCTCGATGAGGGCCGCAGCGCTCCCGCCGCCGGTCTTGTCGCCATGGCGGAAGGGCAGGCGAGCACGGTCGGCGCCTATCGCAAGAACTGGCGCTAGCGGTCGGGATCGAAGGAAGGAAACGCGGCGATGCAGCTCACCCTCGGCCCGGTCCTCTATCACTGGGCGCCGGAACGCTGGCGCGATTTCCATTTCCGGATCGCGGATGAGGCGCCGGTCGACGCGGTGGTGGTCGGCGAGGCCGTCTGTTCGAAGCGCACCCCTTTCAAGCAGGACCATATCCTCGCCGTGGTCGAGCGGCTCGAAGCGGCCGGCAAGCGGGTGCTGCACGCCTCGCTGATCCTGGTCTCCCTGCCGCGCGAGCGCCGCCAGACGCGCGAGCTGATGCAGGCCGAAGCGGCCGAGGTCGAAATCAACGATCTGAGCTGCCTCGCCTCGATCGGCGCGCGGCCCTTCGCGGTCGGCCCCTTCGTCAATGTCTACAATGAAGGCGCAGCGGGCTTCCTGGCGCGGCGAGGCGCGACGCGCATCTGCCTGCCGCCGGAGCTACCTCTGTCGGCCGTCAGGGCCATCGCTGAAGCGCTTCCCCGACTCGCCGTCGAGGTCTTTGCCTTCGGCAAGGTGCCGCTCGCGATCTCGGCGCGCTGCTACCATGCCCGCGCCCACAAGCTGACCAAGGACCATTGCCGCTTCGTCTGCGAGCAGGATCCCGACGGCATGCCGGTCAGGACGCTCGACGGCGCCGGCTTCCTCTCGGTCAACGGCGTGCAGACCCTGTCGCATGGTTCGGCCAGCCTGCTGCGCGACATTCCGGCGCTGCGCACGGCCGGGGTCGCGTCGCTCAGGCTCTCGCCGCAGGACTGCGACATGGTCGCGGTCGCGCGGCTGTTCCGCGACGTCGCCGACGGACGGCTCGATCCGGACAATGCCGAGAGCCGTCTTGAAAGGCTCTATCCCGACGTGCCGCTGACCAACGGCTTCCTGCATGGTGCGCCCGGCCATCTGCGCCTGGGAGCCGACGCCGGCGGACGTGGCGAACGGCATTGAACCGATCCGAAGGGGAGGGAACGGGGCATGAAAAGCGGTCAGGGTAAGCGGAATTCTTCCGAGAAAAAGGGGCTGGAAACGCCGGCGAGCGAACTGATCGGCCGGCTGCGCCGGGTGCTGCGACCGGAGGAGCTCGACTGCGCCTGCAGGAAGACGCTCGACGGAGCGCTCGACCGTTTCGACCATCTCGAACGCCGGCGCGAAGCGCGGCGTTGGCTCTCTTCCGCGCGCGGTCACAAGGAGCGGATCGCCGCGCTGCTCGCTTTTCTGTCCGAGCTGGACACGCTCACCGAGGTGGAGCGAGACCGCAGCGTCTTCGAGGAGATGGCGCTGCTCTTCGTCGAGATCGCGCGCAGCGCCGAGGCGGGCGCCGCTTCGTTGCGCGAGCTGTGATGCTCTGTCGAAAGGCGCTCGCCGCAATGCGTCGCGTCTTTGCGTTTTCGCAACTTGCGTGGGTCTGCCCTCGCTAGTGTTGCGGTGCAGCGAGGGGCTGATGGCCCGCTGCCACGATGGAGAAGACAGATGTTCAGGACGATTCTGGTTGGCGCGCTCATGGCCTTGGCCGCCGCCGGCGCCAATGCCGCGGAAGTCGAGGTCAAGATGCTCAACAAGGGCGCGGCGGGGTTCATGGTGTTCGAGCCGGCGCTGGTGAAGATCGCGCCGGGGGATACCGTGAAGTTCGTTCCCACCGACAAGAGTCACAATGCCGAGAGCATTCCCGGAATGCTGCCGGAAGGGGCGGCGCCCTTCGCAGGCAAGATGAACGAACAGGTCGACGTCACCTTCAAGGAGAGCGGCGTCTACGGCGTTCACTGCAAGCCGCATTATGGCATGGGCATGGTGGCGCTGGTCGTGGTCGGCGAGCCGGGCAACCTCGACCCCGCCGCTGCGGTGGCGGCCAAGACGCCGGGCAAGGCCAAGCAGGTGCTCGCCGATCTCCTCGCCAAGGCGAAGTGAGCCGGTTGCGGTCGTTCAGGGAAATCACCGGCGCGGCGCAGAGCCGCGCCCGCTCGCGTCAGGAGGTCGACCATGGTGCCCATTCCGAGGTTGCGGGCCTATGACGGCCCTGCCGTGCTGTCCTACGGATTCAGGCCGCTGTTCCTGCTGGCGGCGCTGCAGGCCGGATTGACGATCCTGGCCTGGCTGCCCTTCGTCACTGGCCATCTGGCTCTCCCGACCGCCTTCGCGCCGGTCGACTGGCACGTCCACGAAATGCTGTTCGGCTACCAGGTCGCCGCCATCGGCGGCTTTCTGCTGACCGCGATCCCCAACTGGACCGGCCGGCTGCCGGTTCAGGGGACGCCGCTCCTGGTACTGGTGCTCGCCTGGCTCGCCGGGCGGTTAGCGGTCACCGCCTCGGCGCTGATCGGATGGCGCCTCACCATGGCGATCGACGCTCTCTTTCTCCTGCTGCTCGCCGCCGCCGCCGCACGCGAGATCGTCGCCGGGCGCAACTGGCGCAACCTCAAGGTCGTCGTCCTTGTCGTCCTGCTGTTGGTGGCCAATCTGGCTTTCCATATCGAGGCGGGCCTGACCGGAAGCGCGGAGCTCTCCCGCCGTTTCGCCATCGCCGTGGTGCTGATGCTGGTCATGCTGATCGCCGGGCGGATCGTCCCCAGCTTCACACGCAACTGGCTGGCGCCGCGCGGCAAAGGCCGGCTGCCGGTGCCGTTCGGCGGCTACGACAAGGTCGTGCTGGCGGCCAGCGCGTTCGCGCTGGGCCTTTGGGTCGGGCTGCCGGAGATGTTCGCGACCGCTGCCGCTCTCGTGATCCTGGCCGCGCTCCACCTCCTCAGGCTGGTGCGCTGGGCCGGCGAGCGCTGCTGGGGCAACCCGCTGCTGATCATCCTGCATGTCGGCTATCTGTTCGTGCCGCTCGGCTTCGGCCTGACGGCGCTGGCGAGCTTCGGCCTGATCGCACCGGGCGCCGGCATCCATGCCTGGACGGCCGGCGCCTTCGGGACCATGACGCTGGCGGTGATGTCGCGCGCCAGCCTCGGGCACACCGGCCGCCCGCTGGTGGCGACGGCCGCCACGCAGGCCTGCTACGTTCTCGCCGTGGTCGGCAGCGTCGCGCGGATCTGCTCGGCGCTCGGGCATGGCCCGGTCGCACTCCTGCATGTCGCGGGCTTGAGCTGGTCGCTGGCCTTCATCCTCTTCGCGCTGGCTTATTGGCCGGCGCTGACCGGCGCGCGCCTGGGCGGCAAGGCCGCTCCCAATCCCGGCGCCGCCTGAGACGCCTGGATGTCGGGGCTATTCGGCATTCTCGGCCAGGCGCGACAGCCCGGCCCTGTCGCGGACCACGAGCTTCTGGCGCCCGCCTTCGACCAGCCCTCGCGTCTCCCAGGCGCTGAGGATGCGGGAGACCGTGTGCAAGGTCGTGCCGGTCATCTCCGCGATGTCGCGGCGCGAGATCGGAAAGTCGACGCGCAGGCCGGCTTCGTCGCGCTTGCCGGCCTGCTCCACCAGCCGCAGAACGGCATGGGCGACGCGGCGCTCGACCTCCTCGGTCGACATTTCGCGGATGCGCGTATGAGCCTCGTCGAGCCGCTGCCCGATCGTGCGGATGGCGTTCATCGCCAGATGCGGATTGTCCTCGACGAAGCCGTCCCAAGACGTCGTCGGCCAGGCGGCGACGAGGCTGTCGACCGCCGCCGTCGCCGTACCCGGATAGTCGCTGCGGCCGAGGGCGCGGGTGAAGCCGAAGAGGTCGCCGGGGTGGACGACCCGCACGATAATCTGCTGCCCGTCGCGCGTGACCTGCGTCACCTTCAACCGGCCGTGCAGCAGCAGGTAGAAGGCCTGCGCCTGATCGCCCTGCTCGAAGACCGCGTCGCCCTGCGGAATCCGGCGCGTGCTCGCCTGTGCCGTCATGCGGTCGATCTGGGCGTCGTTCATCGCCGCGAAAAGCGGAATGCTGCGCAGCACGCTGCGATCCATGGCCACGATGCTGCTGCCTTCCCTGCAGCGGATTCGGGGAAAATCCGCGATCAGCCGATCCTGTACGGGTGGGAAATAAGACTGCAATCGCCCTGGCTGTTCAAGTGCGTCACGATATCCCTGCCAGGGCGATTCTGGCCCCGGCCAGCAGGCAGAGGAGGGCGGCATAGCCGATGAGCGCGCCGGCCAGCGCCGGGCTCTCCCGCTGCAGCCGCATGAAGCCCAGCACCAGCAGCGCCGCCTTCGCCAGACCGAGCGCCGCGATGGCGGGGCCGCGCAATCCAGCGGGCAGATGAAATGCCGCGAGCAGGCTCAAGCCCGTCGCGACGAGCAGGGCGGCGAGGACGATGGCGAGGGACAGGCCGCGGACAGGGTGCATCTCAGCCCAGATAGACGACGGGAAGGATCAGCAGCCAGATCAGATCGATCAGGTGCCAGATGGTCGCGACGGCCGCGACATGGCGCGGCGTCGGCCGCCAGGCGACGAGCAGCAGCAGGCCGGCGACGAACAGCACATGCGCGAAATGGAAGCCGACGATGAGCGGGTAGAGTTCGGCGAGGCGCCCTTCCATCGCCGCGAGCGCCGGCAGTTCCTGAGCGAAGGCCGCGATCTTCAGCCCACAGAAGACAAGGCCGCCGAGCGCGGCCGCGACGAGGTTGCGGCGCGGATGGCGGCCGAAGGCGGCGCAGGCTGCGAAGCAGCCGCTGGTCAGCAGCACGGCGGTCGCGATGCCGGCGAGGTTCGGGTCCAGCGCCCGGTGCAACGTCGCCAGAGCCAACGGATCGAGCGCGCTGAGGAGCAGGAAGGCGCCGAGCAGTGCGCCGAAGACGACGAACTCGCTCCAGACGAGGATCCAGAGCAGAAGCTCCGTGCCGCCTTCGGAGGCCGGCTGCGCTTCCGTCAGGCTGCGGCGGTCGACGCTGGCGTTCATGTCGGCAGCAGCCGGCCGAGGCGCGCGGGCAGTCGCTCGCGCCAGCTCCGTCCGCGTACCAGGCGGAAGCCGAGATTGTCGGGCGGGGTACCGACCGAACAGCCGCCGCTCTTCGGGTTGCGGATGAAGAAGGTCATCATCGCGCGGTGCTGGCCCTCGACGACATAGATGCCGCAATTGGTCGTCTCGCCGACGGTGCGTCCTCCGGCGTCGAGCGAGACGCGGCGCAGGCAGCTCTGCGTCCATTCCCAGACATTGCCGGCGATGTCGCCGACGCCGTGCTCGTTGGTGCCGAAGCTGCCGACCGGCCGCGGCACGGGGTCGCTCGCCGCCTTGCGGTTGGCCTCGCGATCGTAATCGGCGAGCCAGCGCCGGGCCGGGTTGGTGCCGTCGGGATCGAGGCCGCGCGCATCGTCGACGAAATGCGAGCCCGCGGCCTGCGCCCATTCGCGGTCGCTCGGCAGGCGCCAGACCGCGCCGGTCTCGCGCGAAAGCCAGGCGGCATAGTCGGTCGCGTCGCTGTGGCTGACGCCGGTCACCGGCAGGTCGCCGCGCACTGCCGGCTTGTCGAGGCGCTTGCAGGCGCCGTCGGCGACGCAATGCGCATAATCGGCTGAGGTCACCTGATAGCGCATGATCTCGAGCTCGGGCAGCCTGATCGTGACGCGGGGTGCGTCGATCGGCTGGCCGGCGCGGCTGTATTCGCCGTCGAGACGGTGCAGCAGCGTCGTTGCCGGCACTATGGCGGTCTGCGGCAGGGGAAAGGCGGGGGCGGGCCGGCGCGCGGGCGCCGCCAGCAGGAGTGCGGCGGCGCCCGCCATGAGCAGGAGTCCGAGCGAGGTCGTCAGCCCCGGCAGCGCGGGGCGCAACGTCGTGGCCATGATGGAAATTCCCTGTCGGGAAAGGGGCCCTCCCCGCCGGCTTGGGGGGAGGGAAGGGACGATCAGATACTGGCCGGGGCGAGGATCTGCTTCATCAGGTCGTCGTTCCACTCGCCCTCGACCTTGAAATGGCCGGCGGCGCCGAGTTCGAAGGCTTCGATCAGGTTGTGGTTGACATAGGCGTAGATGCCCGGCTGCAGGAAGGTGTAGAGCGCCGCGCCCGCGCAGCCGCCGGGGATGAACCAGGTTTCCAGGTCGCGCTCCGGCGGGTTGCGGAACTTGCCAGTGGCCCAGACATAGTCGCCATGGCCGCCGATCAGGTGGGGCCGCGTGTCGCGATTGGCCTGCGAATGGACGATCAGCACGGTCTCGCCGACCTTGGCGGTCATGGCGTTCTTGCCGGTCAGCCCGCCGACCTTGCCATTGAAGACGATATGGCTCGGGGTCAGCGTCCGCATCGCCTTGATCACGTCCTCATGCGCCTCGCCGGGGCTGGCATAGCGCTTGAAGTTCCCGTTCTCGTCACGCGGAACGTAGAAGTCCTGCTCGCCGACATAATAGATCTTGTCGTATTTCAGCGACTTGCCCTGATGATCCTTCAGCCCGTCGCGCGGCAGCACCATGATGGCGCCGTTCATGCCGGCGGTGACGTGCCAGGGCACCATGCCGGGAGGGGCGCAGTGATAGACGAACACGCCCGGCCGGGTGGCCTTCCAGCGCAGCACGACCCGCTCACCGGGGTTGACCTCGGTCAGCGCCCCGCCGCCGAGCGCGCCTGTCGACGAATGGAAGTCGATATTGTGCATCAGCTCGTTAGTGTCGGCGTTGATCAGAGTCAGCTCGACGTAATCGCCCTCGTGAACCACCATCAGCGGACCTGGAACCGTACCGTTGAAGGTAAAGGCGAAGGTTTCGGTGCCGGCATCGTCGAGAACGATCTTCTTTTCATGGATCGTCATTTCGAACTCGACGACCTTCGGGCCGCTGGTGGCGACCTGCTCGTGCACCTGCACGAAGGGAGGATCGACCAGCTTGGCCTTGATGCGGGGCAGCTTCGCGATGTCGGCCACCGTGGCCTTGCTCATCACGGCCTGCTGCGCCTGCGCCGGCTGAGATGTCGCGGCCTGGACGAACGCCCCGGTGGCCGCCGCTCCCGCCAGAATGCTGCGGCGGGTCAGTTTGAGCTCTTCGCCCATGGCTTGTCTCCTTACCAACGACCGGAGATCAACCGGTCGTGAAGACTGTAGGAGACCGGGAAAATCGCTCTTTGTTGCAGCACAATATTTTTGACGATCTCGATGACGGTCACTCGGCCGCGATCATCCCCGGCTCCCAGGCCGGCTCATAGGTCAGCGTCACCGAGACGGCGGTGACCCCCGAGAGGGCTCCCGCGGCCACCGCCACGGCCTCGCGGAGGAAGCCCGCCAGCGGGCAGCCGCGCGTGGTTGTCGTCATAGTGATCGCGACGCTGCCGTCCGGGGCGGCGGTGATCGCGTAGATCAGGCCGAGATCGACGACGCTGCGGCCGATCTCGGGGTCGAGGACGTCGCGCAGCGCGATCTCGACCAGTCGCTCCAGATGGACGCTCATCCCCGTGCCCTCCCGCCGCCATGGCGCACGAGCAGGCGATAGGTGATGCCGGAGGCATCGAAATTGCCGGCCCATTCGTGCTGGCGCTTCGCCAGCTCCGGGAAGAGGAAGACAGGCTCGCGGGCGAGCAGCGCGAACAGCACGTCGCTGGGGTTCATATCTTCGAGCGCTTCGAGGATGCGCACCATCGGCTCCGGCGGCTCGAGGTCGACGAGGTCGAGCTCCTCGATGGGATCGCCCCAGGACAGGGCGGAAGGGCTGCTGCCGGTGGCGAGCCCCGCCTCGGTCTCCATCCCGGCAACCGGTGAGAACAGGACCTCCCAATCGCCGCCATCGAGCGGCCGGTCGCTGGCGGCGAAGCCGCGATTGGCCATCACCGAGAACAACGGCACCGGTCGGAATGGCGCGATGAGACGCAGCGACTCGCCGGGTGCCAGCGCGCCGACGGCGTCCATGATCGCCTGAAACGGTTCCTTGCCGGCCCGCAGCATCGGGCGGACGTCAAGCTCGCGGACGGGCGATGGTTCCGGTTTCGACATGGATGGGTTTCCTTTCCTCGGCCCTTGCGGCCAGCAGCCGGGGGCGTTCATGCGCAGGCGGCCGGTTGGCGGCCTTGATCTGCGACAAGCGGCGAATGCGGACGAGTTCGGCGACGAGGCCGGCGGTGCCGGCGAGGCACGGCGCCATGGCGAGGCGGAAGCCGATCGGCGCCGCAATGGCGAGCGCGGCGGCCCCCAGCACGACCCCGCCATAATAGAGCAGGAACCACCAGCCGGTGCGCGGCATGGCGACGAGGTCGCCGACACGCGGCGCCGGGCCGCGCCCCAGCCGCGGCGCATAGGTTTCGAGCCAGGTCACGAAGGAGACGATCTTCACGAGCTGCGCCAGCGTCAAGCCGCCGAGCCAGCCGAAGGCCAGCAGGAAAACGAGCGCTGCGATCAGGTCGTCCCCTGCGCCGACGGCGGTGGCGACCGGCAGCAGCGCCAGTCCGCAACCGAGCGCGATGAAGGCCGGGATGCTGGCGCGCATGTTGATCTCGAGGGCCTTGCGTCGGCGGCTGCGATAGAGCGCGAGGATGTCGCGACCGTAGAATAGGCCGGCGAGGACGAGCACGGCGAGCGCCGCCGCGATCCATTCGGCCCCCGGTTCGATGCCGGCGAAAGGCGCGAGGAGGCCAGCGAAGGCGAGGCCGAGTCCGACGCCGGCACAGAGCAGCACGGGGCGGACCCGGCGCGCGGGCGGCTCGGGCGCCATCATGAACATGACAAAGAGGCGATAGCTGACGCCGACGGCGATCAGCCCGAGCCAGCCGCCGAGGCCGAGCAGGGCGTGGAAGGGCAGGCCGTCGGGAAGCAGGGCCACGGAGCCGAGCCAGTCGCCGCGTCCTGACAGAAGCGTCGTGAAGGCCGCGCCACTCAGCGCCGTGATCGCAAGGCAGGTGAGGCCGGTGAGGACGAAGCGGGCGAACAGGGCGATCGGCCGCGCGCTCAGGAGCGTCGCGACCAGCATCAGGCCGAGCAGGGAGAAGCCGCAGAGCAGGAGCGTGGCGCCCAGCGGCATCAGGTCGGGGGGCGCGCCGATCCAGCCGACCAGCGAGGCGAAGCCGGCGCAGAGCAGGACGAGGCCGGCGGCGAGTGCGAGCAGCGTGGGTAACGCCAGAGCGGGAAAGGCGAGGGGCCGGGAGACCAGCACCGGCACGAATTGCAGCAGTGCCCCGGCCATGGCGAGGCTGAGCCAGCCGATCGCCACGAGATGGACGAGGATGAGTGTCGCGGGCTCGGCGAGGCCGGCAGCGGGATAGCCGATGCCGGTGGCGGCGAGAGCTTCGGCCGCGAGCAGGCAAGCCAGCGCGGCCGCGAAATAACTCATCGTCCAGCGGGACAGCGATGCCATCGGCATGGCTGCGGTCTCCCGGCGTTTCGGCTCAGTGGCCGCAGGTGCAGGAATGGCCTTGGTCATGGCCGCCGCAATCGGCGGCGTGCTCGTCGGCCCCTCGGGCGCCGGCTTCGTTCCGGCGGATCTCGATCTGCCAGAACTCCGGACCCTGCACGATATAGGCCCAGGAATAGGCGCCGGGATAATGCGCTTCGATCTGCCGGCGCAGCGGAGCCGGATCGTGGTCGTTGACGATGCTGAAGGCGTCGCCGGGGGAAAGCCGCTCAAGGATGCCGAAGATCGTGGCATGACGCACGACCGGCGGGATCGTGCGCACGTCGAGCGGTTCGAGAGGCTGGATGGTCATGGGTTCGGCTCCGGTCGCGGCCCCGCTGCGGGCGGCTTGCTAGCCTAGCGAAGGTCTGCCGGCGGCAATTTGCCGAAACGCAAACAGTGCGGCCGTATCCGCCTCACTGTTCGAGGAAGAGCAGGACGGCGATGGCGAGCGACATCGTGATCGCGACGGCGACGCCCCCCTTCTGCAGCACGCCCATCCGGTAGAGCAGTAGGGCCATCACGATGATGGCGGGCGTGGCGACGACGAGACCCATCTGGGCGTCGGTCATGGTGGATGTCCTTGTTATCTTGAAATGCCAGCCCTCATCCTGAGGAGCAGCCGAAGGCTCTGTTTCGAAGGATGCTCCAGATGGTTCCGAAGGCTCCTGGAGCATCCTTCGAGACGCCATCTCTGTCGAAATGCTCCTCTGGACGAGGGCTTGTTTCTGGCTTTAGGCACTTAGGCCGCCAGCGCACGATAGATCGCTGGCAGGGCCGCCGGCAGACGGTCGAGCCGCGAGATCACGGCATGGCCGTTGCGGCCGAAGAGGTGCGGGATATAGGCGCGGGACTCGCGGTCGACCGTGACGGCGAAGACGCAGATGCCGGCGCGGCGCGCCTCGATCACCGCCATGCGGGTGTCCTCCATGGCGAAGCGGCCCTCGTAGTGGTCGATGTCGTTGGGCTTGCCGTCAGTGAGGATGAGCAGCAGTTTGCGACGGTCGGGCCGTGCCTTAAGGCCGGCCGCGGCATGGCGGATCGCGGTGCCGATGCGGGTATAGTAGCCGGGCTTCAGCGCGGCGATGCGCGCCTCGACCGCCGGCCCCATCGCCTCGTCGAAGCGCTTCAGCGTCTCGATCCGGACCCAGTCGCGGCGGCGCGAGGTGAAGGTCAGGATCTCATGCCGGTCGCCGCAGGCGGCAAGCCCATGGGCGAAGACGGTGAGCGCCTGCTTCTCGACGTCGAGCACGCGCAGGTCGTCGAACCAGGAATCGGTCGAGAGCGAGACGTCCATCAGCGTCGTTACGGCGAGGTCATGCGCTTGCGGCCGACTCGCCAGATGGATGCGGTCGCTGCCGGGGCCGCCGGAGGCGAGATCGGTCTGGCGGCGCACCACCGCGTCGAGATCGAGATCGGGACCGTCGATCTGGCCGCGCTGCGGCTCGCGCAGCGGACGCAGCGCTTCGAACCGGCGACGAACCTGCCGCACCAGCGCGCGTGTGGCGGTGTCCTGCGCCGGCGGCACCAGCTCCTGTTGCGCCATGGCGGCGAGCACGCGGCAATGGTCCTCGCGGTAGCAGGCGCTGCGGAAATCCCATTCCGGATAGGTCAGCGCACCGGTGAGCATCGTCTCGTCTATCGCTTCCGGCGGCAGGTCGAGGTCGAAGCGGAAGCGCGAGGCCGGGCGGCCCTTGCGCTCGCTCAGCACCATGTCGTCGAGCTCGTCGGCGGCTTCGGGATCGTGCTCCTCGCTGTCGTCGGAAGGCCGGTCCACCGCGACCATCTCCGACATCGCCAGGATCTTCTCGAAGCGGTTGAGGATGAAGGGGCTGCGCTCGCGCCATTCCTCGGCCGTTTCGTCGCGGCTGGCGGCATAGGCCTTCATCTGTTCTTCGGCCCTGGCCGATGCCGGCGGCGGCTGGTCCTCGTCGCGCCGGCGCGTCCGGGCGGCGGCGGCGCTGGCCCGCGGCCAGAGCGGCACGCCGAGCGCCGGCAGATAGCCGGGCGGAGCCTTGTCCGACCAGGTTTCGGCGGCGATGTCGACCGTCTCGCCGGCCAGGAGCGCGCGGATCAGCCCCTCGACTCGGGCCTCGGTCGCCGGCAGGCCCTCGCGCTTGCGGTCCGCGAGCAGCGCCTCGGCCAGCCCGCGATAGGTGGGGCCGAGGCCCGGAAAGGCATCGACGACCGCAGCCACCGAATGCTGCGCGAGGGCGATCAGGGCGAGATCCCGCTGCAGCGGATCGGTTTCGCTGATCGGCCAAGGCGGCATTGCGGCCATGCAGGCGGCGAGCCAGACATAAAGGTCGCGGTTCAGTCCGGTTGCCGGGAAGATCGCGATCTCGGCCGGCAGTTGCAGGCTGTCCGGCGTGCGCAAGGCCTGCGCCAGCCTTTCCTCGCCGAGGCCGACGCGCTGGCGCAGGTTGAGCCGGTGGCTCGTGGCGCGCTCGCGGGCCGGGACGATCCTGATGCCGAACTCGCCGCCGAAGCCGCGGAAGCAGACGGCGAGCGTCGGCGCCATGCTCGCGAGCGTCACCGCGGCGTGGGGGTGATGCGGCAGGCTCGCGGTATCGCCGACCAGCCGATGCCAGAAGCGGCCGACCGTCTCTTCCAACTCGAGGAAGTCCAGCATCATAGGTCTCCTAGACGAGGACCGCGCGGGCGATTTCGACCAGCCCGGCGCGAACCTCCGGCTCGTCGGTCAGCGGCTCGATGATGGCCGCCATCACGGCTTCCTGCCGGGGCAGGCCGGCGGCGATCAGGCTCGCGGCATAGACGACGAGGCGGGTCGAGACGCCTTCCTCGATATCCTGCCCCTTGAGCGTGCGCAGGCGCCGGGCGAGGTCGACCAGCGGCGCGACCGCCGCCTCGTCGAGCCCGCTCTCCTGGGCGACGACCGCGATCTCCCGGTCGCGTGGCAGGAAGTCGAAGCTGATCGAGACGAAGCGCTGACGGGTCGAGGGCTTCAGGTTCTTCAGCAGGTTCTGGTAACCGGGGTTGTAGGAGACCGCGATCATGAAGGAGGCCGGCGCGGCGAGCAGCTCGCCGGTGCGCTCCAGCGGCAGGATGCGCCGGTCGTCGGTCAGCGGGTGCAGCACTACGGCCACGTCCTTGCGCGCCTCGACGATCTCGTCGAGATAGCACAGCCCGCCCTCGCGCACGGCTCGCGTCAGCGGCCCGTCGACCCAGACGGTCTCGCCGCCCCTGAGCAGGTGGCGGCCGGTGAGATCGGCGGCGGAAAGGTCGTCATGGCAGGCGACCGTGAAAAGCGGCAGGCCGAAGCGCGCCGCCATATGCGCGACGAAGCGGGTCTTGCCCGAGCCGGTCGGCCCCTTCAGCAGGAGCGGCAGGTGCCGTTCCCTGGCCTTCTCGAACAGGAAGCATTCGTTGCCGGAGGCGGTGTAGGCCGGGACGTCGACCATGTCGGCCCCAGGCGGTTCGGCGGGCAGGCGCGGGATCATGTTCATCGCAGAAATCCTTGGAATCGGGAGGCGTGGCCCGCCGGTCGATAGCGGGCGGGCTTCGGCGTCATTCCGCCGGCTGGGCGAGGGCGAGGGGATCGGTGCCGCGCTCGCGGCCGGGCACCAGCACGGCCCAGACGAACATCAGCGCCGAGATCACCACCACCACGCCGGAGCCGAGCCGGATCCAGTAGAACAGGGCGATCTGGTCCTGCACCTCCATGAAGCTCTGGCCGAGCACGCGCTGGAGATGGGCCTGGACCACGCCGGCAAAGGTCAGCGCGAAGGTCATCACCGACATCGCCGTCACCATCATCCAGAAGCTCGTGATCGAGAGCCACTGGTTGTAGGGCGCACGACCCTTCAGCTCGGGGACGGCATAGGCCATCACGGCGAGGTTCAGCATCACATAGGCGCCGAAGAAGGCGAGGTGGCCATGGGCGGCGGTGAGCTGCGTGCCGTGGGTGTAGTAGTTTACCGAGGACAGCGTGTGCAGGAAGCCCCAGACGCCGGCCCCGAAGAAGGCCATCACCGAGCAGCCGATCGACCAGAGCAGCGCCGCCTTGTTGGGATGGTTGCGCCCGGCCTTCCAGGTCATCTGGAAGGTGAAGATCACCATGGTGAAGAAGGGCGCGACCTCCAGCGTCGAGAACAGCGACCCGATCCACTGCCAGTATCCTGGCGCGCCGATCCAGTAATAATGGTGGCCGGTGCCGAGGATGCCGGAGAACAGCGCGAGGCCGACGATGACGTAGAGCCATTTCTCCACGACCTCGCGATCGACGCCGTTGAGCTTGATCATCAGGAAGGCCAGCACCGAGGCCATGATCAGCTCCCAGACGCCCTCGACCCAGAGATGGATGACGTACCACCAGTACATCTTGTCGAGCGCGAGGTTGGTCGGGTTATAGAAGGCGAAGAGGAAGAAGATCGCCAGGCCCCAGAGGCCGAAGATCAGGATGTTGGTGACCGTGGTCTTGCGGCCCTTCAGAGAGGTCATGGTGATGTTGAACAGGAACATCAGCACGACCACGACGATGCCGACCTTGATGGCGAAGGGCTGCTCGAGGAATTCGCGCCCCTCATGGATATGGAAGAGATAGCCGACGACCGTGACGCCGGCCGCGACGAAGAACAGCCAGAACTGGATGACGGCGAGCCTCGGGCTGTAGAGCTCGGTCTGCGCCTCCTCCGGCAGCAGGTAATAGGTCGAGCCCATGAAGCCGAGCAGCAGCCACACGATCAGCGCGTTGGTGTGGATCATCCGCACGATGTTGAAGGGCAGGACGACCGAAAGCGTGTTGGGCAGGACATAGATCAGCCCCGCGACCAGCCCGAAGGTGACTTGCGCGACGAACAGCGCGAGCGCGCCGTAGAAATAGAGCATCGCGACGTTCTGGGACTTGTATCTCGTCGTGTTGTAGCCTGGCATGGCTCTCTCCTGTCGCGAGGTCTCAGCCGGCATCGTTGGGCGGCCAGTTCTGGGTCTTGATCCGGCTCGTCCATTCGAGGAAATCGGCGAGATCGTTGAGTTCCTGCTCGGTCAGGTTGAATTGCGGCATCTGGCGCCGGCCCTCGATCCCGCTCGGCTGTGCCGCCATCCAGGCCTTCAGGCTCTCGCGCGCACCGGCCGGGTCCTTGTCGCCGCCATAGCGCTTCCAGACATTGCCGAGCTCGGGGGCGAAATAAGCGCCCTCGCCGAGCAGCGTGTGGCAGTTGATGCAGGAGTTGCGCTCCCAGACATGCTTGCCGCGGGCGACGGCCGGGGTGAGGGTGGCTTCGTCGGTGGACTTCGTCCGCATGAACCAGTGGCTATGGGCGGTGAGCCCGACGAAGATGGCGAAGAAGAAGATCGATCCGCCGTAGAAGACATTGCGGGCTCCCGCCTTTGTCAGACGTTCGGCCATGCGTTCACCCTTCCGTTGCGAGGGCCTGCGGGAATGCCGGCGAGACCGGCGCGTGAAAGCCCGCATGCGAAGGGCAGGGGGCTCGCCGGTGATAGCGAGGCTGCCCGGGGGCTTCTTTGCGTTTGGGCAAACAGGGAGGAGGCGACCTCCGAACCGGGTCCTGTTCGTGGAGAAGGTCGATATCCGGGGCTGCGACGGACCTACGGCGCAGTCGCCAGCTCCATCAGCGCGGGGATGTCGCGCACAAGCAGCGTCCGCCGGCCGCCCGCGATGACGCCGCGTCGCTCCCAGCCGGTCAGGATGCGCGAGACATTGTGCAGGGTCGTGCCTGTCAGCGCGGCGAGATCCTGTCGCGACAGCGGAAAGTCGATGCGGGTGCCGGCTGCCTCTTCCCGGCCCGCCTGGTCGACGAGCCGCAGGACCGCATGGGCGATGCGTCGCGGCACGTCGAGCGAGGCGATCTCGACGAGGCGACCCTGCGCCTCGCTCAATTCCTGGGCGAGGAGCTGGGCCAGCCCGGTCATGATCGCGGGCATCTCGCGAAGGAGGCCGTGCCAGGCCTGCATGGGCCACACGGCGAGCGAGGCGCCGCACAGGGCGCCGGCCGTAGCGTCATGGCGACCCGGGCGCATGCTGCGGCCGAGTTCGAGGAGCTCCCCCGGATGGGCGATCCGCAGGATGACGGGATCATCGGTCCAGCTGGTCTGCATCAGCTTGATCCTCCCCGACAGGACGAGACGGAGCTCATTCGCCGGCTCACCTTGCCGAAAGGCGACCTCGCCGGCCTCCAGCAGCCGGAAGCTGGCCGCGGCCGCCAATACGCGCCGTTCGGCGGCGGACAAGGCCGCGAAGGCGGGCTGGCGGCGCAGAAGATGGGGGTCGATGCTCATCGCCGCCAGGATTGGCGTGCCATTGCGCCGCTCCGGGATCGAAGCCGCCGCGCACGCTGAGAACCGGCGCGTCCTCGCCAAGCAAGAACGGCGCCACGGCGTTGGGATAGGCGGCATTTGACGGAGCCTGTTTGCGTTACAGCAAAGACGGCGGCGAAAGCGCGTCGTCTTCTCTGCCGCAGCATGGACAAGCCCGTTCAAACGCATATTCTCCTTAGTCGATCTCAAATCTGGCTTCAGCGCGCCGCATGGGCGCCCGCGGCCTGAAAGGACGAGAGATGGCGACCGAGACCGCGAAGACCGGCGGCCCGGAGGCTACGGTCGAGAAGCCGACGAGGCGTGCCGAGATCGTGGCGTTCCTGACGCTGGCGGTGTTGATCTGGCCGGTCGTCGCAGTGGGTGTCGTTGGTGGCTACGGCTTCCTGGTCTGGATGTCCCAGCTCGTCCTCGGCCCGCCCGGCCCTCCGCATTGAGGCCGGTGATGAAGCGGGACGGCATCGATCTCGGACGTCGCGGCTTCCTGACCGGCCGCCGCCTTTCCCGCCCCGTGGCGATCCGTCCGCCCTGGTCGCGCGAGGCCCTGGTCGCGGCTGCTTGTACGGGCTGTGGCGCCTGCGTGCCGGTTTGTCCGCAAAGTATTATCGCGCTCGATGCCGAAGGCCGCCCCGCTCTGGCTTTCGAGGCGGGAGAATGTACCTTTTGCGGCGCTTGCGCGGAGGTCTGCCCCGAGCCGGTCTTCGACCGCTCCGTCGCGGCCTTCCCGCATGTCGCGGCCATCGGGGCGGATTGCTTCGCCCGTCGCGGCATCGTCTGCCAGAGCTGCGGCGACGCCTGCCCGGAGACGGCGATCCGCTTCCGACCGCGGCTCGGAGGCCCGGCGTTGCCCGAGATCGCGTCCGGCCGCTGCAGCGGCTGCGGCGCCTGCATCGCCGCCTGCCCGGCCCAGGCCGTCGCGGTGAGCGTACGCATGCCGGAGGCCGCCCGTGGCTGAGCGACCGGAACCGCGCTTCCATCACATTTCGAGCGCCGTGGTCTCGGCCCTCCCGGCGCAGGTCGAGGCCGTGCTCGCCCGCATCGGCGAGATGCCGGACACCGAGATCCATCGGGTCGAGAACGGCAAGATCGTGGTCGTGCTGGAAGGCGCGAGCACCGGCGTCATCGGCGACCGGCTCGCCGCCATCGGGCTCATCGACGGCGTGCTCTCGGCCAACATGGTGTTCGAGCAGATCGAAGACCGCGAAACACTGGACGATCCCGGAGTGATCCCATGACCCTGTCCCGTCGCGAGATGCTGAAGGCGCAGGCGGCCGGCGTCGCCGCGCTCGCCGCCAATATGAGTGTTCCGGCCGGGGCGCAGCCGGTGACCGGCGGCGTCGACACCTTGCAGATCAAGTGGTCGAAGGCGCCCTGCCGCTTCTGCGGCACCGGCTGCGGCGTCATGGTCGGCGTCAAGGAAGGCCGCGTCATCGCCACCCATGGCGACATGAAGGCCGACGTCAATCGCGGCCTTAACTGCATCAAGGGCTATTTCCTCTCCAAGATCATGTATGGCGCCGACCGGCTGACCCAGCCGCTGCTGCGCAAGAAGAACGGCGCCTACGCCAAGGACGGCGAGTTCACGCCGGTCTCCTGGGAAGAGGCCTTCGACACGATGGCCGCCAAGGCCAAGGAAACCCTCAAGGCCAAGGGGCCGACCGCACTCGGCATGTTCGGCTCGGGCCAGTGGACAATCTTCGAGGGCTATGCCGCGACCAAGCTGATGCGGGCGGGCTTTCGCTCCAACAATCTCGACCCGAACGCCCGGCACTGCATGGCGTCCGCGGCCTACGCTTTCATGCGCACCTTCGGCATGGACGAGCCGATGGGCTGCTACGACGATTTCGAGCACACCGACGCCTTCGTGCTGTGGGGCTCGAACATGGCGGAGATGCATCCGATCCTGTGGACGCGGGTGACGGATCGCCGGCTCGGCCAGCCGCATGTCAAGGTCGCGGTGCTCTCGACCTATACCCACCGCAGCTCCGACCTCGCCGACATCCCGATCGTGTTCAAGCCGGGCACGGACCTCGCGATCCTCAACTACATCGCCAACCACATCATCACGACCGGGCGGGTGAACAAGGATTTCGTCGGCAAGCACACCACCTTCGTGAAGGGGGCGACCGAGATCGGCTACGGCCTGCGCCCCGACGATCCGCGCGAGGTCAAGGCGAAGAAAGCGGAGGATGTTACGGCGACGACGCCGATCGATTTCGAGGCCTATGCCGCCTTCGTCAAGGACTACACGCTGGAGAAGGTCTCGGCCCTGACCGGTGTTGAACCCGGCTTCCTGCAGCAGCTCGCCGAGCTCTATGCCGATCCCAAGCGCAAGGTCGTCTCCTTCTGGACCATGGGCTTCAACCAGCATGTGCGCGGCGTCTGGGCGAACCAGCTCGTCTACAATTTGCATCTGCTGACCGGGAAGATCTCCGAGCCCGGCAACAGCCCGTTCTCGCTGACCGGTCAGCCCTCGGCCTGCGGCACGGCCCGCGAGGTCGGCACGTTCGCTCACCGACTGCCGGCGGACATGACCGTGGTCAATCCCGAGCATCGCAAGCATGCCGAGGAAATCTGGCGCATCCCGCAGGGGATCATTCCGGAAAAGCCCGGCTACCATGCCGTCGAGCAAGACCGGATGCTCAAGGACGGAAAGCTCAATTTCTACTGGATCCAGGTCAACAACAACCTGCAGGCCGCCCCCAACAGCAGCAACGAGACCTATCCGGGCTACCGCAACCCCGAGAACTTCATCGTCGTCTCCGACGCCTATCCGACGGTGACGGCGCTGGCCGCCGACCTGATCCTGCCCGCCGCGATGTGGGTCGAGAAGGAGGGGGCCTACGGCAACGCCGAGCGGCGCACCCATGTCTGGCATCAGCTCGTCAACGCGCCGGGCGAGGCGCGCTCCGATCTCTGGCAGCTCATGGAGTTCTCGAAGCGCTTCACCACGGACGAGGTCTGGCCGGCGGAGATCCTCGACGCCAATCCGAACTACAAGGGCAAGACGCTGTTCGACGTGCTCTATCGCAACGGCAATGTCGATAAATTCGCCTTATCGGAGACCAATCCCGAATACGAGAACCAGGAATCCAAGGATTTCGGCTTCTACGTCCATAAGGGGCTGTTCGAGGAATACGCCACCTTCGGCCGGGGGCACGGTCACGACCTCGGTCCCTATGATCTCTATCACGAGGTCCGCGGGCTGCGCTGGCCGGTGGTCGACGGTAAGGAGACGCTCTGGCGCTACCGCGAGGGCCTCGATCCTTATGTGAAGCCGGGCAAGGGCATCGAGTTCTACGGCAACAAGGACGGCAAGGCCCGCATCATTGCGGTGCCCTACGAGCCGCCGGCGGAATCGCCCGATACCGAATACGATCTCTGGCTCGTCACCGGCCGCGTGCTCGAGCACTGGCACTCCGGCTCGATGACCATGCGCGTGCCGGAGCTCTACAAGGCCTTCCCCGGCGCGCGCTGCTTCATGCATCCGGAGGATGCCCGCAAGCGCGGGCTCAACCAGGGCGCCGAGATCCGTTTGATCTCGCGCCGCGGCGAGATGCGCACCCGCGTCGAGACGCGCGGGCGCAACCGCATGCCGCCTGGCGTGGTCTTCGTGCCCTGGTTCGACGCCAGCCAGCTCATCAACAAGGCGACGCTCGACGCCACCGATCCCATCTCCAAGCAGACGGATTTCAAGAAATGCGCGGTCAAGATCGTTCCGGTCTCGGGCTGATGCGCTCGCGGACCTTGCTCGGGGCCGCCCTGGCGGCCGGCCTCGTCCTTGCCTTCGGCGCCGCCGTCTCGCAGGAAGGCGCGCCGATCAGGATCGTGCCGCGGCTCACCGGCACGGCCGACCCGATGGCGCTCGAGCGCGTGCCGGCACTGGGCCGGCCGGTCGTCGACGATGTCCGGCGGATGCGCAACTATCCGGAGCAGCCGCCTGTGATCCCGCATGCGATCGACGGCTATCAGCTCACCCTCAACACCAATCGTTGCATGGACTGCCACAAGCGCGAGTTCACGGAAGGCTCGGGCGCGCCGATGATCAGCGTCACCCATTTCCAGGACCGCGACGGGCAGGTGCTCTCGGACGTGACGCCGCGGCGCTATTTCTGCACCGCCTGCCATGTCCAGCAGACCGATGTCGCGCCGTTGGTGCCGAACCGGTTCCAGGACGCCAAAGACGTCGGCCGGAAGCCTTGAGGCGGGGCGGATCATGGCCAGGCTCAAATCCTTCGTGCTCTGGTGCTGGAGCGTCGTCGTGCGTTTCTGGCGCGTCATCAGCCGGCCGAGCGCCTATCTGCCGCTCGGCTTCCTGACGCTGGGCGGCTTCGTCTGCGGCGTGATCTTCTGGGGCGGCTTCAATACGGCGCTGGAGATCACCAATACCGAGAAGTTCTGCACCTCCTGCCACGAGATGCGCGACAACGTCTATCAGGAGCTGCAGACGACCGTGCATTTCTCCAATCGCTCGGGCGTGCGCGCGACCTGCCCGGACTGCCACGTTCCGCATAACTGGACCGACAAGATCGCCCGCAAGATGCAGGCCTCGAAGGAGGTCTGGGGCAAGATCTTCGGCACGATCTCAACGCGCGAGAAGTTCCTGAACATGCGTCTCGAGCTCGCCAAGCACGAATGGGCGCGGCTGAAGGCCAATGATTCGCTCGAATGCCGCAACTGTCATTCCTCAGTCGCGATGGACTTCACCAAGCAGACGCGCCGGGCGGCCGAGATCCATGGCCGCTTCCTGACGACCGGGCAGAAGACCTGCATCGACTGCCACAAGGGTATAGCCCATCTGCTGCCGGACATGACCGGGATCGAACCGGGCTGGAAGGATGCGCCGGAACTGCAGGGCAAGGGAAGCGCCTCGTGGCACGGGCCCGAGCAGGCGATCCGGACCTATCTGGCCGAGATCGAGCCGCGCTGAAAGTGCGGCCTCCGGATGGGCGCGCTGCGCTTCGGCCGCTCCGGCGAGGTCGGCGAGGTGGCGCAGCTCGTGCTCTATCTCGCCTCGGACGCGTCGCGCTTCGTCACTGGCGAGGAGTTCACCCTGGATGGCGGCTTTATCGCCGGGGCCGCCTATCGTCGCGTGGCGGTCGAGACCGGCCGGCTTTAGGCCGTCCCTGCGGAAGGGCCGTCGCCGGGATTTGCGCGGCTATCCGCGAAGCGGCCCCGGTGCCGGAGCGGCGCGGCTGCGTTCGGCGAGATGCCGGCGGTCGTCGATCGTGGAGAGGAGCACCGCCATGGCGATGCCGACCATGGCGCCGAGGATGGTGTCGAGAACCCGTTCGGGAGCCATCTCCGGTCCGACCGTCCGGGCGGCGCCGAGATAGGTCATCAGCAGCGCCATCGGGGTCACGAACACTTGCCCGAAGGCGTAGTTGATCCCGATCACCATCTCCGTCAGGAGCTGGAGGCCGACGAGAACCGAGATCACCAACCAGACGGACGGGGCCTGCGTCAGAAGTGCCCAGGCCAGCATCGCGCCGACCAGCGTGCCGGCCATGCGCTGCAAGGCGCGGCTCATGGTGATGTGGAGATGGGCTCCCTGCATGACGGCCAGCGCGCCCATCGCCGCCCAGGCCGGATGGCTCGCGCCGAGCGCATGGCTCGCGAAGATGGCGATGCCGGCGCCGGCGGCGCTCCGGGCTGCCGCCATCAGCCGATGGGAGAGCGGGCGTTCTGGCTCCACCGGAAACGGGCGCTCGGGAGAGGGGAGATGACGCAAGGCTTCGCTCGCCGCGCAGACGATCCAGGCCAGCGCGGCGACGGCCGCGGTCGCCGCCGTCCGTTCGACCACCTGTTGGAAGGCGAGGCCGTCGGAGGTCGAGGCGCCGGCCGCGAACACGAAGATCAGGGGGCCCGGCGCGCCGAACTGGCCGGTGACGCTGACGAACAGAAAGAGGCCGCAGGCCAGCGCCAGCATGACGAGCTGCACGCCGGTCGGCGCGCCCAGCCAGGCCGCTGCCGACATGACGAGCACGGCGAGCACCTGGCACAGCCCGCAGAGCAGAAGGATGCGGATGCGCTTCCGCGAGGGCGCGAAGCGGCCGAAGAGGGCGACCAGCGCGCCGAGGGAGGCGAAGCCGATCAGATGCGACCAGGGCGACAGGTGAACCATCGGCAGAGCGAGCGCCGCCGTGATCGCAGCCTGCAAGCCGGCCAGCGTGGCGTTGCGCAGGGATGGCTGGAGCGACAGCAGCATGCTGTCGCTCCACTGGCGCGGGTGCAGCAGATGGCGCGCCGCATCACGGCGACGTGAGGAAAGTGTCCGCTCGGCATCCTGGGCGGTGGCCGGATCGACCCCGCTCATCGCCGCTTCTCCGTCCCGGCCGGGGTTTCGAGTTTCGACATGCGCCGATCGATCGCTGCGAAATGACCGAGCATCGCCGCGACCTCGCCGTCCGAGAGCGCCGAGAGGAGCGCCTCCTCGGCCTTGCCGAGTTCCAGGCGGATTCCGGCGACCCGGATTTCGCCCTCCGCCGTCAGATGGATCAGATTCGCCCGGCCGTCACTCTCGTCGCGACGCCGTTCGATCAGGCCCTCGCGTTCCAGAATGTCGAGGATGCGGACGAGACTCGACCCGTCGACGCCGACGAGGGCGGCCAGCTCCTTCTGCGTGATGCCGCCTCCCGTCTCGTTCAGATGCACGAGCGGGACCCAGGTCGCATCCGTGAGGCCGGCCGCCGAAAGATGAGCGTCGATCGCTTTGCGCCAGCGCCGCGCGAGGAGGGAGAACACGATCCCGAAACGGGAACGAGGGGAAAACCGATTATCCATGGCGCCACCATGGCGCCAAATAATTTGATTTGCAATTCAATATATATCGAGGCCGGATCGGCATCGCCGGTAGTGACCGGAAACGCGAAGACACGGAATCGGCGGGATCCTGGGCTGTCGAGGCGGGGAGACCCGCACAGACACGAACGGCCGCGGGGATCGATCGCCGAACCCCGCGGCCGTTCCGGCATTCGCTCGGCAGGGATCAGGCGCGCTCCGGCACCGGCAGGCCCAGCCACGACTCATAGAAGGTTTCGATATCCGGCTCGAAATCATGGATCACCGGATACCAGGGCGTCGGTGCCTCGACGTCGAGCAGATCGCCGGAAAGTGGGCAGAAATACTCCCGGATCACCTGCCATTCCGGCGACGGAGCCATCAGGCGAGGATAGAGTTCCTCCATCTGGGCGGCGGTATTGCGGATCCGGATCCTGGCGTGCAGCTTCCAGTTCTGGTCCCATTCGCAGAAATCATGCCCGGCCTTGGAGCGGATCATCCACTTCTTGTCGCTCAGCCGCTGCACGATGAAGAGCTTCGGGCCGAGCGGCAGGATGATCGGGTCCTTCCAGCTCACCTGTTCCTGCAGGATCTCCAGATAGATCTGGAAGCGTTCCTTGTCCTTCGGCGTCGAGAGCATGGTGTGCAGGGTGTCGCGGTCGATCTTGCCGTCCACCAGGTCTTTGATCTTGGCTTTGGTATAGGCCATCTGGTCCTCCCTCGGATTGTCCTTGGATTGGGGGCCGCGCCCGCGAGCGGGGCGCGGCCGGCGGGACGTCGTCCCAGGGTCACTCCTCGACGAACTGGACCGTCTTCACGTCCGGCAGTTCCGAAATATCCATCGAATATTCGCGCCCATAGGAGGGGATCGGCAGGTCGGCTTCCATCAGCCTCCAGTCGGTGGGCAGGTTCCAGAAGGCGCGGAACTGTTCCTCGAACCGGGGCCCGAGCTTGAACGAGGCCGCGAACATCTGCTGGACTTGGAGGCCGGCCTCCTTGGTCAGGATGCGCTCGCGCTCCTCCTTCATCCATGTGGCGGTCGGAACCGATTCCGCCAGCCGCGCCTTGCGGACGGCCCGCCGCTTCGCCTCGGTCGCCGGCCCGTCCACCCCCTTCATGCCGTCGCCGGCGGCGGAGAGGACCACGCCGTAGACGCTCTCGGCGAAGCGCTCGAGCAGATAGCCGCCGTTCACGTCGTCGGCGACCGCCTGCGGCTCGCGGTCGAGCGGATCCCCGAAGCCCGGACCGCCCCTCATGTAGTTGAGGTAGAGGTCGTAGTCCTTGAACATGGCCTCGGTGGTGATCGCCTGCTTGTCGCGCTTGATCCGGGCGCCTTGCAGCAGGCCGTCATAGACCGGGTTCTGCGGATCGGTGTCGCCGCCGAAGGGGATCGGCTCGCCCTTGAGGATCTTCTCCTTCAGGCCGGTGTCATGCGCCTCGAAGCGATAGCCGGAGGCCGCCGGATAGCCGCCCATCAGGCCCCAGTCGGACGAGATATGGCCGTTGCCCATGAAGAACATGGTCCAGTCCTTGGCGTTCCAGACCATACGCAGGCTCTCGAAGCCGCAGCCGCCGCGGTATTTGCCGGCGCCGCCCGAAGAGGCCTTGATCTGGCGGCCGAGATAGACGAGCGGCTCGGCCAGCTCCCAGATCTCCATGTCGCCCATGTCGCCCTCGGGGTTCCAGACCGCCGCGGCATGGCTGATGCCGTCGCAATGGGCCGAGGCTCCGACCCCGTTCGCGGCGCATTCGAACGAGTTCACCGCATGGATCTCGTCATACTGGTTGAAGCCGCCGCCCTGGAGCCAGTTCGAGGTGTTGGCGTTGCCCGCGTTCACCTCCTCGAGATAGCCGCGGCCGAAATAGCTGCGCGAGAGGCCGCGCCAGAGCGCCGTCCAGGACGAGACCAGGAAGTGCCAGGAATAGCTGAAGGCCACCCTGCGGTCGTCCGGGTTCATCCAGGTGCCCTTGGGCAGCCGGAACTCGGTGCCGTAGGCCGCGCCGTCGTTGATCATCTCGGTCGGGATCAGGCTTTGCGTCATCATCACCCAGATGCCCGAGGTGAAGCTCACCTGATGGGCGTTGTAGGTGTGCCAGCCCCAGCGGCTCGAGCCCTCGAAGTCGAGCCGCCACGTCCCGTCGCCGCGGATGGTGATCTCCGACGGCGTATGCATGATCGTGTCGACCTTGGCGAAGTCGGACGGCACCCGCACGTCGTCATGGGCGTAGGGGACGTCGACGAATCCGACCTGGCGGTACTTGCCGGGGATGGTCATCGCCTTGATCCGGGCCTGGAGGCCGATGCGGCCATGCTCGACCGCCTCATAGGCGAATTTCCAGTAGGCTTCGATGCCCTCGTCGGCGATCACCTCCTCGACCAGCCTGCGGATCATGTGGCAGCCGGCGACACGGGTGCGTTCGTCGAGCATCCAGTAGCGGGTGGTGCGCACCATCCGCTGCGATTCATGCAGCCAGTCGCGGTAGAGCGTGTCATTCTCGCCGATCTTGCGGCAGGTGATGGAATAGCCGTCGCCGAAGCGCTGGACCTGGCCAGTGGACATCGAACCCGGCCCGACCGAGCCGGTGTCGATGACATGGGTGACGCCGCCGACCCAGCCGATCAGCTCGCCCTCATGGAAGATCGGCACGATCGTATGGATGTCGCAGGGGTGGACGTTGCCGATCAGCGAGTCGTTGTTGCAGAAGATGTCCTTGTCGCGGATGGTCGGATTGTCCTCCCAGCCGTTCTCGATCATGTATTTGATCGCGGCGCCCATCGTACCGACATGGATGATGATGCCCGTCGAGGTCAGGATGGAATCGCCCGCCGCGTTGTAGAGGGTGAAGCAGAGCTCGCCCTCCTGCTCGACGATCGGGCTCGCCGCGATCTTCTTCGCGGTCTCGCGGGCATCGACCACGCCGGCACGCAGGCGCGAGAACAGCTTGTTGTACTTGATCGGGTCGCTGTCCCGCAGCTCCAGCCTGTCGAGGCCGGCATAGTGCCTGGTCTGCCTGGTCGCCACCATCAGGCGGTCGCGGTGCTCCTTCAGGGTCTCGCCGCCACGGACGATGCCGCGGGCCCTGACCTTGGTCTGGATGTTCATTTCTTGTCTCCTCCCTGAGAAATCAGACTTCCTTGAGGTGGAAAAGCCGGTGACCGTCGAGCCAGGTTTCGAAGCCGCCGGGGACGACGAAGGTCGTCGCGTCGGATTCGATCACCGCGGGACCGACGACGCGGTTGCCGGGCTGCAGGGACTCCATTCTGTAGAGCTGGGCATCGACCCATTTCCTGTGGCGATAGAACTTGCGGGTGCCGAGCTTGGCGGCCTCCGGCGGGGTCGGGCCGAGCTCGGGCTCCTTCGGGATCTTCGGCTTCGGGATCGGCACCGTGCCGCGCATGATCGCGCCGGTGACCGAGTAGCCCAGTTCCGGCGAGCGCGCCGAGGCGGCGTAGACGCGGCCATAGGTGTCGTTGAAGGCCTCGACCAGCCGGTCCCAATCCGCGGCCGAACGGGCCTCCATGATCGGGCTCTCGATCTCCAGATCGTTGAGCTGGCCGCGATACTGCATGCGGAAGCCCGGCTGCAGCGTCACCCGGTCGGCTGCATAGCCGTTGATTTCGAATTCCTCGAGCACGCGCTCCTTCAGCTCCTCCCAGGCGGCTTGCAGCGTCTGCGCCTGGTTGGCTTTGAGATCGCCGGTGGCGTCGGTGGCGATGTTGATGTCGAGCGACTTGTCGTAGCGGTACTCGAAATCCGCAGCCGCGCAGCCGAAGGCGGAGAACCCGGCCGCCCAGGCCGGAACGATGACGTCCTCGAAGCCCAGCCCTTCGGTGTAGCCGTAGGTATGGACCGGCCCGGCGCCGCCATAGCTGAAGCAGACGAAGCTGCCCGGGCTGTAGCCCTTGCCGGAGATCATCGAGCGCAGATAGTCGCGCAGGTCGCTGTCGAGCAGCTCGATCACGCCGGCCGCCGCATCCTCGACCGAGAGGCCGAGCGGGTCGGCGATCTGTTCCTTCATCGCGTTCCAGGCGCGCTCGCGGTCGAGCTTGACCTGGCCGCCGAGGAAGTTGTCGGGGTTGAGATAGCCGAGGATCACGTGGCAGTCTGAGATGGTCACCGTCTCGATCCCGGATTCCTCCCAGCAGACGCCGACGCGATAGCCGGCCGAGTCCGGGCCGAGCTTGATCGCCTTGGTGTAGGGATCGAGGCGGATGAATGAGCCGGCGCCCGCGCCGACCGAGTCCATCGCGACCAGCGGCAGCGACAGCACGAGCCGCGCCATGTCGGGGTCGTTCTTGATGGTGAGCTCGTTCTGGGTGATCAGCGCCACGTCGAAGGAGGTGCCGCCGATGTCCGAGCAGGCGATGTTGGAGTAGCCCAGCACCTCGCCGAGATATTTCGCGCCGATCACGCCGCCGATCGGGCCGGAGACGATGGTGCGGGCAAGCTCCTTGGCCTTCCAGCTGATCGTGCCACCATGCGTCGCCATCACCCGGAAGTCGAATTTCGAGCCGTTCTCCTTGAAGGCTGAGGAGATCTTCTGGAGCGTCTGACGCGAGGGCTCGGCGGCGTAGGCCTCGAGGATCGTGGTGTTGGTGCGGTGGGTTTCCTTGCGCACCGGGTAGTAGTCGGTCGAGGCGAAGACCGGGATCGCCTTGCCCGACTTCTCGACCTCCTCGAGCACGATGTCGCGCACCCGGCGCTCATGCGCGGGGTTGCGGTAGGAGTGGAGGAGCGAGATGACGATCCCCTCGACATCCATGCCGATCAGCTCGCGGGCGGCGGACCGGGCGGTCTCCTCGCGCAGCGGAATGACCACCGTTCCCGACATGTCGATCCGCTCCATCACGCCGCGGGTGAGCTGGCGGGGGACGAGCGGCTCGTCGTAATAATGGGTGTTCAGGTGGATCCGGTCCTCATAGGCGAGGCCCAGATAGGCTTGGATCGCCCGGCCCATGCGATGGAAATCCTCCATCCCGGCATTGACGATCAGGCCGCAGCGCAGGCCCTTGCGCTGCACGACGCGGTTGAGCATCGCCGTGCCCGAATAGACTCCGGTCTGGATCCCGCCGAGGGCTTCCTCCAGCGTCAGCCCCCAGCGCTCGAGACCTTCCTTCGACGAGGCGATCAGCCCGAGCGCCTCGTTCTGCGGCGTCGATTGCGCCTTGCCGACGACGAAGTCCCCGTCGCTGTCGACGAAGAACGTGTCGGTCATGGTGCCGCCCGCATCGATGCCCAGCACCTGCACGCAGCGGTCGCTCTGTCTGTCCAATGACACGGTTGTCTCCTCCCGTTGCGCCATCTCCCTGTGGCGTGGGAAAAGACTGCAACCGGGGCGAAGGCCCATGTTGTCCGGTTTTCGGACAGGCGGCCGGACATGTTGCGGACGCGAAGAGGGGGAGCGTGCCAGGCCGCGGGCGCGGCGGGCGGGCTCAGTTGCGGCGGCTGCGCGGCACGCCGTACTGGTCGAGCTTGAGATAGAGCGTGGAGCGCGAGATGCCGAGCCGCCGCGCCGCCTCGGCCATGTTGCCGTCGGCCTCGGCCACGGTGTTCAGGATCTCGGTGCGCTCGCGGTCGCGCAGGGTTTCCTCGCGGCGCTGCACCGCGGCGGTGGCGATGCCGGGCGGCAGGTCGGAAACGTCGATCAGCCGGCTGAGCGAGGTGGCCGAGAGCGCCTCGATCAGGTTGCGGAGCTCCCGCAGGTTGCCCGGCCAGCCATAGACCTGCAGGCGCATCATCGCCGCCGGGGTGAAGCGGATCGGCTTGCCGCTCCGGTGCCCGGCATAGCGCTCGCAGAAGCAGCGCACCAGCCCGGCGATGTCCTGCCGCCGCTCGGACAGGGCGGGCAGCCGCACGCCGGCTCCCGCCGCCCGGAACAGCAGCTCGCCGCGCAGTCCGCCCCCCGCCATCCTCTCGGCGAGGCTGACCGAGGACAGGGTGACGATGCGCAGTTGCGCCGCGCCCTCGCGCGACAGATGCGCGAGGGCCTGCGCCAGCAGGGGCTGCACCTGCGGCGGGGTTTCTGCGAGCTCGTCCAGGCAGAGCGTGCCGCCGGTCTCGGCGAGGCGCATGAAGCCGGTGCCGCCGGACAGGTCGCTGCGCAGCCTTTCGTCGTCGAGCAGGCTGCAATCGACGATTTCGAACGGCAGGGTCGCCTGCGGTCGCCCGGCATGGAGCGCGAGCGCGAGCGTTTCCTTGCCGCTGCCGACGGCCCCCTCGATCAGGAGCGGGATGCCGTTGTCGAAGAGCTTCGCCGCCTGGGCGCAGATCCCGGCCAGTTCGGGGCCGGTTTCGGCGATCTGCCGCAAGGCGATCCCGGCCTGTGCGGCGGGCGGCGTCCGTCGCGCTCGCCGCGGCAGGGTCACGATCACGCTGACGGCCTGGCCATGCTCGCCGAGGACGTCGACCTCGGCCTCGGGCAGGATGCCGCGCATCCGTTCGGCCAGCCGATGCGGGTCGCCGTCTCCTTCGGCCGTCAGGCCGCGCCAGGCTTCGGGGCGTTCGATCAGGTTCCGGCTGGCGGCGTCGAAGGCCCCGCTGGTCCAGACGGGCCGGCCATGGCGGTCGAGCACCATGACCTCGTCGCCGGCGCGCAGCGAGCGCCGCGCCAGCAGCTTTTCGATCAGGCGCTGCTGTTCCTGGAGGCTGGCGTTGCGCAGGGCCTCCTCGATCTGCAGGGCAAGGGTGACGGAGAGCGCCGGGATCGGGCCGAAGGCCTCGCCCGAGGGGCCGGAGATGTCGACGGCGCCGAGCACCCGCCCGTTGAACGGGTCCTTGATCGGCGCGGCGGCGCAGGACCAGCGCTGGATCGCCTCGCAGAAATGTTCGACGCCGAGGATGGTGACGGGCTTTCCCAGATGCAGCGCGGTGCCGATGGCATTGGTGCCGATGGCGCCTTCGTCCCAGTGCCCGCCCGGATGCAGATGGTTCTCCTCGCCCCGCCGCAGCGTGCGGGCGTCCCCCGCGGCATCCATGACGACGCCGTTCGCGTCGCAGAGCAGGAGCATCGCGCCTGAGTCGTCGAGCATGTAGCCGACGCGCCGGATCGCCGACTGGGCGGCGGAGCGAAGACGGGCGTTGTGGTGGCGGATGGCGTGGAGCTCGCCCTGCGGCACGGTAGGCGCGTGTTGCAGGGTCTCGAGGCCGCTCTTCTCCTGGGATCGGACCCAGGATCTGAGCACGACTTCGCGCACGCTGGGAGGCACGCGCCCCAACGCATGGAAACGCTCCCAGTCCTCCTTCTGGATGCTTTCCCTCATAATCTTGTGCTCTTGCCGGCCTTGCACGCAGTGTACGACGCCCTTGCAGCGGCGTGTCAAGCGGTAGGAGGAAGCCGCTTCGGGAGGCGAATCGCCTGGCTCCACGTCGCCGCGCGCCGACGCTGTGCGCGCCATCCGGCGGCGGGAGCCATGCTGGGCTGTCGATCCGAGCCGGCTTGGCGGTTCCGGCCGCGGGCTGTATCAGCGAGCCATGGAACTGAGGCATCTGCGCTATTTCGTCGTGCTGGCTGAGCAGCGCCATTTCGGACGCGCTGCCGAGATGCTTCACATGGCCCAGCCCCCGCTGTCCCAGCAGATCAAGGCGATGGAGGAAGAGCTCCAGGTCACGCTCTTCGATCGCAGTGTGCGCCCGATCGAATTGACGCCGGCGGGCAAGACGCTGCTGCGCGAGGCGCGCCAGATCCTGCAGCAAATGGCGCGCGCCCAGGCGATGACCAAGCGTGTCGGGAGGGGGCAGGAAGGTAGCCTCGTCATCGGTGTCACGGGCACGGCGGCGGCGGAGTTCCTGCCCCCCGTCCTCGAGGCCTTTTACGAACGTTGGCCGGACGTGACGCTGTCGCTGCGGGAGATGTCGTCACCGGCCCAACTCCTGGCGCTGGAGAAGGGCGAGATCCATCTCGGCTTCGTGCGTCCGCCGATCCTCGACGACGCGCTCGGCATCCGCCTCGTCCACCAGGAATCCTTTCTGGTCGCGCTGCCCGACAGCCACCCGCTCGCCGGTTCGGACGGGATCCGGCTCGCCGACCTCAACGGAGCGGCGCTGGTCATCTTCGATCGCGACGAGGCTCCGGGCTTCCGCGACCTGATTGTGCATCTGTGCCAGAGCGCCGGCTTCTTTCCAGGGCGGGTCCAGGAAGCCCACCAGATGGTGACGATGCTGGCGCTGGTGGCTGCGCGCGTCGGCGTCGCGCTGGTGCCGCGCTCAGCCAGGCACCTTGCCCCCGAGAGGGTCGTGATCCGGCCGATCCTCGACGACACGCCTCTGATCGAGCTCTATGCTGCCTGGCCACGCGACCGGCATTCCGTGCTCATCGAGGAGTTTCTGACGGTGATCGACGAGGCGCGCATCACGCACGCTGTCGAGCTCGATCCGACGCCGGTCTGAATCGCACGGCGCCGCCGTGATATGTATCCTGCAATATAATAGGATAGAAAATCGATATTGGACTGCCGGTTGCAGGACAAAATAGCCTCTTTCCGTGGGTGTCGCTATCGATAATCTTGTCGATCCGTGCACCTGAGGCGATGAAAGGGCGTTGCGTGAGCAATTCCGTAGATCCAATCACCCGGTCTGTCGTTCAGCATCGCCTGATTTCCATCGTCGAGGAGATGGGCGAGGCTATGCTTCGGACATCATACTCGCAGATACTGAATGCAAGCCGCGATTTCTCGATTGGGATCTGCGACCCGCAGAGTCGCCTGATTGCGCAGGCCGACCATATCCCAATCCATGTCGGTGCCCTGACCTGGGCTGTGCGGGCGGTTGAAGAACGGTTCGGCGATACCGTCAGCCTGGGCGACGTCTATCTGTTGAACGATCCGTATTGCGGCGGCAGCCATCTGCCCGACGTGACGGCGTTCGTCCCGGTCTATGGCGAGGGCCAGCGTCGGCTCTGGAGCGTGGTGCGCGCCCATATGGGCGATATCGGCGGTGCGACCCACGGCGCCTACAATCCACAGGCGACGGAGATTTGGCAGGAAGGCCTGCGCATCCCGCCGATCCGGCTGGCTGAGGCCGGACGGATGCGTGAGGACATTTTCGACATGCTGGCGCTGAATGTCCGCTTCGCCCGCGATTTCCGCGGAGACCTCGCGGCGATGATCGGAGCCGCCCATCTCGGCGAGAAGCGGATCGGGCGGCTGTTCGCCGATGTCGGGACCGGCCAGGTCTCGGACGCGATCGAAGCGATTCTCGACGGCGCCGAGCGTCAGGCCCGTGCCGTCGTCGCGGGCTGGAAGGACGGCGTCTATCATGGCGAGGCGCTGCTCGACGACGATGGCCGAGGCCGCACCGACATCAGGGTCGTGGCCAAGGTCACCAAGCGCGACGGCGACCTCGAGGTGGATCTCACCGGTAGCGACCCGCAGTCGAAGAGTTTCGCCAATTCGCCGTACGCCAACACCCAGGCGGCGGTGGCGATGGCCTTCGCCTATCTGGTCGACCCGGAAATCCCGAAGAATGACGGCTGCTTCCGGCCGCTCTCGGTAAAGCTGAAGCCCGGCACGATCGTTTGCGCCGACGACAACGTCCCGGTGACATTGTGCACGACGCATCCGGCCAACGAGATCGTCGAGGCGGTGATCCGGGCGCTGAGCCAGGCTTGCCCGGACCGGGCGATGGGTGGCTGGGGCCGGCGTTTCCGGATCTCGATCACCGGCGACAATCCACGGACCGGCAAGCGCTTCATCTGGCATATGTTTCATGCCCGGCCCGGCGGAGGCGGCTCGCCGCGCGGGGACGGCTGGTCGGCGGCCGGCGAATGGCATTCAGTCGGTGGCATCAAGTTCGGCAGCATCGAGGTGGCGGAGGCGCGCTTTCCGCTGCGCTTTGAAAGTCACGAGTTCCGGCCCGGCTCAGGTGGCGACGGCGAACATCGGGGTGGGCTCGGTTCGAGCATGGATCTGGTCGTCGAGGTTCCGGCCTACGCCCATACTGCGGGCGAGGGCGCACGGCATGGCTCGGCTGGGATGCTGGGCGGCAAGGACGGTGCGCCGCACGATTACAAGATCGTCTCCGGCGACGGCCGCCGCAGCCTGAAGACCAAGGAATTCGGCATTGCAATCGCGGCCGGGGACCGACTCGAGATCCGCTCTTCCGGCGGTGGCGGCTGGGGGTTACCTGAGCGGCGTTCCGCGGGAGCGCGCCAGCGCGACATTGATACCGAATTCACGAGCGCCTGAGCGGAGCCCGCGTGTCATGACCAAGCAGTTTCGCGTCGGCATCGATGTCGGCGGCACCTTCACGGATCTTGTCGCCATCGACGAGGCCGGCGTCACCACCTTCACCAAATCGCCCTCTACGCCACAGGACCAGTCGATCGGCGTGCTGAATGGCCTCGTCGACCTGGCGGGCCGGGTCGGGCTCGAGTTGTCGGCATTCCTCGCGGCGATCGAGCGCATCGTTCACGGCACCACGGTCGCAACCAACGCTCTGCTGGAAGGGAAAGGGGCTAAGGTCGGCCTACTGACGACGCAGGGCCATCGCGACGTCCTCGAAATGCGCGAAGGATTGAAGCCCGAGCGCTATAATCTCCTGCTACCGCCTCCCGAGCCGCTCGTGCCGCGCCATTTGCGGCGTGGCGTGAAAGAGCGGGTCGCCTACGACGGCTCCGTCGCGGTTCCCCTCGACCGGGCTTCGCTCGCGATGGAGATCGCGCGTCTCAAGCTGGAGGGCGTCACCTCGGTCGCAGTCTGCTACCTGCATTCGTATCGCAACGCCGACCATGAGCGCGAGACCGCGCTGGCGGTAGCAGAAGCCCTGCCGGAGGCCTTCGTTTCGCTCTCGACAGAGGTTCTGCCTCAGATCAAAGAATACGAGCGGGTCTCGACTACCGTCGTCAACGCCTATGTCGGGCCGGCGGTGCAAAAATATCTTCAGAGTCTCGAGACGCGGCTGGAGCAGGCCGGCTTCGCCGGCTCGCTGTTCATCATCCTCTCGCATGGCGGTATGGCGCCGTTGCAGGAGGCTGCACGCCTGGCGGTGGCGACCGTGCTTTCGGGCCCTGCGGGGGGCATTGCCGGCGCGCGCCGCGTTGCCGAACTGATCGCGACCCGCAATCTCGTGCCCTTCGATATGGGCGGCACCAGCACCGACATCTCGCTGATCGAGGACGGAGAGATCGCACTTTCGGCCGACCGCGGCCTCGCAGGGCAGCGGATCGCGCTCCGCAGCCTCGACATCGCCAGCATCGGTGCCGGCGGCGGCTCGATCGCCTACGCCGATGCCGGCGGCACCTTCCATGTCGGGCCGCGCAGCGCGGGCTCGATCCCGGGGCCAGCCTGCTATGGCAATGGCGGGCGGGAGCCGACCGTTACCGATGCCAACGTGCTGCTCGGCTATCTCGGCGCCGAGACTTTCATGGGCGGACGCCGCAAGTTGGATGTCGCGGCGGCGGAGGCTGCTGTGGACCGGCTTGCCGCACTCCTCGGCATTGAGCGCATGCACTGCGCCGCCGGCATCTATCGGCTGATCAACCTGAAGATGGCCGACGGCATCCGGATGATGACGCTGCGCCGCGGCGTCGACCCGCGCGGGTATACCTTGCTGAGTTTCGGCGGGGCGGCCGGGTTGCACGCGGTTGAGGTCGCGCGCGAGATGGAGATGTGCCGCGTCGTTGTCCCGACGGTAGCCTCGGTGCTGTCGGCTTGGGGCATGCTCGCCAGCGACCTGCGTTACGAGGTGACCCGCAGCCATCTCGGCGACACGGCCCGGCTCGACCGCGAGGCGCTGCGTGCCGCGTTCGAGGCCCTGGAGCAAGAGGCTTCGGCGCGCCTGGCGGAGTGGTTTAAGGGGCCGATCCGGATCGAACGCTCGGCCGAGATGCGGTATGGTGAGCAGATCTTCGAGGTCGACGTCCCGCTCGACGGGCTCGACCTCGACGGCGCAGGCGCGATGACTGAGCTGGTCGATCGCTTCCACCGGCGCCATGAGGAACTCTACACTTATTGCTCGCCTAGCCAGGAGGTTGTGCTGGTCAACGCCCGCGTGGCGGCAGTGGGCGTAGTCGAGCCGTCGCGCGGCGAGGCGCATGCTGCGGCGGCCGAGCGGGTGCCGCTGCCGGCCGGAAGGCGGCGTGCCTTCCTCGGCGACTGGCGCGAGGTACCAGTCTTCCGTTTCGAGACGCTGGGGCCGGGCAACGAGATCGAAGGACCCGCGATCGTCGAGGCGGAAACGACAACCGTGCTGCTGAATGATGGGGACAAGTTGAAGGTCGACGAACTCGGCTGGCTCGATATCGCGCTGAAGCCGCGGCCGGGTGCCTGAAACCGGGTCTGTCTGGCGCTTTCGGCAGCATCATATGCGCGGAGTGATAATCGCATACGAACTGGATATTTGACGAACAAACAGCCTGAAATTCAGATTCTTCCGTCAAGAAACCGGAAGAAATCAACCAAGAAGAGGGGTCGTGTCATGCCCGTCCTGAACTGGCTCGGGAGAGCCTTCATCACTGCGGTGGTCGCCATCAGCGGCCAGGCTGCCGCCCAGACCAGTCTGAAGGTCGTGGCGCCCTGGTCGAATCTCAATGCCTACGGCAAGGTCGAGCAGCCCTTCTGGTCAAAGACCTTCGGCGAACTCACCGGCGGTAAGGTCACGGCCCAGGTGACTTCCTATTCGGAGCTCGGACTTTCGGGCGTCGAGCTGCTGCGGCTTGCCAAGCTCGGTGTCTTCGACATCGCGCATATTGTCGTCGGATATTCGGTCGCCGACGATCCGGTGATCGAGGGGCTCGAACTCTCCACCCTGATCCAGGATATTCCGACCGGTCGGCAGGCGCTCGACGCCTATCGGCCGGCCGTCGCCGAGACGTTGCTGAAAAAGCACAATCTCGTGCTGCTCGGCGCCTATCCCAATCCGAGCCAGGTGCTTTACTGCCGGGAACCCGTAAAGGCCCTCGCCGATCTGAAGGGGCGCAAGATCCGCTTCTATGGCGCCAGCATGAATGATTTCGTCTCGGCGGCCGGGGCGGTTGGTGTCAGCGTTCCGCTGGCCGAGGTCGTGCCCTCGCTACAGCGAGGCGTCGTCGATTGCGGCATCACAGGCACGTTGACCGGCTATTCGTTCAAATGGCCGGAGGTGACCAAAAACCTCTATGGCATGCGCTTCGGCTGGGGGCTGACCCTGATCGCCGCCAGCAAGGCCAAATGGGACGCGCTGCCGCAGGATCGTCAGGAGGCCACCCGCAAGGCGATCGATAAACTGGAAGCCGACCTTTGGACGCTCGCCGCGGACGACGACAAGGCCGGTCTCGATTGCAACACCGGGCGCGCCGCTTGCCCTTACGGCGCGCCGGCCACTATGACGCTAGTCGAGCCCTCGGCGGCCGATGAGGCCGAGCGCAAGCGCATTCTCCAGGAGGTGGTCCTGAAGAAATGGGCGTCTCGCTGCAACAAGACATGCATTGAGCAGTGGAACGCGACCATCGGCAAGGTTGCCGGCGTCACTGCGGCTCCTTGATCGCGAACAGCCGGCCGCCTCGCGACGCGAGCGGCCGGAACGCCCATCGAGCGAATCCGATCCCCGACAAGGAAAGCACCATGAATCCGGTGAGCCGCCCCTCGGGGCGAGATGACGGCGCGTTGTGTCGGGCGGATGCCGTGCTGCGACGGTTGGCGCGTGCGATGCTGCTGGCCTCGGGCTGGGGGTTGCTCGGGCTCGGGGTGCTGGTGGCGCTCGACGTCGCCGCCCGCAATACCCTCGGACGAAATATCGGCGGGGTCGACGAAATCGCCGGCTACATCTTCGCAATCGGCATCTCCTGGTCGCTGGCCGGGGCGTTCTACGTCCGCAGCCATGTCCGAATCGACTTCCTCTATCAGAAGGCGCCGCTGGGGCTGCGCTCGTTTCTCGACGCGATGTCGATCCTGGCGCTCGGATTCGCAGCGGCCTTCCTCGCCTTCAGCGGCTGGCTCGTTGTCTCGGGGTCCTGGAGCATGGGCTCGCGCTCGGCGAGCGTGTTGCAGGTACCGCTTGTCATTCCGCAACTGCTCTGGTTCACGGGGATTGTCGTTTTCCTGGCGGGGCTGGCGGTCTCGCTGCTGCGTGCCGGCCTGACACTGGCCGCCGGCCACTACCGCGAGATTGCAGCGACTTATGGGATCATGTCGGCTTTGGAGGAATCCCAGGATGCCCTCGGCCCGCGCGAGGAGACGCGCTGATGCTTGCGAATGCCTCGCTGATCCTGGCTTTCTTAATCTGCAGCAGCCTGCCAATCGCGGCGACGCTGATCATTGCTGCGCTCATTCTGAGTTTCGTCTATTCGCCGTTGCCGCTCTTCCTGGCGGCTTCCGAGATTTTCTGGAAGGTCTCAACTGAATTCACGCTCACCAGCGTCCCGCTATTCGTGCTTCTCGGTGAGATTCTGCTGCGCTCGGGCATCGCCGAGCGAATGTATGGCGCCGTCGCACTCTGGCTCAACCGGCTACCCGGTGGGCTGCTGCATGCCAATATCGGCGCTTCGACCCTGTTTTCGGCGACGTCCGGCTCGAGCGTGGCGACAGCGGCGACGATCGGCACCGTGGCGCTGCCGGAGGTTCGGCGCAGAGGTTACAATGAGCGCCTGTTCCTCGGCAGCCTTGCCGCAGGCGGTACGCTTGGAATCCTGATTCCGCCTTCGATCCATCTGATCATCTACGGGATGATCACCAACACTTCGGTGCCGAAGCTCTACCTCGCCGCGACCGTTCCAGGCCTGATTATGGCGGCGCTGTTCTCGCTGCTTATCGTCGTGATCTGCCTGATCAAGCCCAGTTATGGTGGCGAGCGGATCGAGGCAAGCTGGAGCCAGCGCTTCGCCAGCCTCGCGGATCTCGTCCCGATCATCCTGCTTTTCCTGGTGGTGATCGGCTCGATCTATACCGGCTTCGCGACACCGACCGAGGCGGCTTCGCTCGGCCTCGTCTTCGCGCTAGGGCTGGTGTGGTGGTATGGTCGCCTGTCCCTAGAGCTGCTGCACGAGTGCTTCACCGGGGCGATGAAGGCGACGGCGATGATCATGCTGATCGTGCTCGCCTCCTATTTCCTCAACTTCGTGCTCTCGGTCATCGGCCTCTCGCAGCAGTTGACCAGCTTCATCGCGGACCTCGGCCTGTCGCCGCTGCAGACCATGCTGGTCGTTATCGGCTTCTTCGTGGTGCTCGGCTGCTTCCTCGAATCCTTGTCGATGCTGGTCACGATCACACCCCTCGTCGCTCCGATCGTCGTGGCGCTCGGCTACGATCCGGTCTGGTTCGGGGTTATCCTGACGATCCTGCTGGAACTGGCACTGATCACCCCGCCGGTCGGGATCAATCTCTATGTCGTCCAGGCGATCCGCGGACGCGGCAGCATTCAGGATGTCATCGCCGGCTCCCTGGTCTTCGTCGTCAGCATGTTCGCCTTGATTGGTCTGCTGTTCGCCTTTCCCGAAATCGCGCTCTGGCTGCCGGCTCGTTTCGCGGAATGAGCGCGGCAGCCTTGGTGCCGCTTCGCGGCCGGTTCCGGCTAGGGGCATTGATCCGACGACACGAACGGAGCCGAGACGCTGCCGTTGGCGCAGAGCGGGGTGTCGTCATGCCGGCCGTTCCGGCCAGCATTCGAGCTGGTCCGCGCCGCGCGGCTGCTCAGCTACCGCCCGGTCCGGCAGTCGCAGGTCGAGCGGCCGGTGCGCATATCGGCGCGCCAGAGGTCGAGGGAGGCGATCGTGCCTGCGCCGGCACCGCGGAAGGAGGGAACGAAAAACCCGCGGTGACGGCTGATGGCCGCTCGCCGGGACGACCTTCGCGGCGGACTCGACATCGATGCCGACACCGTGGCCCTCGGCGAAGACGCAGGCGAGGCAGTCGCGCGTATGCGACAGTGACATGCCGGGATCAAGCGTGCCGGGATGGTGCAGTTCTGGCCTGCGGCTGGGGACGAACCGGGGTTGTCCGGGCACGACGAGCCACCAGGATTACGCACAACAGATCATGGCCAGCTACGAAGGCGAGCCGATCTTCCTTCAAGCGGAAGCCCTTGGCTGCTACGGTCGCGCCGCCGATCAGCCGGGCGAGGAAGAGCAGTGCCATCGTGTTGAAGACGAGAGCGGCGCCGATCAGCGTGAAGCTGGCCGCGATGCCCGCAATGCACAGGATTAGGATCCGCCTGCGGCCGATCCCATCGGAAATCTCTCCGAGCAGCGGCGCGGCGAATAGCATGCGAGTTCGTAGAGTCCGATGGCGACGCCATAGGTGACATAGCGGGTGCCGGCCGGGTGCTCTGCCATCATCTGCGGCGGCAGGCCGATCAGCGCCGAAGCCAGCACGGGAACCACGATGGCGTAGCCGATGCTGTCGACGAGCAGCGGGGCGATGCCCAGGAGTCGCAGGGAAGTCATGACCGCGCTGTTCTCTCCGGTCGGGTCTGGCCAAATTCAGGAAGCGACCCGCTCGCGCATGCGTCGGGCGGGCGGTAGAAAAAACGCTGTGACGCGAAGGCCCTGGGCGGAACTATCCTGGCATGTTGCTGGGGCTCCGGCATCTGGAATTCATTCAACACAGGCGCAAGCGGCGCGCGCCCCGCGGACCGTCTTGCCGGAACATGTGCTGGCGGTCGCTTTTTTAAAGCTTACGCAGCGCTCGTAATAAATCAAACCGTCCCACTTCCGGCGGCATACGCGCAGCGATTCCCGTCCGGGCCCGCCACCGATGCCCGCCGCCAGGACATGCGATGCCGGGACGCTGGCGCGAGGGGCGCGAGCGACGGTACTGTCTTCACTAGATCATCGCGCGTACTTTCGGACGCGGTCACGATGATCTATCTCATTGTTAGTGCATCGGATTTTTCCGAAAAGTGGATTCCACTTTTCGGTCCGATGCTCTAGGGTCATGGGCCGCGGGCCTGCGCAAATGACACGCGGCACGCGGCGATGCCGGCCGCTCGATCGGAGACAGGGAACGGATGGAACAGCTCGTTCTAACGCAGCCGAATGGGGAGACGCAGGAGCATCGCGCCTTCGACCGGCTGGCCTCGGCGCGCCAGAGCTGCCGCGGGTTCCTGCCCGCGCCTCTGCCGCGGTCCCTGATCCGGCGGATTCTGGAAACGGCGCAGCGGGCGCCGTCCTGGAGCAACATCCAGCCCTGGCAGGTGGTCGTGACCTCAGGCGAAGGCACGGAGCGGTTCCGCCGGGCGATGCTGGCCAAGGCCGGCTCGCCCGACCCGGTGCGGCGCGATTTCGCGTTTCCGCGCGCATATTCGGACGTCCAGCTCGCCCGGCGCCGTGCTTGCGGCTTCCAGCTCTACGCCGCCGTCGGGATTTCGCGCGGCGACAGGGAGGGCTATGCCCGCCAGTCGATGCGCAACTTCGCCTTCTTCGACGCTCCCCATGTCGCGATCGTCACCACCGACGAGGCGCTCGGTATCTATGGTGCCGTCGACTGCGGCGGCTATGTCTCGCATTTCATGCTGGCGGCCCGGTCGCTCGGCGTCGGCACGATCGCGCAGGGCGCGCTGGCCGAGTATGCCGGCGACATCCGCGAGCATTTCGGCTTGGGCGAGGAGAGGCGGGTAGTCTGCGGCATCGCGTTCGGATGGCCGGACCCCAGCCATCCGGCGAACGGCTTCAAGACCGAGCGGGCTCCGCTGGCGGAGGTCGTCTCCTGGATCGGCGACTAGCCGCCGGATTCCCGTGTCGCGTCCCGGGCCGCCGCGAACAGCGCCGCGCGATGTCCCTCGGCTTCGGCGGTCCTGACGAAGGACACCGTCGTCACGACGCAGGCGATCTCGCCCAGCGCGTTGAAGACCGGCGCCGCCTTGCCGGTCAGCAGCGAGAACAGATGCTCGTTCAGCTCCGCGCCGGCATCGCGCCTGACGGAATCGAGCACGCCGGCCGGCGGACGGTTGCCGCGGAAGGAGGGCGGCTGCTGCTCGCGCGCCATGGCGATCGCCTCCCTCGGCAGGTAGGCCTGGAAGACGAGGCCGCAGGCGGTGTTGTCGACGGGCAGGACGTCGCCCAGCGTCACCGTGCTGATCGCGAAATCGGTGCTGCGATACCAGCGCACGATCGTCGGCCCGCGCTCGGTCCAGATCGCCACGCCGCAGCTGGCGGCGATGCGGGCGGAGAGCGCCTTCATCGCCCGCGACGCGACCTCGACCGCGTCGATGCGGCGCAGGGCGCGCACGCCGATGTTCAGCGCGGCGGGGCCGAGGTCGTAATGCCCGGTCTCCGCATCCTGCGCGGCCAGCCCTTCGCGGACCAGGCTCTGCATGTAGCGATGGGCGGTCGAGGAGCCGGTGCGCGCCCGGCGGGCGATCTCGCCGAGCACCAGCGGGCCGTCCGCCCTGGCCAGGATGTCGAGGAAGCGGGCGGCGATCGAGACGGACTGGATCGTCGCCGAGCGTTTGGCGGCGTTGCCGCCATCCTCTGCGGGCGTCACCGACCCGGCCCCGGATCGGTCGCCGTCGGGGTCGAAAGGGGGGTGGGGCGGGGAAGGCTGGTCATCATGCGAATCGCGCTGGAACGGGCGGCGGGCGCCGGAACGCGCTTTGTGCCATCGCGAGCCCGAGCAGGACAAGCGCGGGGCGGGGAAGCATGGGGTTGCGGTTCCGCCCCGGGCTCTCCGGACGCCGATCGCATCCCAGCCCCTGCGACCGGAAAACCACAGCCCGGGACAATGCCCGGCCGGCGCCGATATCGATATTGACATGCGGAATGCGTTCCGCACTGTAGGATACATTGTTGCAAACTCGCGAGCCACGGCCCTGTCCCCAGCCAGCGAGACACGTCCGATCCGGGGATCGTCATGTCATCCAAGCTCGTCCTGATGCGCGGCGTCAGCCTCGTATCGCTCCTCACCGTCGCTGCCGCCATGCCGGCCTTCGCGCAGAGCGGCCCGGCCGCGCCCGCCACGACGGCGATCGAGCTAGACACGATCACGGTCACCGGCGAGAAGGTCGAGCGCGATCTCCGCAACACGGCTTCGTCGGTGGCGGTGAAGACCGCCCGGGACATCGACCGGGAGGATACCGGCAACGCCTCGGTCTCCGAGGTCCTCACCGGCACGCCCAACGTGACCTATACCGACACCGTCGGGGCGCCGGTCATCCGCGGGCAGGACACGCAGGGCCCTCTCACCGGCCAGAACTCGTTCTGGGGCGGTACCGTGCCGCGCGCCACGATCAATGTGGACGGGCATTATCTCAGCTACAACGAGTTCTATTTCGGCGCGACCTCGCCCTGGGACGTCAAGAGCATCGAGGTCTTCCGCGGGCCGCAGACGACCTCGCAGGGCGCCAACGCCATCGCGGGCGCGATCGTCGTCAACACCAAGGATCCGACCTTCACCCGGGAGGCGGCCTTCCTGACCGAGTTCGGCAGCTATTCGTCGCGGCGCACCGCGCTCATGCTGTCGGGGCCGATCATCGCGGACCAGCTCGCGGGCCGGATCTCGCTCGACTATTCCGGCCGCGACAGCTTCATCGACTATGTCAGCCCGAACTTCCAGCGGCGCTATGCCGATCAGGATTTCCGGGCCCTGAACCTGCGCGCCAAATTGCTCTGGCGCCCGACGGACCTGCCCGGATTCGAGGCGAAGCTGACCTTTTCGCGCAATTCGACCAACCGCCCGAGCCAGGAGGCGGCGTCCGCGCCCTTCGACAGGCTGAAGCACACCACCACCACCATGCCGAGCTGGCGGCAGGACACCACCACCGGCATCCTCGATCTCAGCTATGATTTCGGAAACCGCTTCAAGCTGTTCAACCAGAGCCAGTACAGCGACCTTTCGGTGAGCCGGAAGACCGGGCTGCTCGGCAATGGCGACGCCTATATCGACCAGTGGAACGCCTCCAACGAGACCCGGCTCACCTATGGCGAGCAGGGCGACGTCCTGAGCGGCGTCGCCGGCATCTACTATGCCCACACCAAGACCGACGAGATCCTCTACCTCGCCGGCCGCTCGACTTTCGACGACACCAAGCGCAATCTCGGCATCTTCGGCGAGGCCAGCTACCGCCTGACCGACCGCTGGACCTTCACCGGCTCGCTGCGCTTCCAGCAGGACCAGATCGAACGCGCCGGCCAGACGGTGCTGGCGCGGCAGGGCGTCGATTTCGACAAGACCTTCCAGGCCGTGCTGCCCAAGGCCTCGCTCGCCTATGCGGTGACGCCGGACTGGACCGTCGGCGCGATGGTCAACCGCGGCTACAATCCCGGCGGCGTCTCGCTCAACCTCAATGCCGGCCAGTGGCAGCCCTTCAAGGAGGAGACGCTCTGGAACTACGAGCTGTTCACCCGCGCCAGCCTGCTGGAGAACCGGCTCAACGTCAGCGGCAACCTGTTCTACACCGACTTCAAGAACGCCCAGTACTTCATCCCGGTGGTGCTCGCGACCGGCGTCGTCCAGTCCTACGGCATCAACGCCGAGAAGGCCCATGCCTACGGCCTCGAGGTCAATGCCGACTACCGGGTGCTCGACAACCTGACCCTCAAGGCCGGTGCCGGCCTGCTGCGCACGGAGATCGACAAGATCTCGGCCAATAGCGGCTACAAGGGCAACGAATTCGCCAAGTCGCCCGGCTACATGCTCAGCTTCGGCGTGAGCTGGGACGTCACCAGCAAGTTCAACGTCACCGGGCAGCTCCGGCATACCGACGGATACTATTCCGACGTCGCCAATACGCGCCTCTACCTGATCAAGCCCTATACGATCGCCGATCTGCGCGCGAGCTACCAGTTCACCGACAACCTTCAGCTCTACGGCTATGTGAAGAACATCTTCGATGCGCGCAAGCCGACCTATATGCAGCAGAATCGCGGCATCGGGGGCACCGAGGCGAGCATGACGGAGCCGCGGATGATCGGCGTCGGCCTGAAAGGCACCTTCTGAGCGGTTTTCGGCCGCAGGGTCCGGGCGGGGCTTTTCTCCCGGCCGGGCCGCGCGGGCCGGCAGGCGCCTTGCGAGGCCGGACGAGGCGGCCGATCGCCCGCCGCCGGGCGCTGGCTCGAACAGGGTTTCGCTCTTCAGGCCGGCCTGGTCCCGGCGGCGTCCGGCCGCTTCTCGACAGGTCAGGCCCGCTGCGGGCAGCGTTCCGGCCGCGCCTTGCCGGCGCAGCCTCGCTCATTTGGTCAGGATCAGCTTTCCCTGCCGCGTGATCCGCAGGCGGTAGAGCTCGCCGTGATGCTCGATCCCGATCTCGGTTTCCCCGCCGAAGACGCTGGAACTCGGGATCAGCTTCGCAGGCTTCGGCGTCGGACTCGCGACGGCTCGCCGGGAAGCGCTCCAGGCGGCCTGTCTGGGCGGTCGGGCAGGGTTCGGGGTGTTCACGTGAGCGCTCTGGTCGGTGGCTGTGCCGCGGAAGGCGGAGACTATCTGCCATCAAACGAAAAAGACAGCAATTACAATAGTTTATACATATAACGATTCTAAACTTCATCCTTTTCCCGAAGCCCCGGGACGGTGTGTGCGAGGAGGTGAGGGCGCGGCCGGAGGCGGGTCGGCACCTCCGGGGGCGGGGCGGCGCGCTTGACTTTTCGGGGGCGGCCGGCGCGCAATGCCGGCGCCTCCCCATCCGGATCGACGTCATGCTCAGCGCCTTCCCGCGGATCGACCTCGGCGCAGGCCCGACAGCGCTCGAGCCGATGCTTCGCGTCGGCGAGGTCCTGGGCCATCCGCAGCTCTGGGTGAAGCGCGACGACTGCATGCCGCTGGCCTTCGGCGGCAACAAGGTCAGGAGCCTGGAATTCTGGCTCGGCGATGCGCGGGCCCGCGGCTGCGACCTGCTCGTGGTCGCCGGCGGGCTCGCCTCCAACCAGTGCCGGCTGACCGCGGCGGCGGCCGCCAGGACCGGCTTCGAGGCGCTGGCGCTCTATGCCGGGGACGCGACGGCGCCGTTGCGCGGCAACGCGCTGCTGACCGAGCGGCTCGGCGCGCGGATCCGCCGTCTCGGCCCCGTCGGGGAGGAGGAGCGCGGCCGCCTGGCGCGCCGGGCGGTGTCGGAGCTCGAAGCGGCCGGCCGCCGGCCTTATCTGATCGGCGATCCGGTCCGCGGCGCGCTGGGCTATGTCCGCGCCGCCGAGGAGCTGGCGAGGCAGGCCCGCGACGCGCGGCTCGACCTCCGCCATATCGTCCTGCCGGGCTCGATGGGGCCGACCGAGGCGGGCATGATCTATGGCGCCGCCCTGCTCGGCCTGCCCTGGACCTTCCATCTTCCCAGCGTCGAATATGCCGCCGGAGAACTGCGTCGCCGGCTGGCGGAGATCGTCGCCGGCCTCGCCCGGCTGGTCGGCCGGGAGCCGCCGCCGGGCTGGCTCGACCGCGTGCGGATCGATCTGGGGCAGCTCGGCGAGGGCTACGGCATCGCGACGCCGGCTTCGCTGAACGCGGCCAGGCTGTTCGCCGAGCGCGAAGCCTTGATGCTCGAGCAGACCTATGTCGCCAAGGCCTTCGCCGGGCTGGTGGACTTCGTCGCGAGCGGCGCGATCCCGCCCGGCGAGGCAGCCTGCATCGTCCATACGGGCGGCACGCCCTCGCTGTTCGAGCAGGGCTGAAGCCGTCGCGCGCGGCCGCGCGAGGCGGCGTGTTTGCCTGGACGGAGGCTCTTGCGGTCGCATTCCGCGCCCAATAGGCTCGTTCCGCCGTGCCGGCCAACAGGCACGCTCAAGGGGAAACGCCTATGCCAAAGATGATCACCAAGCTGGTCGCGTTCGGCCTCGCCGCGGCCGCCTTCTCCGTTTTCGCGGCGCCGGCCTCGGCGCAGGCGACGCTCGAAGCCGTCAGGAAGCGGGGCAAGATCCTGTGCGGCGTCTCCCCGACGGCCCCGGGCTTCTCCTATGCCGACGACAAGGGCGTGCGCCAGGGCTTCGACAGCGACATCTGCCGGGCTTTGTCCTCCGCCGTCTTCGGCGTGCCGGACAAGGTCGAGTTCGTGCCGCTCAACACCAATGTCCGTTTCCAGGGGCTCCAGTCCGGCGAGGTCGACGTGCTGTCGCGCCAGACGACGCTGACCTTCTCCCGCGACGCCTCGCTCGGCCTCGATTTCGCACCGGTCGTCTTCTATGACGGGCAGGGGCTGATGGTCTCGAACAAGCTCGGGGTGAAGAGCGCGGCCGAGCTTTCCCAGGCGGCGATCTGCCTGCTGCCCGGCACCACGACGCTGCAGAACCTCGAAGACTATCTGAAGCCGCGCAACATCAAATACGAGGCGGTCGTCTTCGAGAATCCGGACGAGTGGCGCAACGCCTTCTTCTCCGGCCGCTGCGACGTCATCACCACCGACCGCTCCGATCTCGCCTCGGTGCGCGCCATCGCCAACGACCCGAAGCAATACGTCATCCTGCCCGAGACGATCTCGAAGGAACCGCTCGCGCCCGTCGTCCGCCAGAACGACTCGAACTGGCGCGACATCGTCTCCTGGACGGTCAACGCGCTGATCGCCGCCGAGGAATACGGCATCACCAGGGACAATGTCGACGAGCAGCTCAAGAGCAAGGATCCGGAGGTCCAGCGCCTGCTCGGCGTCAATGGCGACCTCGGCCAGATGCTGAACATCGACAACAAATGGGCCTATAACGCGATCAAGCAGCTCGGCAATTACGGCGAGCTGTTCGAGCGCCATCTCGGCGAGAAGACCCCTCTCGGCCTCAGCCGCGGCCCCAACCAGCTCTGGACCAAGGGCGGGCTGCTGTATTCGCCGCCCTTCCGGTGATCCGTCCGCCGCAGCGGGCCCGACCGCGGAATCCGCCGTCGGGAGACCCCGCTGCGAAATCCGGGGACCGTCGCTGCTGCGTCCGATCGGGCGGGCGGCGGTCCCGCGAGCGTTCCCTCGATTGAACTGAACCGCCGGCCGCGGTGCGGCCGGTGCGTCTCCGGCACGGAACAGCGCGATGGCCTCATCAGCATCCAGCCCGCTGCGGCTGCTCTACGATCTGCGCGTGCGCGCGGTGCTCTATCAGGTGGTGGCGGTCGCCCTCGTCCTCGGCCTCGGCTTCCATCTCTTCGGCACGGTCTCGCGCAAGCTCGCCGAGCAGAACATCGCCACGGGCTTCGCCTATCTGTCGCGTCCGGCCGGCTTCGTCATCAGCCAGTCCTTCATCCCCTACGATTCCGGCGACAGCTACGGCCGGGCCATCCTCGTCGGCCTGCTCAACACGGTCTGGGTCTCGGTCTTCGCCGTCATCCTGTCGAGCCTGCTCGGCCTCGCCGTCGGGCTGGCGCGGCTGTCGCGCAATCCGCTGCTCTCCTTCCTCGCGCTGATCTATGTCGAGGCGCTGCGCAACGTGCCGCTGCTGCTCTATCTCTTCCTCTGGTACGCGCTGATCGTCGCCGTCTTCCCGCCGGTGCGCGAGGCCTGGCAGATCCTGCCCGACGTGTTCCTCAGCAATGGCGGGCTGATCCTGCCGTCCTTGCGCTGGTCGCCGGCCCATAGCGGCGTGGCCGCCGCCGTCGTGCTCGGCATCGCTCTGGCCTGGATCGTCGCCTCGGCCTTCCGCCGCAAGCGGGTCGCGACCGGCCGGAGCCGCCCGGCCTGGCCTTATGCCCTCGCGGCGCTGGCCATTCCAGTCCTCCTGGCCATGCTGGTCTTCCAGCCGGAGATGGTGGTGAACTGGCCGGAGAAGGGCCGCTTCCGCATCACCGGCGGCCTCCAGGTCACGCCGGAATTCACGGCGCTGCTCGTCGGCCTCGGCCTGTCGGCCTCGGCAGGCATCGCCGAGATCGTGCGTGCCGGCATTCTCTCGGTCGGGCGCGGGCAGTGGGAGGCGGCGCGCTCGGTCGGCCTGCACGACCGCCAGACCATGCGGCTCGTCGTGCTGCCGCAGGCGCTGCGCGTCATCATCCCGCCGCTGACCAGCTCCTATCTCTCGACCTTCAAGAACTCCTCGCTCGCCATCGCCATCGGCTATCCCGACCTGGTGATGGTCTCCAACACGACGATGAACCAGACCGGGCAGGCGATCGAGGGCATCGCCATCTTCATGCTGGTCTATCTCGGCATGTCGATCACGATCTCGCTGCTGATGAACTGGTACAACGCCCGCGTCGCGCTGGTGGAGCGCTGAGATGGCCGACCTGACCCATCCGGCGGGCTTCGGCACGGTCGAGCGCGCAGGGCCGCCGCAGCCGCGCGGGGCTTGGTTCGCCGGCCTCAAGCCCTATGTCGGTTCGCCGTTCAACGCGGTCGTCACCTTCGCCTGCCTGTGGCTGATCTACCGGATCGTCACGGGCGCCTGGGGCTGGCTGGTCACGCGCGCCGTGACGGAGGGCGGGCCGCAGGCCTGCAAGGCCGGCCACGGCGCCTGCTGGCCGTTCCTGGCGGCGAAGCTGCGCTTCATGGTCTTCGGCTTCTACCCCTATGACGAGCATTGGCGGCCGGCGCTGGCGATGCTCCTGTTCCTCGCGGCGATGGTCGTCTCGATGATGCCGCGCTTCTGGTCGCGCCGGCTGCTCTGGCTCTGGCTCGGCGTGGTGCTGGCCTGCGGCGTGCTGATGTATGGCGGCGTCTTCGGGCTTGCCGTGGTCTCCACCACGAACTGGGGCGGCCTGCCGCTCTCCTTCATGCTCTCCTCGGTCGGGCTCGCCTGCGGCTTCGTGCTCGGCGTGCTGCTGGCGCTGGCGCGCTCGTCGAAGCTGCCGGCGATCCAGGTGATCGCCGTCATCGTCATCGAGATGGTGCGCGGCGTGCCGCTGGTCTCGATCCTGTTCATGGCCTCGGTGATGCTGCCGCTGTTCATGCCGGACGGCGTGACCATCGACAAATTGCTGCGCGCCCAGGTCGCGATCGTCATCTTCGCCGGCGCCTATATCGCCGAGACCGTGCGCGGCGGGCTGCAGGCGGTGCCGAAGGGCCAGCACGAGGCGGCGGCGGCGCTCGGCCTCGGCTACTGGCTGTCGATGCGCAAGATCGTGCTGCCGCAGGCGCTCAAGATCGTCATTCCGCCACTGGTCAACATCTTCATCGGCTTCTTCCAGGACACCACGCTGGTCACCATCATCGGGCTGCTCGACTTCCTCGACACGGTGCGCTCGGCGATGCGCGATCCGACATGGCAGGGCATCGCCGTGCTCGAGGGCTATGTCTTCGCGGCGCTGGTCTATGCGGTGTTCAGCTACGGCATGGGCTCCTACAGCCGCTTCGTCGAGCGCCGCCTCAAGACCGACCATCGTCACTAGAGTATCGGGGCGAGTACTGGATTCAGTTCGATACTCCAGCTCTTTGATTTCGCATCGGCTTTTCCGAAAACCGCGTTCCGCTTTCCGGGCCGATGCTCTGGCGTGGCGGAGCGCCCGGCATGCCGAAAACGCGGATTCCACTTTTGCGCCAGATGCTTTAGGCGGTTCGTTGCGGGGCGGCTTGCGTTTCCGCAGGGTGACAGGACCTCGCAGCCACGATGCCGAACTACCCGGATACCTTCTACGCCCGCACCGCCGCGACGACGCAGGAGCGCGCGCCTCTCCAGGGCCGGGTCGAGGCCGATTGCTGCATCGTCGGCGGCGGGCTCGCGGGGCTGACCTGCGCTCATGAACTGGCCAGGGCCGGGCGCTCCGTCGTGCTGCTCGAGGCGCAGGCCGTCGGCTGGGGCGCCTCGGGCCGCAATGGCGGCTTCGTCGGCACCGGCTATGCGCGCAGCCACGCCTCGATCGCCGGCGCCATCGGCGAGGCCGGGGCCGATGCCCTCCACGCGCTCTCGATCGAGGGCATGGAGATGGTCCGGCGGACCATCGAGGAGCTCGGCATCGCCAGCGCGGAGCCGCTGCCGGGCAAGCTCAGCGTGGTCCGCTACGACAGCGGCGATGCGCTCGAGCGCAGCCGCGACAGGCTGGCGCGCCAGCATGGCTACGAGGTCGAGTTCTGGCCGACCGAGCGGGTGCGGACCGTGCTGCGCTCGCCGAAATACCATCAGGGGCTCTACGATCCGCGTTGCTTCCACATCCACCCGCTGAACTATGCCCGCGCGCTCGCGGCCGCGGTCGAGGCCGGGGGCGGGCGCATCTTCGAGGCCTCGCGGGCGGTCGGGACGGAGCTTTCCGGGGCGGAGAAGCGCGTCGCCACGGCCTCCGGCGAGGTCCGCGCCCGGCACGTCGTCTTCGCCGGCGGCGGCTACACCGACCGGCTGGTGCCGAAGCTGCGCGCGAGCCAGCTTCCGATCGCCACCTATGTGCTGACGACCGAGGAGGCGCCCGAGACGATCGCGTCCGTGATCCGGACACGCGCCGCGATCAGCGACGACCGCCGGGCCGGCGACTACTACCGGCTGGTCGCGGGCGGCCGGCGCCTGCTCTGGGGCGGGCGGATCACCACGCGCACCAGCGAGCCGCGCGACCTCGCCGCCCTGCTGCGGCGGACGATGATCTCGACCTATCCCGAGCTCGCCCCGCTCAAGGTCGAGCTGGCCTGGTCCGGGCTGATGTCCTATGCGCGCCATCTGATGCCGCAGATCGGCGAATTGCAGCCGGGTGTCTGGTACTGCCAGGGCTTTGGCGGCCACGGGCTCAACACCACCGCCATCGGCGGGCGCGTCGTCGCCGAGGCCCTGCTCGGCCGGGGCCGCCGGCACGAGCTCTTCGCGCCTTTCGGCCTGGTCTGGAACGGCGGCCCCTTCGGCACGCTCGCGGTGCAGGGCACCTATTGGAGCTACCAGCTCATGGACTGGTGGCGCGAGCGCTGAGACGCGACCGCCGGCCGGGCGCGGGGCAGGCTCCGCGCCGGTTCTTTCGGCGCATGCCCCTGCCGGCCATCGACGCGGTCCGGCTCCCGGCCGGGCTAGCCCGAAAGGGGTACCCCATTTGTGCGGACGGGAATCCCTTTGCTCGCTTCGTTTTGCAGTGCACCAAGCGTAAGCTGGGCATTCAATTGGGTCGAGCGAGGGCTGTGCCGTGCTGCCGAGCAGGACTTCTTCCGAAATCGCGATCACTCCGACGGAGTTGAAAGTATCGGCTCAGAAAATAAGAGATCTTCGTCTCTCGGCAACCGAAAGCGCGGTCGAGATCGGCAGGGAACTTCTTAGAGTCAAGGAAAAGCTGCCGCACGGTATTTTCGTCAAGTGGGTCGAAAGAGCCTGCGAGTTCAAGATCAGGACGGCGCAGGACCTGATGAAGCTCGCGCGGGAGGCGGAATCCGACGCGAAGCTGGTCGCCCTGATGGTGCCTTCGACGCTGCGCGTCTACCTCTCGAAGAAGACCCCGGCCTCGGTCCGCGACGCCATCCGGCAGCGGCTGGAGAACGGCGAGCGCGTTTCGCGCAGCGACCTGCATTCCCAGATCGCGGACATCCAGGCCAAGGCCGGAGCGGCGGCGGCCCTGCCGGTGCGGGAAGGGTTTTCCTCCTCCTTCCTCGCGCCCGGCCTGCGCGGATCCGTCGACGGCCGGCGCAGCGACGGGGGCGGGGACAGGGCCCGCAAGGTGGCAGAGCTGCTGCTCAGCCGCCTGAGCGCGGAAGACTACGACCAGATCATGGACGGAACGAGCTGGGAGGTCTGGAACAGGGCCTTCGTCTGGATGAGGGCCGCGCGGGACGCGGAGACCGGTAAAGTGGAGCCGGCCTTGTCCAGCGCTCCCGCCACCCCGTCCCTCGCCATCGCCGACATGCCGTCGGCCAAGCTCCAGTAACGATCATCGCGGTTGCCTGTTCGGTTGTTTCCGGTTCGAGACGCGTGCCCCTGAACCCGCTTTCCGGCGGCGTAGCATGATGCGGGCGTCGCAGGGCCGGCGGATTGGAGAGAGCGGAAAGCCAATGTCGGGTGATGTCGACGATCCTCGGTCCCTGTCGCCGCTCGGCTGGCTCACCCTGCGCCGTCGCTGGAAGCTGATCTGCGCCTGCGCCGCGGCGGCGACGCTGCTCGGCACGGCCTTCGTCGCGCTGAGGGGAGCGAGCTACACCGCTTCGACCCAGTTCCTGGTCTATGTGAAGGAGGTCCAGCCCGGCTCGGAACTCGTCGTCTCGCTCGGGCGCGCCGATCTGACCCAGGTCGAGAACGAGATCGAGATCATCCGCTCGCGCGGCACGCTGGCCAAGGTCGTGGATTCGCTGGACCTGACCGACGACCCTGAATTCGGTCCACCCGCCACGCTGCTCGGTCGGGGCGCCCGCTGGCTCCTCGGCGCGCCGCGGGCCGGTTCCGAGGACGGGCGCGGCCGGCGCGAGATCGCGATCGAGGCCCTGGCCAGGCACATCGCGATCCGGCGGATCGGGACGAGCCACGCCATCCTTCTGGCGGTGACCACCGCCGATCCGCAAAAATCCGCGCTCATCGCCGCCGGCATCAGCCAGGTCATGCTCCAGGCCCGCGTCAGCACCGAGCAGGACGGCGACAGGTCGTCCCTGCTGCGCGAGCGGCTGCAGGGGCTGGGTCCCAGCGTCTATGTGATGACGCCGGCCCTGGCCCCGGACAAGCCGAACGGGCCGCGCCGGATCCTGCTGGTGCTCGGCTCCGCCATGGTGGGCCTGCTCTCCGGAATTCTGCTGGCGCTGCTTCTCGATCTGATGGACCGGACGATCCGCACCGCGGCCGGGCTGGAGCGTTTCGGGCTGGAATGCCTCGGAGCTGTGCCGTGGATCGCGCCAGGGGCGCGGCGGGCGCACGGCCGGCTCCTGCCCGGTGAGGCGCCGCGCGCCGAAGAAACCGTGCCCGCGCCCCTCGCCAACCAGACCTTCCTGCGCATGGTGGTGGCGGCCGAGGCGGCGAAGGCGCGTATCGTCGGCATCGCCTCGCCGCTCGCGGGAGAGGGAGCCGCGACCGTGGCGCGGCATTTCGCCCGGGCGGCGGCGCGGAGCCGCAGGGCGGTGTTGCTCGTCGAAGCCGGCCGCGGCGCGGCGCCCGCGCTCCGGGATGTGGAGGCGCCCGCGCAGGCCGAGCTCGGCGACGCCCTCTTCCGGCGGCATGGCGGCGATCTCCGGCATGGCGGCGGCGAGGAGCCCGACATCCTCATGGTCGCATCGCAGGGCGACGGCGGCATCGCCAACTGGCGGGCGCGGGCGGACCGCAGCTTCCTCGCCGCCTACGACCTGATCGTCATCGGCCTGCCGCCGCTCGAGCAGGGCCCGGTCTTTCGCATGGCGGCGCAGGGCGTCGACGGAATCCTGCTGGTGACGCGCTGGGGCGGGGCCGCGGCTGAGCGGATCGAACGCGCCCTCGCGGTCTCGGGCGCGGTGCCGTCGGATTTCATCGGGGCGGTGCTGAACGGGGTCGACGACCGGATGATCGGGCGGTTCGGCGACAGATTCTGGCAGGCGGAGGCGTCGATCGCGGCCCAGCGGCGTCCGTTCGCGGCGGCGACATCGTCCATTCCGGCCGCAGGAACAGCATAACGGAGCAGCGTAACGCGGAGAGGTGCTACAATGAAGCGGAACCGTCCATGGGTGAATTTCGTCGGCACGACGTCGCTGCTTCTGTGCATGCTCGACGGCAATGCCGTTCGCGCCACGTCCGACTACGTGGTCCGCGCCGACGACAAGCTCAAGATCAAGGTCTTCCAGTATCCGGAGCTGAGCGGCGAGTACAAGGTTCGCGCCAACGGCACGATTTCCATCGCGCCGCTCGGGGAGATCCCGGTCAATGGCCTGTCGACCAAGGAGATCGCCAACCAGATCTCCGAGCGCTTCATGCGCGCGGGGATTTCCGACAAGCCGGGAGCCTCGGTCGAGGTGCTGGAGACGCGGCCGGTCTATGTGCTGGGCGATGTCCAGAAGCCGGGCGAGTATCAGTTCCGCCCCGGCATGACGGTGCTGCAGGTCGTCAGTCTGGCCGGCGGCTGGCTGCGCTTCAACGACCCCGGGCTGATGCGGCTCGACCGCGACAGCATCACCATCACGGGCGAGATGCGCAATCTGGTCCGGCGCTATTATGAGCTGACGGCGCGCCGGGCGCGGCTGAACGCCGAGCTGGTGATGAAGACCGATGTGCAGTTCCCGGCCGAATTGGTCGCGCGCTCGCGGAGCGACGCCGGGCTGAGGCAGTTGATCGACGAGGAGCGCTCGCTGCTGAACATCCATGTCGACGCGCTGAAGACCCAGATCGACAGCCTGGAGCAGAACCGCAGCCTGTACGAGCGCGAGATCGAGGCGATCGGCCGCCAGATCGAGGCCAACAAGGTCCAGGCGGCGAGCGTCGAGAAGGAGCTGGTGGAGGTGCGCGGCCTGGTCAGGCGCGGGCTGACCACCATCAGCCGCCTGGCCAATCTGGAGCGTATGCAGGCCCAGCTCGAGATGAACGAGCAGGGCTTCCAGACGCTGATCCTGCGCTCGCGCCAGAACATCACGCAGGCCGACCAGAGGATCTTCGACCTCAAGAGCGAGCGGAACGCCTCGCTGACCGCGGAGGTCCAGAAGGTCCGCATGGATATCGACGACATCAGCGTCCGGTTCGACACCAACAAGAGCCTTCTCGTCGAGGCGAAGGTGACCGTGCCGACCCTGGTCGGCGTCTCCGACGGCGCCGTCGAGACCCGCAGCCTCGTGGTCGTGCGCATGCAGGACGGCAAGGCGCTGACGATCGACGCGAGCGAGCACACCGAGCTCCTGCCCGGCGACGTGCTGCGGGTCCAGCGGAGCATCCTTCCCGGTGCGCTGGGGATCGGCCCGCTCGAGCAGACCAGCCTGACGGCGCCGGCCGCCAGCCTCACGACTCCGGCAGGCGTCAAGCAGTAGCCGCGCCGCGAGGTCGGTATCCAAGATCAGTATCGTTGCGTGTGGTGCCTTGTTTCGTCCCGTGGATGCGAGTGGGAGAGATCGACGATGGCCTTCGGAGACGGTGATCCCGGAAAGAAGGGGGCTGGCGAGCCCTCCATCCAGCAGCAGATGCTGGCGTTCGAGCCGCAATTGCGTGCCTATGCCATGTCCCTCAGCCGCAGCGCTGACAGATCCGACGACCTCGTGCAGGAGACGCTGCTGCGCGCGATCACCAAGATCGACACTTTCCGGCCCGGCACCAATCTCGGTGCCTGGCTGACGACGATCCTGCGGAATTGCTACCTCTCCGACCTGCGGCGCCGCCGCCACGAGGTCGAGGACGCCGATGGCTGCTATTCCGAGGCGCTGCGCGCCGCCCCGGAACAGGAGGGCCTGCTCGAATACCAGGAGTTCTGCTCGGCTCTCCGGGAGATCCCGTTCGACCAGCGCGAGGCGCTGATGCTGGTCGGCGCGGCGGGGCTCTCCTACGAGGACACCGCGACGCTGTGCCGGACCACCACCGGGACGATCAAGAGCCGGATCAACCGGGCCCGCTCGCGGCTGGCCGCGCTGCTCTCGATCGACAGCGTCAGCGAGATCGGCTTCGACAGCCGCACCCGCGCGGTCATGGCCGGGGGCCAGGGCAGCGCCCCGAAGCGCTGGTCCTTCTGAGCGCCGGCTCTTGCGCGGGCCGAAACGGCGCCGCCGCCGGCGGCGCCGGGAATGCGCTTCATTTGACCGAACCAGGCCGTCATTCCGGGCTTGGCTCGGAATGACGGCCTGGTTCTGCGTGAAGCGGGCCTGCTCTAAGGCGCGTGGGGATTCCCAATGAGTGTGAAGTGTGATTCACACTTTGGATGGATCGCTATGTTTTGACGGACGCCCAATGGGCGAAGATGGAACCGCATTGTCTGGGCAAGTCGAGCGACCCCGGCCGGAGCGGT
>Ga0180223_1000389_pt1 | contig 58839 bp, 55 predicted proteins | sample eDN5th30CKraftOP_FD_151337 | JGI IMG/M metagenome (GOLD analysis project Ga0180223, IMG submission 151337) | Enriched Organic Plus compost microbial communities from Emeryville, California, USA - eDNA 5th pass 30_C Kraft OP (version 2) (version 2) ... | reverse complement strand
GTGACCGTCTCGGTGGGCGTAGCGCTCAATGACGGGGAAATCGACACCCCCGAGACTCTGATCAAGCGCGCCGATATCGCGCTCTACCGCGCGAAGCGGGAAGGGCGGAATCGGGTGATTTTCGACGCCGCCTGACTACTGCGCCACATCATCAGGGCGTCATCGACATAGCCCGATATGTGTTAGGGTTAACGCTTCATTATTAATGCGCATTGCGCGCCTGGAATGCCGAGAAACGCTTGTGTTTTTGGTCGTGGGGAGTAGTTTCCGGTCATCGGAAACGCCCTGGGGCGCTTCCACCAAGCTACCCTACGGTCTCTCTCAGGTCCGCCGCAACTCCTGGGTTCCGTAGGGACGGCTGGTCCGAACGGACAGAGTGGCCTCTTCGACATGCCGCTCGGACCAGCCAACCAATTCAAACTGCACGAAAAACCCCGCACTCCGCATGCGGGGTTTATTTTTGGCGGTGCAGAGCTTGTGGCTTTCCCCCTTCCCAGCCTCCCCCGCAAGGAGGAAGGTGTTTTGATCGAGCCTGGGGGGCGCCAAAGGCGCCGTCGTGCCCCGAAAAGCAAAACGCCCCACCAAAGGCAGGGCGCTTCAAACTTTTCGGAAAACCCGATCTTACTTGATCTTGGCTTCCTTGAACTCGACGTGCTTGCGCACGACGGGGTCGTACTTCTTCATCGACATCTTTTCGGTCATCGTACGCGAGTTCTTCTTGGTCACGTAGTAGAAGCCGGTGTCGGCGGTCGAGACGAGCTTGATCTTTACGGAGGCGGCTTTTGCCATTTTGGTTGTCCTTGAAAAGGGCGAGCCGCGCGATCAGGCGCGTGGCGCTGGAATTTGGCGGCAAACTACGGATTTTGCCGCCGCTGTCAAGGGGAGGCCCCGAGGGCGCCGAAGTCTTAGTAGACCGGCTCGTTCTCGCGGTTGGCCGGGTCGAAACCATGCATGCGGTTGCCCCATTGCAGGCCCACGATGAAGCCCTTGATGGAGGGGAGCATCGCCAGCGGCAATACGATTCCGAGCGGCAGCATGGTGTAGAGATAGACGGCCGGCGAGACGTGCCAGACCATCTCCATGTGCAGCATGGCGAAAATGATCAGGTGTCCCACGATCACGATGGCGATATAGGGCGGCGCGTCATCGGCGCGGTGGTGGAACAGTTCCTCGCCGCAATTGGGGCAGACCTCGTTGACCTTGAGATAGGAGCGGAAAAGGCTCCCCTTGCCGCAGGCGGGGCACTTGCAGGCCATGCCATTGCGCAGCGCGGGCCACATTGCGCGCTTGTCGGGGTCCTTCACTTCAACGCCCATGACGTCCTCGTTTCCTGGTCCAAAGAGATTACCGGCGGCGGCCCTTGGGACCGTACGACCTAGATGGGCGCTTGCCGGAGCGCTTGTAAGCTGACGGATTGACGCGGGGCCCTTCCGACAGGAGTTCGAACCGCAGGGCACCGGCTACCGGCGCAGCCTCAAGCAGGCGTACTTCCACAGTGTCGCCCAGGCGGAACATTTCGCCGGTGCGGTCACCGATCATGGCCTGCTGTTCCTCGACATAGCGGTAATAATCCTGGCCGATGGTCGAGGCGGGGATGAAGCCATCCGCGCCGGTTTCGAGCAGGCGCACGAAGAGGCCCGACTTGGTGACGCCCGAGATGCGGCCGGGGAACTGGGCGCCGATCTTGGTCGCCAGAAACCCTGCCAGCAGGCGATCCGCCGTCTCGCGCTCGGCCGCCATGGCGCGGCGCTCGGTCGAGGAAATGTGCTGGGCGATGCCCGGCAGCTTGGTGATCTCGCCCTGCGACAGGCCGTCATTGCCCAGGTTCAGGGCCGTGATCAGCGCGCGGTGGACGATGAGGTCCGAATAGCGGCGGATGGGCGAGGTGAAGTGGGCGTAGCGGTCGAGGTTGAGGCCGAAATGGCCGTAATTCTCGGCCGAATACTCGGCCTGGGCCTGGCTGCGCAGCACCATCTCGCTGACCTGCTCGGTCTTGCCGGCCTTCTTGGCAGTGGCGAGCACGCGGTTGAAGTTGGCAGGCTTCACCGCGTCCGTCTTGTCGAAGGACAGGTCGAGCGAGGTCAGGAATTCGCGCAGGGCCGTGAGCTTTTCGCGGCTCGGCGAATCGTGGACGCGGTAGAGCAGGGGCGTCTTGTGCTTTTCGAGCGTCTCGGCCGCGGCGACGTTGGCCGCAATCATCATCTCCTCGATGAGGCGATGGGCTTCGAGGCGTTCGGGCACGTAGATGCGATCCACCATGCCTTCGGCATTGAGGATGATCTTGCGCTCGGGCAGGTCGAGGTCGAGGGGGCCGCGCTTGTCGCGGGCCTTGGCCATGGCCGCATAGGCCTTCCAGAGGGGCTTGAGGACCGGTTCGAGCAGCGGGCCGGTCTGGTCGTCCGGATTGCCGTCAATGGCCGCCTGGGCGCGCTGGTAGCTGAGCTTGGCGGCCGAACGCATGATGATGCGGTGGAAGCTGTGGCTCTTCTTGATGCCGTCCTTCGAATAGACCATGCGCACGGCGAGCGAGGGGCGGTTTTCGCCTTCGCGCAGCGAGCAGAGGTCGTTCGAGATGCGCTCGGGCAGCATCGGCACGACGCGGTCGGGGAAATAGACCGAGTTGCCGCGCAGGTAAGCCTCGCGGTCCATGGTCTCGCCGGGGCGCACATAGGCGGCGACGTCGGCGATGGCGACATAGATGATGTGGCCGTCAGGGTTGGCCGGATCCTTGTCGGGCTCGGCGTAAACGGCGTCGTCGTGGTCCTTGGCGTCGGGCGGGTCGATGGTCAGGAGCGGGATGTGCCGCCAGTCCTCGCGGCCCTTGAGACTGGCCTCCTTGACCTCCTCGGCGGCCTTCTCGACCGAAGCCGGAAAGCGGAAGGGGATGTCGAGGTTGTGGATGGCGATGAGGCTCACCGCGCCTTCGGTGGCCGGGTTGCCGATGACTTCCACGACTTTTGCGCGCGGGATCATCATGCGGCCGGAGAATTTCACCGCCACTTCGACGAGATCGCCGTCCTTGGCGTCGCCGAGATCGCCGGCGGGAATGCGCATTTCCTTCTGCTTGCGCTCGACCGGGATGAGGCGGGCTCCGTCCTCGTCCATGCGCACGATGCCGATCTGGCCGCGGCGCGGCTTGTCGAGGATCTTCATGGCGCGCGCGGTGTAGTGCGGCACGAGGTCGTCGCCGGCATCGATGCGGGCCAGGATGCGGTCGCCGGGGGCAGGGACGACGCGGGCATTGGCGGGCTGCAGCACGCTCACGCGCGGCGCCTCGCCCTCTTCCTCGTTCCAGGTGGCCGGGAAGGCGTGGAGATCGTCGGGATCGGCGTCGGAGGGAATATCCAGCACGGTCACCGCCGGCAGGGCCGAGGTGATGCGCAGGGTTTTTCGCGTGCGGGTCAGGATGCCTTCGCCTTCAAGTTCCTTGAGCAGGCGCTTGAAGGGGGTGCGCATGTCGCCGCGCACGCCGAGAATCTTGGCGAGGTCGCGCTTGCCCTTGATATCGGGCTCGGAGGCCATGGCCTCCAGGATCTGTTCGCGACTGGGCAGTTCCGCGATCGCATCGCGGCGGGGGCGCTTCGGGCCGGACCGGCTGGGGCCGGCCTTGCCTGAGCGCTGGAGGGGTTGTTCGGTTGGCTTTTTGGCCATTACTCCGCTTTCGTTGCCGCCTTCTTGGCAGCAGGTTTCTTCGCCGTCGTCGCCTTCTTGGCGGGGGCCTTCTTGGTCGCGGCAGCCTTGGTCGCGGCCTTTTTGGCCGGGGCACGCTTGGTCTTGGTGCCGGTGGCCTCGGCGCGAGCCGCCAGGAGGGCGATAGCCTGTTCGAGCGTCACATCCTCGGGCTTTGCGTCCTTGGGGATGGTGGCGTTGATCTTGCCCTGATTCACATAGGGGCCATAGCGCCCCGAGCGAACCGTGATCGGGCCGCCGTCATGCTCAAAGGTCTTGATGGCGGCCTGGGTGGCCCCGCCGCGCTTGAAGCCGCCGGCAGCCTTGGCTGCGAGCAGGTCAACGGCGCGGTTCTGGCCGACGGTGAAAACTTCTTCAAAATCCGGCAGGTTCGCGTACTTGCCGTCATGCAGAATGAACGGTCCGTAGCGGCCCAAGCCGGCGGTGATGGGCAGCCCGGTCTCCGGATGCGCGCCAACGAGGCGCGGCAGGGAGAGGAGCTGCAGGGCTCGGTCGAGGGTCATCGAATCCGGCGTCCAGCCCTTGGGGAGGGAGGAGCGCTTGGCTTCCTTCTCGTCTCCGAGCTGCACGTAGGGTCCGAAACGGCCCGACTTGAGATAGACGTTGTCGCCGCTCTCCGGGTCAATGCCGAGAATGCCGTCCGAAGGGGCATTTTCGGAGAGACCGCCAGTGGCGGCGTCCGAGAGCTGCATCGTGTGCTTGCACTCGGGGTAGTTCGAGCAGCCGATGAAGGCGCCGTACTTGCCGAGCTTGAGCGAGAGCGTGCCGGTGCCGCAGGTCGGGCAGCGGCGCGGGTCGGACCCGTCTTCCTTGGCAGGGAAGATGTGGTCTGCCAGCAGCTCATTCAAGGAGTCGAGGACTTCGGAGACGCGCAGATCCTTGATCTCGGTGGTCGCCTTGGAGAAATCCTCCCAGAACTCGCGCAGCACGACCTTGTAGTCGAGCTTGCCGTCCGAGATTTCGTCGAGCTGCTCTTCGAGACCGGCGGTGAAGCCGTATTCGACGTAGCGGGTGAAGAAGCTCTCGAGGAAGGCCGTGACGATGCGGCCGCGGTCCTCGGCGATCAACGCACGCTTTTCGAGCCGCACATAGTTGCGGTCGATCAGGGTCGAGATGGTGGCCGCGTAGGTCGACGGACGCCCGATGCCGAGCTCTTCCATCTTCTTGATGAGGCTGGCTTCGGTGTAGCGGGCCGGCGGCTGCGTGAAGTGCTGCTCGATATCGCAGGACGAGAGCTTGGGCTTGTCGCCGACTTCCAGCGGCGGCAGCTCGCGGCTGTCCTCGTCGTCCTCGTCGCGATCTTCCTTGGCCTCGACGCCGTAGAGCGCCAGGAAGCCGGGGAAGGTGACGACCGAGCCGACGGCGCGCAGGGTGATGGCGCGGTCCGTGGCGACGGCGATATCGGCGGTGGTGCGCTCGATTTCGGCGGGGCGCATCTGGCTGGCCAGCGTGCGGCGCCAGATGAGGCCATAGAGCTTCTGCTGGTCGGCATCACCCTTGAGGCTTTCCGGCTTGCGGAACATGTCGGTCGGGCGGATGGCCTCGTGGGCCTCCTGCGCGTTCTTGGCCTTGGTCTGGTAGATGCGCGGGGTCGAGGGCAGGTAGGCGGTGCCGAATTCCTTCTCGATGGCGCGGCGCGCCTGGTCGATGCCTTCGGGCGCCATCTGCACGGCGTCCGTACGCATATAGGTGATGATGCCTTCCTCGTAGAGCCGCTGGGCGATCTGCATGGTGCGCGACGGCGAGAAGCCAAGGCGCGAGGACGCATCCTGCTGCAGGCTCGAGGTGGTGAAGGGCGCGTAGGGGTTGCGCTTGGTCGGCTTCTTCTCGACGCTTTCGACCGTGAACTGGCCGGCCTCGATGGCCTTGCGGATGGATTCTGCCTCTTCGCCCGACTTGATGTCGAGCTTGTCGGTCTTCTGGCCATCGACGGAATAGAGACGGGCCTCGAAGGTCTTGCCCTTCTCTATGAGATTGGCGAGGACCGACCAGTATTCCTGCGGCTTAAACTTTTCGATCTCGGCTTCGCGCTCGCAGACGAGGCGGAGCGCCACCGACTGCACGCGGCCGGCCGAGCGCGAGCCCGGGAGCTTGCGCCAGAGGATCGGCGAGAGGGTGAAGCCGACGAGATAGTCGAGGGCGCGGCGGGCGAGATATGCATCCACCAGCGGCTCGTCGATATCGCGCGAGTGCTTCATGGCCTCGGTGATGGCCGACTGGGTGATGGAATTGAACACGACGCGCCGGACCGGCAGGTCCTTGCGGATGGCGCGCTTCTGCTTGAGCACGTCCAGGACGTGCCAGGAAATCGCTTCGCCTTCGCGATCCGGGTCGGTCGCGAGGATGAGTTCGTCAGATTCCTTCACCGCACGGGCAATATCGGCGAGGCGCTTGTTGGATTTGGCATCCACTTCCCAGGACATGGCGAAGTCTTCGTCCGGACGAACGGAGCCATCCTTGGCGGGAAGATCGCGGACATGGCCGAAGCTGGCCATGACTTCATAATCCTTGCCAAGGTATTTGTTGATCGTCTTGATCTTGTTCGGACTTTCAACAATGACGACTTTCATTCGCACTCTTTCCGGGGAGGGGCCGCAACGGGCAAAACGTGCCGACGCGGCGCCGCATCAAGCGAGGCGCAACATGGTGAAGGAGTCTGGCGGTGTCAACGGGGAGAGGAACGGAGGGGGAGGGCTCCCCGTAGGGGAGAAGAATTTGGGGTAGTGTTTGTGGCTCACCCCCTCCCAGCCTCCCCCGCAAGGGGGGAGGTGCTGATCGTGGTTGGGGAAGTGTCCGCGCGCCAATTCCTCGATAGAAACACCTCCCCCCTTGCGGGGGAGGCTGGGAGGGGGGTGAGCCAAGGGCTCTATCGCAGCAGCCTCTCCGCCGCCGTCCGAGCCACTTCCTCGCGCTCGAGCTGGAACGCCCGCGTCAGCTTCCGCGCCTCGGCTACGATCTCCGGCTCCGCCGATTTGGGCGACCCGCCGGCAAATGGCGGTTGCGGGTCGTACTCCATGAACAATTGAGTCCTCTTGGCCCGCTTTTCCCCGAACAGCCTCGCACACAGGGTCAGTGCGAAGTCGATTCCCGAGGTGACACCGGCGCCGGTTACGCGATTGCGATCCTCTACCACGCGCTCCTCGACCGGCGTGGCATCGAAATAGGCGAGCTGGTTGAGTGACAGCCAATGACAGGTTGCCCGATATCCGGTCAGCAGCCCCGCGGCGGCCAGGACAAGGGAACCGGTGCAGACGGAGGTGACGTAGGCGGCCCCTGCAGCCTGTTTGCGCAGAAAATCGAGCGTTTCCTCATCCGCCATCAGATCGATCTGCCCCGGCCCGCCGGGGACAAAGAGAATATCGGCCTGCGGCGCGTCGGCGAAGGTGGCGGTGGGGAGGAGGCGCAGGCCAGCGCCATCGGTGACCGGACCGAGCGTTTTCCAGGCGAGGTGAAGTTTCAGCTCGGGGAAGCGGCTGAAGACTTCGAAGGGGCCGGTGAGGTCGAGCTGGGTGAGACGCGGATAAAGGAGCATCACGATATTCATGGGACACCTGCTTGTTGAAGGGTGCCCAGGCGAACGGCTGCTCAGGTCCACGCTCCCCGGTGGTGCCCCACCCGATCTCGCCAGTTACGCGGACGGAGAGAGGATGGGGGATGTGGGGAGGGGTTGGCAAGGGGGATGGTATGAGCCATGCGATCTACCCCCTCAGCGCCACCAATTGTCCGCCGCTCCATTCGATCATCCCGCCCAGATCCAGCTCCAGCAGCAGCGTCTGCACCGAGGACACAGCCAGGCCGGTTTCGCTCACCAGCGTATCAACCGCTACCGGCGTCACGCTCAGCGCCTGGATGAGCCGGCCGCGATCGTCCTCCGATGGCGGCGGCGCCTCGGGGAGCAGGTCCGGTTCCGGCTCCCATTCGTCCTCGCGCACGCCGCGCCGTGGCGCCGCATTTTCCAATCCGGCGATGATGTCGGCGGCGCTCGTCACCAGATGCGCGCCTTGCTGGATGAGGTGGTTGCCGCCTTCGGCGCGGGGGTCGAGCGGCGAGCCGGGGATGGCGAAGACTTCGCGGTCCTGTTCGAGGGCCATGCGTGCGGTGATGAGCGAGCCGGAGCGCTTGGCCGCTTCGACCACGACCACGCCGAGCGACAGGCCGGACACCAGCCGGTTGCGGCGAGGGAAATCGCGGGCCCGCGGCTCCCAGCCCAGCGGCATCTCGGTGATGAGGGCGCCGCCATTGTCGAGGATGGCCTGGGCGAGGGGGATGTTCTCGCTCGGATAAATCTGGTCGAGCCCGCCCGCCAGCACCGCCGCCGTGCCGGTGCGCAGGCTTGCCGCATGGGCGGCGGTGTCGATGCCGCGGGCGAGGCCAGAGGTGACGACATAGCCTTCCGCGCCGAGGTCGCGGGCCAGAATGCCCGCCAGCTTCTGGCCGGCCGCCGAAGCGTTGCGGGCGCCGACGATGCCGATGGAAAAGCGCCAGTCGAGTTCGTTGCCGCCGGCAATGGTGAGCATGGGCGGGGCATCGGGTATATGGCGCAGCAGCGAGGGATAGCCCGGTTCGCCCGAAGCGAGGAGGCGCGCGCCTCGTTTCTCGATGGCGGCCATTTCGTCCTCGATTTCGCCGATCGAGGGGATGCGCGGGGGCGTGCGGGCGCTGCTTCGGCCCACCAACTCGTGCAGCTGCTCAAGCGCCCGCTCGGCCGAGCCATAGCGGTTCAGCAATTGCCGGAAGGTATTGGGGCCGACATTCTCGGTGCGGATCAATCGCAGCCAGGCGGTGCGTTGCGGACGGGTGAGCGTTTTGCCTTCCGTCCGCGCCCCCATTTACTTGGCCTGCTTTTCGCTGCCGATCTTGGGCTCGGTGCCTCGGATCAGCCGTGAGATATTGGCCGCGTGCCGGTAGAGCAGCAGCGCTGCCAGGAACACGGCGGTTAGCGTAAAGCGCAGGTTGCCCGTGATGACATAGGCGAAGATCGGGCTGGTCGAGGCAGCGGTGATAGCGGCCAGCGACGAATAGCGCTGGGCGAAGGCGATCACCAGCCAGACGGCGCAGAAGATGAGGCCGACCGGCCAGGAGAGGCCCAGCAGCACGCCGATATAGGTGGCGACGCCCTTGCCGCCCTTGAAGCCCAGCCAGACCGGGAAGACATGGCCGAGGAAGGCGGCGATGGCGGCCAGATTGGCGGCGTCGTCATCGACGAAGTGGCGGGCTACCAGAACCGGGATGAGGCCCTTGAGCGCATCGAGCACCAGCGTGCCGGCGGCGAGCCAGCGATTGCCGGTGCGCAGCACGTTGGTGGCGCCGATATTGCCCGAGCCGATGGCGCGGATATCGCCCAGCCCGGCGGCGCGGGTGAGCAGCAGGCCGAAGGGGATCGACCCGCAGAGATAGGCCAGGACGGCTGTGACGATATAGGGGATCATGCGGCGGAGCCTTGAGCGTCGGAATGGCTATAGACTTCTTTGCCGGCCACGAAAGTGCGCATGACGCGGCCCTGAAGGCGTGCGCCCTCGAACGCGGTATTGCGCGAGCGCGACGCCAGCTTCTTCTCCTCGACCACCCAGGGGTAATCGAGATCGATGACGATGAAGTCGGCCGGGGCGCCGGGCGTAAGGCGGCCAGAGGCGAGGCCGAGAATTTCGGCGGGGCGAGAGGTCATGGCGCGCAGCACCGTCACGAGATCGACCTGGCCATTGTGAACCAGCCGCAGGGCAACCGCCAAGAGGGTTTCGAGCCCGATTGCACCGTCGGTTGCTTCGGCGAAGGGCTGGCGCTTGCCTTCGCTATCCTGCGGATCGTGATCGGAGTGGATGACGTCGATCGTGCCGTCGGCCAGCGCGGCGATCATCGCCTGCCGGTCATCCTCGGTGCGCAGGGGCGGGGAGAGCTTGTAGAACGTGCGGTAGGAACCGACGTCGTTCTCGTTGAGCGCCAGGTTATTGATCGAGACGCCGCAGGAGATGCGTGCTGATTGCCGCTTGGCTCCGGCGACCATGGGAATGGCCTTGGCCGAGGAAATCTGCGCCGCGTGATAGCGCACGCCGGTCAGCACGGCCAATTGCAGGTCACGGGAGAGGGGAATCGTCTCGGCTTCCGCCGGGATGCCCTTGAGGCCGAGGCCCGAGGCATAGAGCCCCTCGTTCATCACCCCTTCGCCGGCCAGCGACCTGTCGCTGACGTGGTGGACGACGGGCATGTCGTAGTTGGCGGCATATGTGAAGGCCGAGCGCAGGAGCCCGGTATTCTGGATAGAGCCGCGTCCGTCGGCAAAGCAGACGGCTCCGGCTTCCTTGAGCAGGCCGAATTCGGTGATCTCCTTGCCCTCGAGGCCACGCGTGATGGCTGCGGCCGGAAGGACATTGACCTTGGCGGTGGCCTCGGCGCGGCGGACGATGAAATCGACAAGCGCGCTGTCGTCGATGACGGGCTGCGTATCGGGCATGACCACGAAGCTGGTCACGCCGCCGGCGGCGGCGGCGGCCGAGGCCGAGGCCAGCGTTTCGCGGTATTCGCGGCCGGGCTCGCCGGTGAAGACACGCATGTCGATGAGGCCGGGGGCCACGATCTGGCCGCGCGCATCGATGCGCCGGGCGTCAGCGGGGATGCCGGCGGCGGGGTCGGCGATCTTGCCGTCGATGACGAGCAGGCTGCCGCGTTCGTCACGGCGGGAAGCCGGGTCGACGATGCGGGCGTTTTCGATGAGGAGCGCGTTGGTCATTTGCCGTCTCCTGCGGGCAGGAGCGCATCGAGCACGGCCATGCGCACGGCCACGCCCATCTCCACCTGGTCGGTGATGACCGAGCGGGGGCCATCGGCGATCGACGGGTCGATCTCGACGCCGCGGTTCATCGGGCCCGGATGCATGACGATGGCATCGGGTCTGGCGAAGGCCAGCTTTTCGTCGTCGAGCCCGTAGAAATGGTAGTATTCGCGGGTCGAGGGGATCATGCGGCCCGCGAAGCGTTCGTGCTGGAGGCGCAGCATCATCACCACGTCCGCGTCCCTGAGGCCTTCGCGCATGTCGGTGAAGACCTCGGCGGCCATGTCCTCGATGCCCTTGGGCAGGAGGGTTTTCGGCGCGATGACACGGGTGCGCACGTTGAGCGCGTTGAGGAGGATGAGGTTAGAACGGGCGACGCGCGAATTGGCGATGTCGCCGCAGATGGCGACCGTCAGCCCCGAAATCCGGCCTTTGTGCTGGCGGATGGTGAGGGCGTCGAGCAGCGCCTGAGTCGGGTGCTCGTGGGCGCCGTCGCCGGCATTGATCACCGAGCAGCCGACCTTCTGGCTGAGCAGTTCCACCGCGCCGGCCGCCGCGTGGCGCACGACGAGCACATCGGGTTGCATGGCGTTGAGCGTGGTGGCGGTGTCGACGAGCGTTTCGCCTTTCGTCACCGAGGAGGTGCGCACCGACATGTTGACCACGAGCGCGCCCAGGCGCTTGCCGGCGATCTCGAAAGATCCCTGCGTGCGCGTCGATGGCTCGAAGAAGAGGTTGATCTGCGTCTTGCCCGAAAGCGTGGGCAGGGTTTTGCGCTCCTGGCGCGAAACCGGGATCATGCGCTCGGCGCGATCCAGAAGGTCAACAATTTCGTATTGATTGAGGTCGGCAATGCCGAGGAGGTGGCGTTTGGTGAAAACCGGAGAGCCGCCGGAGCGTCCGGGCTGCTGTTCCGAGGATTCAATTGGCGATTTCTGCGCCATTCGGCTCCGTCCCGTATCTGTTCGGCGCGGTCTAACCTAGCCACAAACGAGCGGCAAGGTCTGCCGGGATTTTTTCCAATGTCAGCCGCGCCTGAGACGATCGAGCGCACCTTGCAGGATGTAGGAGGCGGCGAGCTTGTCCACGACCTCCGCCCGCTTGTCGCGGCGGGTATCGGCCTCGATCAGCATGCGGGTGACGGCGCTGGTCGAAAGCCGTTCGTCCCAGAAGGCGATGGGGAGAGAGATGCGCTGCGCCAGGTTGCGCGCAAACGCCCGCGTCGACTGCACCCGCGGCCCTTCCGAGCCATCCATGTTGAGCGGCAAGCCCAGCACGATGCCCACGGCATTGTTCTCTGCAATCAACTGATCGAGCCGCTCGGCATCGAGCGTGAACTTCTGCCGCCTGATCGTCTCCAACGGCGTCGCCGAATACCGCATCCCATCAGAAACCGCCACGCCGATGGTCTTGGTCCCAAGGTCGAGGCCAAGCAGTTTGCCCGAAGCAGGCAGGAGGGTGAGGGGATTTTCGGGGAGGTCCGTCAAGATGCGGGGCCTTCAACGTGGCGTTGGTTCTGCGTATCTGTCACATAGCGGCATAGCAAGAACGAAAGACACGCGATGAAACTCACCTGGTTCGGCGGAACGGTTATTCGCATTTATATCGGCGGGCAGATTTTTGTGGTCGATCCGCAATTGGCGCCGACTGGAATCGATGAGGCGGAACTGGTTTCGGGGGCGGATCGGGTGTTGCGGCTGGTGGGGGCCGATGAAGCGCTGACCGAGATGGACCCGGCCGAGTGGCGGCCGCGGCGGGTGCCGCGTGCGATCGATGAGGAAGGGGCGCCGCCGCCGGTGCATGCCTATCGCATCGGAGCCGGGTCCATGCTGATCGATGCCGTGGGCGAACCGCAACTGGTGCTGGTGAGCGACGCTGCGCCCAGCTTCGGGCGCTGGGCCGATGGGGCGGTTGTGGTGCTGCTCGGCGTCGGCGAGGCCATGAGCGCGCTGGCCGAGGGATTGCTCGACGCGGCGCGGCCCAAGCTCATTGCGCTGGCGGGCGATGAAGAGGCCATCGATTTCGCCGTGGCGGCGCTGCGCGAGAACCTGGGCGGGGCAGGGCTGGTATCGATGGAAAAGGGCCTGGCGCTGGAAGTTTGATACCTGTCATAAGGCAAAATCGTTGTCTTTTGCGCTGTCGCGTTGCTACAAGCGCGGAAACGAACACTTTCCTGACTTTTAGGAGCACTGCATGTCGGTCGATGCCGCAACCGTGAAGCGAGTCGGACGCCTGGCGCGTATTCGCATCGAGGAAAACGAGGTTGCCGCTTACCAGCAGGAACTGAACGCCATCCTGGATTTCGTCGAGCAGCTCGGCGAAGTCGACGTGACCGGCGTCGAGCCGATGACCTCGGTGATGCCGATGGCCTTGCGCCGGCGCGAGGACAAGGTCACCGATGGCGGCTATCCCGACAAGATCGTGGCCAACGCCCCGCTCTCGGAAGACAATTTCTTTATGGTTCCGAAGGTCGTGGAGTAGAGGCCCATGGGGGTCGCGATCGCCATCGAGACGCCGCTTCAGGACGACGTGCGCGAGCTCGTGGCGGCCCTCAATGCGCATCTGCTGCCGCTGTCGCCCATTGAGTTCCAGTTCAAGATGAGCGTGGAGCAGATGGCCGGACCGGATACGACCGTGTTCGTCGCGCGTGACGAGGCCGGCCGTGCCATCGGCATGGGCGCGCTCAAGGTGCATGCGGATGGTCTGGGCGAGGTCAAGCGCATGTTCACGCGCCCCGAAACGCGCGGGCAGCGCGTGGGCTCCGCGATCCTTGCCGCCATCGAAGAGTTGGCGCGCGAAAAGAGCCTGTCCCGGCTGCTGCTTGAAACCGGCGTTGGCGAGGGTTTTGAAGGCGCGCACCGGCTCTATCAGCGCGGCGGCTTCGAGCCGTGCGGCGCTTTCCTCGATTACCCGGATAGCGGCCATTCCGCCTTTTTCGGCAAGAGCCTCGAGCTGGGGGTGGCGGCATGAGGCACGGCGTGGCGCTCGCATTGCTGGGCCTGGCGCTTGCCGCTCCTGCTCTTGCGCAGGAGGACGTGGCGGTCGTCGACCGGAGCAAGGTCTATGCTTCCACGCCCGAGGGCTGCGCGGCGCTGGAAGGCAAGGGCCTTGATGCCTTCGGCGATATCGATTTCCTGACGCTGACCTTTACAGACGGCATCCTCGGGAACGAATTCCACTGCAGCTTCTATGACATCAAGAGCCGGCCCAATTCGCCCAACCTCCTGGTGGAAGCCATCTGCGAGGAGCCGGGCTTTCTCTATCCCGACCTCATCGCCATCAGTCCCTGGGACGAGAATACCGTTCAGGTCGTGTCATCCTACGACCTTCAGAGCGCCGCCATGGCCAGCATGAGCGGCGAAGCCATTGACGACAGCGAGAACCAGGGGCAACCCCTTGGTGTCGCGCTTTATACCCGTTGCGATTCCCTAAGCGAGTTACCCCGTTGACCGATCTGACCAAGCTTACCCTCGCCGCCGCCCGCAAGGGCCTCAAGGCGAAGGATTTCACTTCGCTGGAACTGACCGAGGCCTATCTGAAGGCCATCGACGAGGCTAATCCGAAGCTGAATGCCTATGTGGCCGTGACCGGCGACCAGGCGCGGCAGATGGCGGCGGCCAGCGACGAGAAGCTGGCCAAGGGGCAAGGCGGTTCGCTCGAAGGCCTGCCGCTGGGCATCAAGGATCTGTTCGCCACCAAGGGCGTGCATACGCAGGCAGCCAGCCACATCCTCGACAGCTTCAAGCCCGAATACGAATCCACCGTGACCAGCAATCTCTGGCGCGATGGCGCCGTGATGCTGGGCAAGCTCAACATGGATGAGTTCGCGATGGGCTCGTCCAACGAGACCTCCTATTACGGCCCGGTCATCAGCCCGTGGCGCGCCGAAGGCTCCAACCTCGATCTGGTGCCGGGCGGTTCCTCGGGCGGCTCGGCCGCCGCGGTTTCGGCATGGCTCTGCGCCGGCGCCACCGCCACCGATACCGGCGGCTCCATTCGCCAGCCCGCCGCCTTCACCGGCACGGTCGGCATCAAGCCGACCTATGGCCGCTGCTCGCGCTGGGGCACCGTGGCCTTCGCATCTTCGCTCGACCAGGCCGGTCCGATCGCCCGCACGGTCGAGGACAATGCGCTGATGCTGCAGTCCATGGCCGGGTTCGACCCCAAGGATTCCACCAGCGTCGATCTGGCGGTGCCCGATTTCGCCGCTGCCGTCGAGCGCGGGGTAAAGGGCCTCGTCATCGGCGTGCCGCGTGAATACCGCATGGAAGGCATGCCCGAGGAAATCGAGAAGCTCTGGCAGCAGGGGCTGGAGTGGCTCAAGGCCGAGGGTGCGACCGTTCGCGACATTTCGCTGCCGCACACCAAATACGCGCTGCCGGCCTATTATATCGTGGCGCCGGCCGAGGCTTCCTCGAACCTTGCCCGCTATGACGGCGTCAAGTACGGCTTGCGCGTCACCGGCAACGACATCACCGATCTCTACGAGCTTTCCCGCGCCGCCGGCTTCGGCCGCGAGGTGAAGCGCCGCGTGATGATCGGCACCTATGTGCTCTCGGCCGGCTATTACGACGCCTATTACGTGCAGGCCCAGAAGGTCCGCACGCTCATCAAGCGCGATTTCGAGCTGGCCTTCCAGTCGGGCGTGGATGCGATCCTGACCCCGGCGACGCCGTCGGCGGCATTCGGCATCGGCGACGAGGACATGAAGGCCGATCCGGTCAAGATGTACCTCAACGACGTTTTCACGGTGACGGTGAACATGGCCGGCCTGCCGGGCATTGCCGTGCCCGCCGGCAAGGATGGCAAGGGTCTGCCGCTCGGACTCCAGATCATCGGCAAGCCGTTCGACGAAGAAACTCTCTTCGCGGCCGGCCGCGTGATCGAGCGCAGCGCGGCGATGGACTTCTCGCCCAAGCGCTGGTGGTGAGCGCACTCGACCAGGCGACGTTCGAAGCGGCTTTGCGGGGCAAGGCGCCTGTCGAGGACGCCGACCTTTCGCTGATCGACTGGACGGACCTGCCCGAGGGCAAGCTGGTGGCGCGCAATTGCGTCATCCGCGATGCGATCTTCGATGACGCGCAGCTTGAGGGTGCGGCGTTCGAGCATTGCACCTTCCTGCGCTGTGCCTTCCCGGTGGCGCGGCTGAGCGGCGCACGGTTCGTACAGTGCAGCTTCTACGATCCGGAGGGGCGCGAAGGCTGCACCTTTTCGGGTACTGAGTTGCAGGGTGCGTTGTTCGATCATTGCAACCTCACCACGTCGCGGTTCGCGCGGGCGGACTTGCATGGGGCCACGTTCCGGCAATGCAAGGCGGCGGGCGCGGATTTCGAGGATGCCGATTTCTCGCGGCGCGTCGGGCGCAGCAGCATGGCGCGGGTGACGTTTGCCGAATGCCTGCTCGATATGGCCTCGTTTCGCGGCGCCACGCTCGACCAGTGCGATTTCGAGGGCTCCAGCCTCACCCAGGCCGATTTCAGCCGGGCGAGCCTGAAGGAAGCCAATTTCCAGCGGGCCGATCTTTCCGAGGCGGTGGTCGAGGGGGCCGAGTTCGATCGCGCCGATCTGCGCGAGGCGAAGCTGGGTGGTTTCGCGCTCCTCAATCTCAAGTCGCGCAGCGGGCTCAAGGTCAGCGAATCCGGGCTCAAGAGCCTTATGGGTCCGCTGGGCGTAAGGGTGTTTCCCGGCTGACGCAGGGCATCCGTTCTTGATTGCAGCGCGTTAGCGGTCTATCTGCCACAACATGATGAGAACAAGCCTACGGCTGGCGTGGCGCGGCGAGCCAGCGAACTTCAGGGTGAAATCCATGCACGACGTGTTCACGACGCTCGATTGGTCCGAACCGCCAAAGACCCTGAGCCAGCCGCTCAAAGCCCTGTGGTGGCTCAAGAAGGGCGGCCTGCGCGTCGGCCCGGAATGGGAACGCGCCCACCAGATTCTGGCTGCGGGCGAGGGCGTGCAGGCATTCGACTGGATTCATGCTTTGGCCCACTGGATCGAAGCCGACATGGGCAACGCCGATTTCTGGTATCGCCGCGCTGGCAAGCGCCGTGCCGCCCCCAGCGTTGCAGCCGAATGGGAGCACATTGCCAAGGCGCTGACGGAGACGACGGTTAGCCACTAGTTTCCACGCTCCGTTCCTTCTCCCCCCGGGGGGAGAAGGTTCTTTTGCAGCGCGACAGGGGGCCTCACCCCTTACCGATTATCCAACCGACTGCGCACCAGCTCCAAGCCGCGCCGTGTAATCCGGTACGGTGCGCCGGCCGATGACGCTATGGCGTCCTTGGCCCGGAGCTTCTTGAACAGCGTCATGTCGCATTGGCTGAGCAGCCAGCCCTCGCGGTTGAAACATTCGACCTCGATGATGGTGCCCTTGTCGTTCTTGATGGCAACGATCTTGCCGCCCTGGGCGAGGGCGTGGAGCACGCGTTGCTCCGCCTTGGAAACGTTCATTGGGAATTGAAACCCGATCCTGCGGCATGGCCGCACAAAAACGCGAACGCCCGGCAGCAAGCGCGTGACAGGCGTCTGGTTCAGGATCTGCCCCGTTCTACGTGGAACGGGGCCTTAGCAGGTTTCAAATTTGCTAGACATGAGGGCACGATAGCGCGGTCCGGTCGTCGTCGCCAGAGCGGTTGGGGCGATCGGGCCGGCATCGTGGCATGGATGCCTCAGTTGGGCATGACCGGCGGCGCGAAGACGTTATAGGGCGTCTTGGGGTTTTCACCTGGCGGCAGCTTCGTGGGTGCCGGGTCGCCGGGGTCGCCCAGCGAGACGATATACATGTGCAGGGACCGCATTTCGGTATCGGTGAAGTGCCGCACGTTGAACCAGGGCATGGGCGGGGCGGTCTCGAAGGTCTTGAGGAAATCGACCCATTCGTCCTCGCTCTTGTCTGCTGCCACAAGGCAGCCGCCGATGATGGACATGCGCTCGCCCAGGGCGACCGATGGCGTCTGGTCCTGGGCGACTGCTCCGGTCGACAGGGCGGTGGTCGCGATAATCAATGCTGCTTTGAACATAAGTAACGCTCCCCTTGGGCCCGCCTGTTGCGGGCGAGGCATACTGACACAGGGCAAAGGGCCGGCAAGCCCTCTGTTTGAGGGGGGCGGTTGAAATCGCGCGCCGGTCGGTGCAAACCAAAGGGGACGTTTTTATTCTTGAAGAGCTTTTCCCCGTGACCGTTCCAAAAAAGCCCGCCGAGTGCGTGACCAAAGAAGATGTGCGCGCCGAGATCGACCGGATCGACCAGGCGCTGCTGGCGCTTTTCGCCGAGCGCCACCGCTATGTGACGCGCATGGCGCAGATCAAGACCGATCCTCATGAGGCATTCGATCCGGTGCGTATCGAGGGCATGATCAAGCGCATCCGTGAGCGCGCCGAGGGAATGAACCTCGACGAGGATCAGGCCGAGTTGATGTGGCGCACGCTAATCGACTGGAATGTGAACTACGAAAAGGGCATTATCGTCGCTCGCCGCCAAGCGGAGTGAAGCCATGACGAGTGCCGTTTCCGTCCGGAAAGCCGAGCCCGAAGATGCAAAGCGGCTGGCAGGCATCGCCTATGTCGCGTGGGAAACGAGCATTCTGCCGCTCCTGACGGAAGCGCCGGGCATGCGGGCGGCCGAGCAGCGTCGTCTGGCCGCGGCGGTGCGCGAAACCATCGAGCGCATCATCGTGGCCGAAGTGGATGGCGTGCCCGTGGGCTGGTGCTCGCGGGCGCGGGGCAGGGCCTATATCCCGTTCCTGTTCGTGGCGCCCGAGTTCCAGAACCACGGCATCGGCCATCTGCTGCTGGGCCGCATGGAATCCCTGCTCGAGCTCGAAGGCGCCGATCGGGTGCATCTGGAGACGCCGGCCGACAATGTACGCGCCGTGCGCTTTTACGAGCATCAGGGCTATCGCATCCTGGCGCTGCGTCCCGACGGGCGGCCCGATCACCAGCCGTTCCTCAGCGTGCGGCTGGAGAAGATGCTGCATCCGTTCATGGGCAAGGTGACGGACAGCGAATAGCAGCGATTGCATCGCGGCGCGGCTGCCACTATGCGTAGGCCAGCACTGATTTTGTAGGTTTGTCCGAATTGACCATCATCGACACGCGCACTCCGAACCCGAAGTACTTCATCCAGGGCTCGACGGGCGACTGGGAGATCGTCATCGGCATGGAAGTGCATGCGCAGGTGACGTCCGAGAGCAAGCTGTTCTCGGGCTCCTCGACCGAGTTCGGCCGTCCGCCCAATTCCAACGTCAGCTTCGTTGATGCGGCCATGCCCGGCATGCTGCCGGTCATCAATGACGAATGCGTGCGTCAGGCCGTCCGTACCGGGCTGGGCCTCAAGGCCAAGATCAACAAGAAGTCGATCTTCGACCGCAAGAACTACTTCTATCCGGACCTGCCGCAGGGCTACCAGATCAGCCAGTTCAAGGACCCGATCGTGGGCGAGGGCGAAGTCAGCCTCGACATGGGCGCCGATGGCGAAATCCGCATTGGCATCGAGCGGTTGCACCTCGAACAGGATGCCGGCAAGTCGATCCACGACCAGCACCCGAACATCTCGTTCGTCGATCTCAACCGCTCGGGCGTGGCGCTGATGGAAATCGTCAGCAAGCCGGACCTGCGCTCATCCGACGAAGCCAAGGCGTATCTCTCCAAGCTGCGCGCCATCATGCGCTATCTCGGCACCTGCGACGGGAACATGGAAGAAGGCTCGCTGCGCGCCGACATCAACGTGTCCGTCCGCCGCCCGGGCGGCGAGTTCGGCACGCGCTGCGAAATCAAGAACGTCAATTCCATCCGCTTTGCCGGCCAGGCCATCGAATACGAGGCGCGCCGCCAGATCGACATCCTCGAAGACGGTGGCAAGATCGACCAGGAAACGCGCCTGTTCGACCCCAAGACCGGCGAAACGCGTTCCATGCGCTCCAAGGAAGAAGCGCACGATTACCGCTACTTCCCCGATCCCGACCTGCTGCCGCTCGAATTCGACGACGCTTTCATCGCCGCGCTGGCCGCGCATCTGCCGGAACTGCCGGACGAGAAGCAGGCCCGTTTCGTCGAGGAATACGGCATCACGCCCTATGACGCGATGGTGCTGACGCTCGAGCGCGAATCCGCCGATTTCTACGAGGAAGTGGCCAAGGGGCGCGACGGCAAGCTGGCCGCCAACTGGATGATCAACGAGTTCTTCGCCCGCCTCAACAAAGAGGGCAAGGACGTGACGACGAGCCCGGTTTCGGCCGCGCAGCTCGGCGGCATCGTCGATCTCATCGGCAAGGGCGACATTTCGGGCAAGATCGCCAAGGATCTGTTCGAGATCGTCTGGGCCGAGGGCGGCGATCCTGCAAAGATCGTGGACGAACGCGGCATGAAGCAGGTCACGGACCTGGGCGCCATCGAGAAGGTCGTGGACGAGATCATCGCCGCCAACCCCGATCAGGTGGCCAAGGTGCAGGCCAAGCCGACGCTGATCGGGTGGTTCGTCGGCCAGGCCATGAAGGCCTCGGGCGGCAAGGCCAATCCGCAGGCGCTCAACGACATTCTCAAGCAGAAACTGGGACTGTAACGGAGGCGCCAAATCGCCACGATCAGCGTCAGCCTAAGGAACGTCAAAGGGACTGAAGCGGCGCTCGGTTGGGCGGGCGGCCATACTCTGGTTATCGACAGGCCCGAGGGCCGTGCCGGCGGCATGGGCCTCGGGTTCAATGGCGGACAGATGATCGCACTCGCCATTGGCGGGTGCCTTTGCAACGATCTGCGCTACGTCGCCCACGATATGGGCATCGACATCACATCGCTGGAAGTCGACACGACAGTCGAGCTGGAGGGCGACCCGTTGCTGGTCGTCCTTGCGCGCGTCGACGTGCGGCTCGCAACCAGCGATCCCGCCGCCGATATCGCCGAGCTGATGCGGCGCGCCGAAGCGGGCTCGACGATAGGGAACTCGGTGGCGCGGGGCTTTCCGGTGATCGTCAGCCGCGCATAGAGCTGGAAAGTCTGGCTAAGCCGCTGCGCGACGGAAGCGCTTGAACAGGCGACCGTCGAGCAGCAACAGGCCGAGGAAAATCACCAGCATGCCCAAAAGCTGAATCGGCAGAATCGTTTCGCCGAGAAAGCTCATGCCGAGGATGATGGCGAAGACCGGCGAGATGAAGGTGTTCACCGCGAAATTGGTGGCGCCGATGCGCGGCAGCATCCGATACATGATCTGGAACGTGACAGCGGATGCCAGCAGGCCGAGGGCCAGCCAGGCGCCCCAGGTTTCGATGCGCGTCACATGCGGAATGCCTTCCATGCCGATCGCGACGGGCAGGGCGGCGATGGCGGCGCCGGTCATGGCGATGGCGGCAATCGCCGAGGGATCGACCTTGGCGAAGCTGCGGGCGGCGTTGAGCGTCACGGCGTAGCAGACGGTCGCCAGCAGGCACGCGGCGATGCCCCAGACCTGCGCGTTGCCATCGGCCTGCAAGGCGGGCAGCGCCAGCAGCGTGGCACCGGCAAAGCCGGCCAGCACGCCCATGAGCTTGTTGGGCGTGACGCGTTCTCCACCTGGCCAGAAATTGGAGACCACCACGGTCATGATCGGCGTCAGCGCGTTGATGATGGCGGTGAGGCCGCTTGAAATATGGGTCTGCCCGAGCGGGAACAGGGTGAAGGGAATGGCGTAGCTGAAGACGCCGAGAACCATGAGCTTTATCCAGAGGCCGGGGTCTGTGGGCACCTTCTTGCCCAGAGCGACGAAGAAGGCCCAGCAGCCGATGGCGGCGATGGTGACGCGTCCGGCCGAAATCCAGATCGGCCCGACCTCACGCAGCAGCACGGCGTTGAACAGGAACGAACAACCCCAGATGCTGGCCACCAGCAAGACCCAGAACCAATCGCGAAGCTGCATCGATACCTCCAAAGCTGCCGGAAGCTATGCTGCCGCGTCGTGGCCGTCGAACCGATTTTGACGATGGGGCCATCAATTTCGGTGATGAGGAAACGTTGACCCTGAAACGGGCTAGCCGAAGCTGATCTCGCCGCGCGCCAGCATAGCGAGCGCCTGCGGATAGATGCGGTGCTCCTCGACCAGCACTCGCGCCGCCAGCGTCTCGGCGGTGTCGCCGGGCAGGATCGGCACGCGCGCCTGGAGGATCGTCGGGCCTTCGTCCATGCCCGGCGTGACGAAATGCACGGTGCAGCCATGCTCGCTGTCGCCCGCTGCCAGCGCGGCCTCGTGCGTGTGGAGGCCCTTGTGGAGCGGCAGCAAGGCGGGGTGGATATTGATCATCCGGCCCTGCCATTTGCGCGTGAATTCCGGGGTCAGGATGCGCATGAAACCGGCCAGGGCGACGATATCGGGCTGCCAGCCTTCGAGAACGGCATTCATGGCGGCGTCGAAGGCGGCGCGGTCGGGATAATCCTTATGCGAGCGCACGGCCGTGGCGATGCCGTTGGCGGCCGCTGTTTCCAGGCCCTGGGCATCGGCCTTGTTGGAAAGCACGCCGATGATCTGCGCCGGGTAATCGGGCGCTTTCGCGGCCTCGATCAGGGCTGTCATGTTCGAGCCGCGGCCGGAGATGAGCACGGCAACGCGTTTGCGAATGGTCACGGCTTCACCGCCTTTGGCCATGGTCAGAGGGCGAGGGCGCCTTCGAAAGTCACCGGCTCCCCCGTGCGCTCCGTAAGCTTGCCGACGATGGCGGCGTTCTCTCCGGCGGCGTTCATCTGGGCCACGAGCTTTTCGGCATCGTCCGCGTCCACGGCGATCAGCATGCCGACGCCGCAATTGAAGGTGCGCAGCATTTCGCGCTCGGCGATGCCGCCGACCTTGGCCAGCCAGCCGAAGGCTTTCGGCACGGTGATGGCGGAGAGGTTCACATGCGCAGCCAAGTTATCGGGCAGCACGCGCGGAATGTTGTCGATGAAGCCGCCGCCGGTGATGTGGGCCAGCGCCTTGATGGCGATGCCGTCCTTGAGCGCGGCCAGGACCGGTTTGACGTAGATGCGCGTCGGGGTGAGCAGGGCGTCGGAAAGCTCCATGCTCTCGTCCCAGGGGGCCGGCATGTACCAGTCGAGCCCGGAAATATCGACGATGCGGCGCACCAGCGAATAGCCGTTGGAATGCACGCCCGAGGAGGCGAGGGCGACAAGCACGTCGCCCGCCTTGATGTCCTGCCGGGGCAGGAGCGTACCGCGCTCGGCGGCGCCGACGGCAAAGCCGGCGAGGTCGTAGTCGTGGCCGTGATACATGCCTGGCATCTCGGCGGTTTCCCCCCCGATCAGCGCGCAGCCGGCAATGCGGCAGCCTTCGGCGATACCTTCGACGATGGCCGTGCCGGTGGCGACGTCGAGCTTGCCCATGGCGTAATAGTCGAGGAAGAACAGCGGCTCGGCACCCTGCACGACGATGTCGTTGACGCACATGGCGACGAGGTCGATGCCGATGGTGCCGTGCTTGCCGGTGTCGATGGCGATCTTGAGCTTGGTGCCGACGCCGTCATTGGCGGCGACCAGGATCGGGTCGGTGAAACCGGCCGCCTTGAGGTCGAACAGGCCGCCGAAGCCGCCGATCTCGCCATCGGCGCCGGAGCGCCGGGTCGAGCGGACGGCGGGCTTGATGGCTTCCACAAGGGCGTTGCCCGCGTCGATATCGACGCCAGCGTGCTTGTAGGAAAGCCCGTTTGATGGCAGGTTTTGCTCGTCGGACATTGGCCTCGATGCCGCTTTGGTTGGCATTGAGCCGAGACCAAAATAGGTTGAAATCGCCGGTCCCGGCCGTTAACAGCGCTGATAAACGCTCCACCGATACGACGCAAGGGTTGCCCGGTTTATGTCGCTGCGAAATCAGGTCCTCGTCTGGGTCGGCTTTCTGGTCATCCTGGCGCTTTGCGTCTGGTTCTTCCGTGGCATCCTTTTGCCCTTCGTGATCGGCCTGGCGCTGGCCTACCTGCTCAACCCGGTTGTCAGCATGCTCGAAAAGCTGCGGATAAACCGCGGCTGGGCCACGGCAATCGTGCTGATCGTGGTGCTCTCGATCATCGGCTGGGTCATGTTCCTGCTGGTGCCGTTGGTGGTGCAGCAGGTGATCGGTCTTGGCCAGAGGCTCCCCGGCTATGCGTCGGACCTGCAGGCGCTGGCCAATCAGGCGGTGCCCGCACTCAATGAATGGCTGGGGCCGGAGCGCACACTGCAGCTCGAACACAGTCTCACCGAATGGTTCAACAGCCTCAACCTGCCGGGCATCACCGCCTGGCTCACGGCGCAGGTCTATCAGAGCAGCGCCTCGGTCATCGGCACGCTGGGCCTCGCCATCGTGGCCCCGGTGGTGGCCTTCTACCTGCTGCTCGACTGGGACGGCATGGTCGCCGGGCTCGATAATCTCCTGCCGCGCAATTATCGCGAGGAAATCCAGGGCGTGCTGGCCGAGATCGACCGCTCCATGGCCGGCGTCATTCGCGGGCAGGGCAGCGTGGTGCTGATCCTGTGCGTCTATTACGCGACGGGCCTCTCGCTGGGCGGGCTCAATTTCGGGCTGGTGCTCGGCCTCATCACCGGTCTTCTCAGCTTCATTCCCTATGTCGGCTTCGTGATCGGTTTCGCGCTGTCGGTGGGTATCGCCATCGTGCAGTTCTGGCCGGACTGGTTCCGCATCATCATTATCGGCGTGGTGTTCGGCATGGGCCAGTTCCTGGAAGGGAACGTGCTTTATCCCAAGCTGGTGGGCTCCAGCATCGGCATCAACCCGGTCTGGCTGATGCTGGCTTTGCTGGCCTTCGCCCAGCTCTTCGGCTTCCTCGGCCTGCTGCTGGCGGTGCCGCTGTCGGCCATCGCCGCCGTGCTGCTGCGCTATGGCGTGCGCAAGTACAAATCCAGCCCGCTCTATCTGGGCATCAATGGGGGTGGCGGTGACAAGCCCGACGCGGCCGTCTAGGCCGGCAGGGGGCGTCACTCCGGGAACTCAGCTCGCGCTCGAACTCGGCCATACGCCTTCGCATGAAGAAGCCGATTTTCTGGTGGGCGAGGGGAACGAGCTGGCGCTGGCGCATCTGCTCGCTTTCCCCAACTGGCCGGGGCTGCTGACGCTCATCATCGGACCGGCAAGCTCGGGCAAGTCGCACCTGACCCGCATCTGGGCCGACCGCACCGGCGCGCGCACCGCCGGAGCGAACGAACTCGAAGCGCTTTCGCGCGAGGGTGGCTCGTCCCCGCTCGTGGTCGAGGATGTGGACCGTGCCGGCTATGACGAGGCAGCGCTGTTTCACCTGCTCAACCAGTCCATGCGCGACCGGCGGCCTATCCTGATGACGGCGCGCGAACCGGTTGCGGCTTGGCCCTATGTCACCAATGACGTAAAATCGCGTGCAAGACTGGCCGCTTCGTTTACCATCGAGCTGACCGACGACATCCATTTGTCACAGATTTTCGTGAAGTTGTTCGGAGACCGCCAGGTGGCGGTCGATCCCCGGATCATTTCATATCTCGTGGCCCGGATGGAGCGGTCGCCCGAAGAGGCGACGGCGCTGGCCGATCTCCTTGATCGCCTGGCGCTTGAGAGGGGTACTAGGATTTCCCGGTCCCTGGCGAGCGAGGCCCTGGCGATGCGCCGGGTTGCCCGCGGCGAGGAAGCGGGAGACATCGATTGGGAAAGCGACGACGAGGATGAATGAGCTGACCGAGATCACCGAGGCCGAAGGCGCGGTGCCCGATGTTGCCGAGCTGCGGAACAGCCCGGCCCGGTTCGTGAACCGCGAGGTCTCCTGGCTGCAGTTCAACATGCGCGTCCTCGAGGAGGCTGGTAACCTCAACCATCCGCTGCTCGAGCGCCTGCGCTTCGTCTCGATTTCGGCCAACAACCTGGACGAATTCTTCATGGTGCGCGTCGCCGGCCTCAAGGGGCAGTTGCGCGCCGGCATGACCAAGCCATCCGACGATGGCCTGACGCCCAAGGAGCAGCTCGACGACATCAATACCCTGACCCAGCACCTCCAGCTCGAGCAGCAGGATTACTGGCAGTCGATCCGCGAGGAGCTGTTCGCGGCCAATGTCGTGATCCATGAGGCCGACGACCTTTCGCCCGAGCAGCGCCGCTATCTCGAACGGCTGTTCCGCGAGGAAATCTTCCCGGTGCTGACGCCGATCGCCGTGGACCCGGCGCATCCGTTCCCGTTCATTCCCAATCTCGGTTTCGCGCTGGCCTTCCAGTTGCAGCGGCCCAATTCGTCCCAGCAATTGACGGCGCTGGTGCGCATTCCGGCCAATCTCGACCGCTTCATCGCGCTGCCCGCCAGCCTCGTGCTCGAAGGGCGCATCGAGGTGGTGGCGGTCGAAACGCTCATCAAGATCTTCTTCCACAAGATGTTCCCGGGTTACGAGGTCATCGGTTCGGGCGCCTTCCGCGTCATTCGCGACAGCGAAATCGAAATCGACGATGAGGCGGCCGATCTGGTGGTCGAGTTCGAATCGGCTCTCCGTCAGCGCCGCCGCGGGCAGGTGATCCGCCTCGAAATCGAGAAGACGACGCCGATGGCCCTGCGTAAGCAGATCAGCGAACAGATTCACGCCAACCCCGAAGACATCTTCCAGGTCGAAGGTTTTCTCGGCCTCGCCGACGCCCGCAAGATTTGCGACATCGATCGCCCGGACCTCAAGTTCTCGGCCTATCACGCCCGATTTCCAGAGCGAATCCGCGACTATAACGGCGACAGCTTCGCCGCCATCCGCGCCAAGGACATTCTGGTCCACCATCCGTTCGAAAGTTTCGACGTGGTGGCGCAGTTCCTGATCCAGGCGGCGCGCGACCCGGACGTGGTGGCGATCAAGCAGACGCTCTACCGCACGTCCTCGGATTCCCCGATCGTCAAGGCGCTGATTCTGGCGGCCGAATCCGGCAAGTCGGTCACGGCGCTGGTCGAACTCAAGGCGCGGTTCGACGAAGAGGCCAATATCCGCTGGGCGCGCGATCTGGAGCGGGCCGGGGCGCAGGTGGTTTTCGGCTTCATCGAGCTCAAGACCCACGCCAAGATGAGCCAGGTGGTGCGCCGCGAGCATGGCAAGCTGGTGTCCTATTGCCACCTCGGCACCGGCAATTACCACCCGATCACCGCCAAGATTTACACCGACCTGTCGTACTTCACCTGCAACCCGGCGATCACGCGCGACGTGGCGCGGGTGTTCAATTTCATCACCGGCTACGCCCGGCCGACCGAACTGGAAGCCATTGCGGCTTCGCCGGTCAACCTGCGCCAGACGCTGCTCGACAATATCGCCCGCGAAGTCGAGTTCGCCCGTGAGGGCAAGCCGGCGACGATCTGGCTCAAGATGAATGCGCTTGTCGATCCGCAGATCATCGATGCGCTCTACGATGCCAGCCAGGCGGGTGTGAAGATTGAACTCATCGTGCGCGGCATCTGCTGCCTGCGGCCCGGTATTCCGGGCTTCTCGGACAATATCCGGGTGAAGTCGATTGTCGGGCGCTTCCTCGAGCATTCGCGCATCTATTGCTTCGGCAATGGCACGGCGCTGCCTTCGCGGCAGGCCAAGGTCTATATGTCCTCGGCCGACCTCATGCAGCGCAATCTCGACTGGCGCGTGGAAGTCATGGTGCCGATTCTCAACAAGACCGTGCATAAGCAGATTGTTGACCGCATCCTGGTTGCGTATCTTCGCGACAACGAGCAGAGCTGGGAAGTGCTGCCGGATGGCAGTTCGCACCGTTTGCGCATCGAAGAGGGCGAAGAGCCGTTCAATGCGCATAACTACTTCATGACCAATCCCAGTCTATCGGGGCGGGGTAGTGCGATTGCGCATGATAGCGACGAGGGCGACGATTGAATCAATTCTGGGGCGTTGATGCCGATCCGACCGCGCAGGGGCGTATCAAGGGAGCCCGGCCGGTCGCAGTTCTCGACATTGGCTCCAATTCGGTTCGACTCGTCGTTTACGAACGGCACGCGCGGGCACTGACCGCGCTTTACAACGAAAAGTCTTCCTGTGCGCTCGGACGGGGCGTTGCCGCCACCGGCAAGCTCTCCGAGGAAAACGTGGCGCGCGCGCTCACCGCCATCCAGCGCTTTGCGCTGGTGGCGCGGCTGATGAAGGCGGGCTCGGTGCATGTGCTGGCGACCTCCGCCGTGCGCGACGCCAATAACAGCGCCGAGTTCGTCACGGCCGTGCAGCGCATCATGGGCGTGCCCGTGCGCGTGCTCTCCGGCGAGGAAGAGGCCCATTACGCCGCCATGGGCATCGTGGCGGGCATACCGAGCTTCGAGGGCATTGTCGGCGATCTCGGCGGCGGCAGCCTCGAGCTTTCCAGCATTGTCGGCGGCGTCGATGCGGTGGGCGAAACCCATGGGCTCGGCGTCATCCGTCTGCAGGACGACAGCGAGGGCTCGCCCCTCAAGGCCCAGGTGATCGCGCGGTCGCGGCTCAAGGAGTCGGCGCTGGTCAAATCGCCGGCCTCGACTTTCTGTGCCATCGGTGGCACCTGGCGCTCGCTGGCAAAGGTGCATCAGGTGCAACGGCGCTATCCGCTGCACATGGTCCAGCATTACACCGCCAAGGGGCCCGACCTCGCCAAGCTGTGCGACGACATCGTCACCGCCGCGGCCGAAAACAAGCCTTATCCGGGCATGGACACGGCCAGCTCCTCCCGCCGCGACCTGCTGCCGTTCGGCGCGGCCGTGCTGGGCGAAGTGATCCGCGCCGGCAATTTCAAGCATGTGGTGTTCTCCGCGCTCGGCGTGCGCGAGGGCTATCTCTATAGCCTGCTCGACAATACCGAAAAGGCTGTCGATCCGCTGGTGCAGGCCGCCGAGGAAATCTCCGTCCTGCGCTCGCGCTCGCCGCTCCATGCCGAAGACCTGGTGGCCTTCACCGACAATTTCCTTGCCGCCATCGGCTTTTCCGAGACCGAAGAGGAAAAGCGGCTGCGGCGCGTGGCCTGCCTCATCTCCGATATCGGCTGGCGCGGCCATCCCGATTATCGCGGCGAGCAGAGCATCGACATGGTCGCCTATGGCTCGATGACCGGCGTGGACCATCCCGGCCGCGCCTTCCTCGCCGAAGTGCTGGGTGTCCGCTATATGGGCCTCAAGCAGAAGAGCGTCAGCCGTGCCATCCTGAGCCTTTCCGGCCCGATCTACAGCACGCGGGCGCGGCTATTGGGGGCGCTGTTCCGGGTGGCCTATCCGATGTCGGCAGCCATGCCCGGGGTATTGCCGCGCGCGAACTTCCTCGTCGACAACGGCACGCTCGTGCTGAACCTCGCGCACGACCTGGCGTTCCTGGCCGGCGAACACCTGCAGGGCCGGCTCGACCAACTTGCCGCCGTCGCCGATCTCAAGGGTGCGATCATCAGGACGCCGTGAGCTTCCCTGCCACGTAGCTTCCGGGCGCAGAGGGCGGGGGGTGATGCTGAGCGGCAGCAATTGGCCAACTCAGCGGCCCTCCAGAATCTCAAGATTCCTTGATCGGAATCTCCACGATCCCCTTGCGGGTCGCCGCCAGGCCGATGCGTCCATGCTTGAGCGCCAGCGCCTTGTCGCCGAAGAGCTTGCGCCGCCACCCCTTGAGGGCGGGCACGTCGGCTTCGTCGTCGAGCACGATGGCATCGATATCATCGGAGGTCGCAATAATGCGGGTGGCGACGCCGTGTTCCTCTGAAACCGCTTTCAGCAGCACGCGCAGCAGATCGCCGACGGCGCCTTTGGGCGAAGGGCCGCGATAGCGCTCCGGCATGGCGGGCAGTTCTGCCTTGGTCAGCGCTTCCACGCCCTTGAGCAGGTTCATGATGTCGGCGGCGGCGCTGGAGCGGCCGAAGCCGCGCGGCACGGCGCGCAGCTTTTCGAACTCATCCGGGGTCAGCGGGCGCTGCTGGGCCAGTTCATAGAGCGCGTCGTCCTTGAGGATGCGGCTGCGCGGCTGGTCGGTGTCCTGCGCGCGTTTCTCGCGCCAGCCAGCCAGTACCTTGAGAGCGGCCAGGTCGCGGGGGCGGTTGATCTTGAGCTTGAGGCGCTCCCAGGCCATGTCCGGCTGTACGACATAGGTGTCGATGCTCTTGAGCACCGACATTTCGTCTTCCACCCAGGCGCCACGCCCGGTTTCGTCGATCTGCTTGCGCAGCGCCTTGTAGATGTCGCGCAGGTGGGTGACGTCCGCCAGCGCGTAAAGCTTCTGCTTGTCGGTGAGGGGGCGCGCCGACCAATCGGTGAAGCGCGAGCTCTTGTCGAGGTCGACGCCCGTGATCGAGCGGACAAGGTTGTCGTAGGAGACGCTGTCGCCGAAGCCGCAGACGCTGGCGGCCACCTGCGTATCGAAGATGTTCTGGGGCACCTTGCCGGTGAGCTTGACGAAGATTTCGATGTCCTGGCGCGCGGCGTGGAAAACCTTCACCACGCCGGTATCGAGCATCAGGCCGAGCAGGGGAGTAAGGTCGAGGCCGGACGCCAACGGGTCGATGAGCACGGCTTCCTCGTCGGTCGCCGCCTGGATCAGGCACAGCTTCGGCCAGTATGTGGTTTCGCGCAGAAACTCGGTATCGACCGTGACGAAATCAAACTTGGCCGCCCTGGCGCTGAATGCGGCCAAGTCGGCGGTAGAGGTAATCAAATCCATATGCGCCCACCAAACACAATTAACAGAGTCCTAACAGTTGCGGACGGATCACTCCAGACGCGAATTGTCCCGGCAGGCGAAAGCCTGGCCTAAAGGTAAACGGAGGAGGGCTGCTCGCCTTGACAAAGCTGCCCCCGCATGCGCTTTTCCCGGCGCAGATTCCGCCGGTTTTCCCGCAAGAGTTCAAAGATGCACCGTTACCGTTCGCACACATGCGCTGATCTTACCGTCCAGGAGGTGGGGCAAACCGTCCGCCTTGCCGGCTGGGTCAATCGTATCCGCGATCATGGTGGCCTGCTGTTTATTGATCTGCGTGATCATTATGGCATGACCCAGCTCGTGATCGACCCCGATTCTCCGGCTTTCGGCGTTGCCGAAACGCTGCGCGCGGAATGGGTCATCCGCGTGGATGGCGAAGTAAAGCTGCGCACGCCCGAGACGGTCAATACCAATCTGCCGACCGGTTCGATCGAAGTCTTCATTCGCGAGATCGAAGTGCTGGGCGCCGCCAAGGAATTGCCGCTGCCCGTGTTCGGCGAGCCGGATTACCCGGAAGACGTGCGCCTGCGCTATCGCTTCATCGACCTGCGCCGCGAAACGCTGCACGCCAATATCGTCAAGCGCACCAAGATCATCGCCGCCATGCGCCGCGAGATGAACGGGGTAGGGTTCGCCGAATACTCGACACCGATCCTCACCGCTTCCTCGCCGGAAGGCGCGCGTGACTTCCTCGTGCCGAGCCGCATCCATCCGGGCAAGTTCTTCGCCCTGCCGCAGGCACCGCAGCAGTATAAGCAGCTCCTGATGGTGGCCGGCTTCGACCGCTATTTCCAGATCGCGCCGTGCTTCCGCGACGAAGACCCGCGCGCCGACCGCCTGCCGGGCGAGTTCTACCAGCTCGACCTGGAAATGAGCTTCGTGACCCAGGAAGACGTCTGGAACACGATGACCCCGGTCATCACCAGCATTTTCGAGGAGTTTGCCGAGGGCAAGCCCGTCACCAAGGAATGGCCGCGCATTCCCTATGACGTCGCCATCCGCAAGTACGGCTCGGACAAGCCCGACCTGCGCAACCCCATCGAGATGCAGGCCGTCACCGAGCATTTCGCCGGCTCCGGCTTCAAGGTTTTCGCCAACCTCATCGCGTCCGATGCCAAGACCGAGGTCTGGGGCATTCCGGCAAAGACTGGCGGCTCGCGCGCCTTCTGCGACCGCATGAATGCGTGGGCGCAGGGCGAGGGGCAGCCGGGTCTCGGCTATATCTTCTGGCGCAAGGAAGGCGACGTCATCGAGGGCGCCGGCCCGATCGCCAAGAATATCGGCCCGGAGCGCACCGAAGCCATCCGCCTTCAGCTTGGCCTGGGCGACGGCGACGCCGCGTTCTTCGTGGCTGGCGATCCGGCCAAGTTCTACAAGTTCGCCGGCGAAGCGCGGACCAAGGCCGGTACGGATCTCGGCCTCGTGGATGCCGAGCAGTTCGCGCTGTGCTGGATCGTGGACTTCCCGTTCTACGAGTGGAGCGAGGAAGAGAAGAAGCTGGACTTTGCGCACAACCCGTTCTCGATGCCGCAGGGCGGGGTCGACGCGCTCACCAACGAAGATCCGCTCAAGATCAAGGCCTATCAATACGACGCCGTCTGCAACGGCTTCGAGATTGCCTCGGGCTCGATCCGTAACCAGGAGCCGGAAACGATGGTTGCCGCCTTCGAGAAGGTCGGCCTGTCGCGCCAGGACGTGGAGGAGCGTTTCGGCGGTCTTTATCGCGCGTTCCAGTACGGCGCCCCGCCGCATGGCGGCGCGGCCTTCGGCATCGACCGTATCGTCATGCTGCTGTGCGGCGCGCAGAACCTGCGCGAGATCACGCTGTTCCCGATGAATCAGCAGGCCGAAGACCTGCTGATGGGCGCCCCCTCCGAGGCTTCGCCCCGGCAGCTCCGCGAGCTGCACATCCGGCTCAACGTCAAGGAATAACAGCCGCTTGCGGCTCGAAGTTGAAGGGAAGGGGCCGTTTGGCCCCTTTGCCATTTAACGCGGCCTTAAGTCGGAAAATGTTACCTCGGTGGTGCCCAGAGCCCTGCGGACCGACACGACTGTGAAATCGCGGTACTTCCACATCGTCGTGCTTTTTTCCGCACTGATCGCGTTCGTTCCGGTGCTCGGCGTCGATTACCTGCTCGACAATTACGTCCGCGTTCGCGAACAGGCGGTCCTGCAAGCGCGCGTCGAGAGCATCACCGCCAAGATCCAGGCCACGGCCGGAGCCGGCATGGAGGGGCTGCGCAAGATCCTCGATGCTTCGCCCTCGCTCTGCACGCCGACTTTCGTGGGCAATGCGCAGAAGCAGCTCGAATCCAACCTCTATATCAAGCAGGTGCTGGTCGAGAACATGGATGGCGCCCAGTTCTGCGATGCCTTCGGGCGGCAGGTGCAATATACTCGTCTCTCCGACGAGCTGGGCATTCCGGGGCGCTCCGAAACCATTTCGGTGGTGCGGCTGGCCGATCTGTCCGTGCCCGCCTTCAAGATCTCCACGCTCTATGGCAACACCCGGCGAGTCTCGGTCTTCGTGCCTATGCTGCCGGTGCCGCCTACCGATGTGGCGTCCGATCTTTCCACGTCGGGCCTGGCACGGATCTATCTTTCGAATGGCGCGCTCGTCACGACTTCTGGCGATCCCACCGCCTTCGACCGGCGCAGCAACGAGCAGGAATTCATCACGGCGCAGGCCTTTGCCGAGCAATTGCCGCTGCGCGTCGATGCGGCGATCCCGTTTGCGATGATCCGCTCGACCTATGCCGATCTCGACCTGAGCTTCACTGTCATTGCCGCCATCATGAGCGGGGCGTTCCTGCTGCTCATGCTGCAATATGTGCGCCGCTCCCAGCTGCCGGCTTTCGATCTCGAGCGCGCCATCCAGGCCGGCGAGATCAAGCCCTATTACCAACCGGTGGTGAACCTGGCGACCGGCAAGATCGCCGGCTGCGAGGTGCTCTGCCGCTGGGAGAAGCGCAACGGCCAGGTGGTGCCGCCGGGCTCGTTCATCGATTATGCTGAGGTCACCGGCCTCGCTATCCCGATGACGCTCAGCCTCATGCAGCAGGTGCGGGCCGACATGTCCGACATCGCGCGCGAAATCCCCGACCTCAAGATTTCGATCAACCTCTTCGAGGGGCATTTCCGCGACTCCACCATCGTGGAGGACGTGCAGGCCATTTTCGGCGATTCCCCGATCAGCTTCCGCCAGCTCTGCTTCGAGATCACCGAGCGCCGCCCCATCGGCAATTCGGTGGCCGCCAACAGCGTCATTGCCGGGCTTCATGCGCTGGGTTGCAAGCTGGCAATGGATGATGCCGGCACCGGCCATTCCAACCTCGCCTATATGCAGACGCTGGGCCTTGATATCATCAAGATCGACCGCGTCTTCGTCGACATGGTCAAGGCCGATACCACTACCGTGCCGGTGCTCGACGGTCTCATCGCCATGGCGCGTGATCTGGGCACCGATATCATTGCCGAGGGTGTCGAGACTCAGGAGCAGGCGCTTTATCTGCGCAACCACGGTGTGGTGATGGCGCAGGGCTTCCTGTTCGCGCCCGCGCTCAAGGTTGGTCAGTTCAAGGAACTGGCCCGCGGCCTCAACGTGCCCGGCCGGGCGCCCGTCATGGCCGGAATGGGGCTTAACAGCGCCGTCGCCTGACGGCTTTGGTCTTTCATTTGTCGCCGTTTAGTGGCACCACTCACCCACCTAAACAGCAGGGGGGCCGGATGTCTTCCGACATGACCGAGCAGAAGAAGGCGCTGCGTGAAGCTGCCTTGCATTTCCATGAGTTTCCCAAGCCCGGCAAGCTCGAAATTCAGCCGACCAAGCCATTGGGAAACCAGCGAGATCTGGCGCTGGCCTATTCACCCGGCGTCGCTGCTCCCTGTGAAGAGATCGCGGCCGACCCCGATGCGGTGACGCGCTATACCTCGCGCGGGAATCTGGTCGCCGTCATCTCCAACGGTACCGCCGTTCTGGGTCTCGGCGCCATTGGCGCGCTGGCCTCCAAGCCGGTGATGGAAGGCAAGGCGGTTCTCTTCAAGAAATTCGCCGGCATCGACGTTTTCGATATCGAAATCGACGAGCTCAACCCGGCGAAATTCATCGAGGTCGTCGCGCCGCTCGAGCCGACTTTCGGCGGTATCAACCTCGAAGACATCAAGGCGCCCGACTGCTTCGAGATCGAGGAAGCGCTGCGTGCCCGCATGAACATCCCGGTGTTCCATGACGATCAGCACGGCACCGCGATCATCGTCGGCGCTGCCGTCCTCAACGGGCTGGAACTGGCCGGCAAGAAGATCGAGGACGTCAAGATCTGCACGTCCGGCGCCGGCGCCGCTGCCATTGCCTGCCTCAACCTGCTGGTGGCGCTCGGCGCCAGGGTCGAGAATATATGGGTGGGCGACAAGGATGGTCTCGTTACCCACAAGCGCACCGACGTGCTCGACAGGTGGCGCTCCAAGTTCGCCCAGACCAGCGAAGCCACGACGCTGGCCGAAGTCATCGACGGCGCCGACATCTTTCTCGGTCTCTCCGCCGCCGGCGCCCTGACGCCCGAAATGCTCCAGCGCATGGGGCCCAAGCCGCTGGTGATGGCGCTGGCCAACCCCAATCCCGAAATCATGCCGGAAGTGGCCAAGGCCACGCGGCCCGACGCCATGGTCTGCACCGGGCGCTCGGATTATCCCAACCAGGTCAATAACGTCCTCTGCTTCCCGTTCATCTTCCGTGGCGCGCTCGACGTGGGCGCCACGGCGATCAACGAGGAGATGAAGCTGGCGGCGGTGCGTGCCATCGCCAAGCTGGCGCATGAACCGGGCCTGGAAGTGTCGCCTTCGGGCGCGCCGGCCATCTATGGCCCCGAGCACATCATCCCGAACCCCTTCGACCAGCGGCTGATCCTGCGCATCGCTCCGGCCGTGGCTCGGGCGGCCATGGAATCGGGCGTGGCCAAGCGGCCGATCGAGGATTTCGTGGCCTATCACGACAGCCTCAACCGCTTCGTCTTCCGTTCGGGCCTCGTCATGAAGCCGATCATCGATCGCGCCCATGGCCAGAACAAGCGTATCGCCTTTGCGGACGGCGAGGACGAGCGCGTGCTGCGCGCCGCCCAGGTGCTGCTCGAAGAGCAGATCGCCCGGCCCATCCTTATCGGCCGCCCGAGCGTCATCGAGGCGCGCATTGCCCGTTTCGGCCTGTCGCTGAACCTGGCGCGCGACCTCGAGGTCATCAACCCCGAGGACGATCCGCGCTATCGCGACTACGTGGCCCTGTTCCATTCGCTGGTCGGGCGCAACGGCGTGACGCCGGATACGGCGCGCACCATCGTACGTACCAACACCACGGTTATCGGGGCACTGGCGGTCAAACGCGGCGAGGCCGATGCGCTGCTCTGCGGGCTCGAAGGGCGCTATATCAAGCATGTCCGCGACATCCGCTCGGTCATCGGGCTTCAGGACGGCGTCAAGGACGTGTCGGCACTCTCCATGCTGATCATGCCGCGCGGCGTGTTCTTCCTGGCCGACACCTATGTCAACCCGGACCCGACCGTCGACGAAGTCGTGGCGATTGCGCTTCAGGCCCGCGACCACCTCAAGCGCTTCAACATCGAGGCCAAGGTAGCGCTGCTGAGCTATTCGAACTTCGGTTCGCGCGATGGCGACAGCGCCTTCAAGATGCGCGAGGCCTATCAGCGCCTGCGCCGGATAGCGCCCGACATGATCGCCGAAGGCGAAATGCAGGGCGACCTGGCGCTCAACGAAGGCCTGCGCGAGCGCTACATTCCCGATAGCGTCCTCAAGGGCGAAGCCAACCTGCTGATCTTCCCGAACCTGGATTCTGCGAATCTTTCCATGACCTTGCTCAAGGAAATGAACAACGCACTTGCGGTCGGGCCGATCCTGATGGGTACCCGTTCCCCCGCGCATATCCTTGCACCCTCGGTGACAAGCCGTGGCATCGTCAACATGGCGTCGATAGCGGCGACAGAGGCGATCTCGGCGGAATAGGAAAAGGGGGCCTCGGCCCCCTTTTGGTTTTCGTCGCTCTCCCGACGCCACCACAGGACTTCTCTGTTGCGGCGTAGCGGCGGGCGGTTGAACGTCCTACTGGAACGCCGTTTCCGCGAAACTCCGCAGCTTGCGCGAATGCAGCCGCTCCGGCGGCTGGTCGCGCAGGATTTCCATGGCGCGCAGCCCGATCAGCAAATGCTGGCTCACCTGCGTGCGGTAGAAGTCCGAGGCCATGCCCGGCAGCTTCAACTCGCCATGCAGCGGCTTGTCGGACACGCAGAGCAGCGTGCCATAGGGCACGCGGAAGCGGAAGCCGTTGGCAGCGATGGTGGCGCTTTCCATGTCGAGGGCCACGGCGCGCGACTGGCTGAGGCGCTTGACGATCTCGCGCTGGTCCAGCAGTTCCCAGTTGCGGTTGTCGAAGCTGGCCACGGTGCCCGTGCGCATGATGCGCTTGGTTTCGAGCCCTTCGAGCTTGGTGATCTCGGCCACGGCCTGTTCCAGCGACACCTGGATTTCGGCCAGGGCCGGCACCGGCACCGTCAGCGGCAGGTCGGCGTCGAGCACGTGGTCCTCGCGCACATAGGCATGCGCCAGCACGTAATCGCCCAGTTCCTGGGAATTGCGCAGGCCCGCGCAATGGCCGAGCATGATCCAGGCATGCGGGCGCAGCACGGCGATGTGGTCGGTGATGGTCTTGGCGTTGGAAGGGCCGACACCGATATTGACCATGGTGATGCCGCGGCCGCGCTCGGCGACGAGGTGATAGGCCGGCATCTGCGGCAGGCGCGCTGCCGCCTCGCCTTCGGTGCCGCCGCCGAGGCTGACGTTGCGGGTAACGGCGTTACCCGGCTCCACGAAAGCGTCGTAATAGGCGTGGCCGCTGGCCATGTGGTCGCGGGCGATGCGGCAGAACTCGTCGATATAGAACTGGTAGTTCGTGAAGATCACGAAGTTCTGGAAATGCTCGGCATCGGTGCCCGTGTAATGGGTCAGCCGGTGCAGCGAATAGTCGATGCGCGGCGCCGTGAAGGCCGAAAGCGGGTAGGGGCCGCCCTGCGGCGGCACGAAGGTGCCGTTGGCGATCTCGTCGTCCGCATGGGCCAGGTCGGGCGCATCGAAGATGTCGCGCAGCGGAATACCCAGAGCGTTGAGGGCTTCGCCATCCACGCGCTCCTTGGGCTGTACGGCGAAATGCAGCGGAATCGGAATGGCGGATTCGCCCACTTCGATGGTGCCGCCATGGTTCTTGAGCAGCACGGTGAACTGCTCGATCAGGTAATTCCTGAAAAGGTCCGGCGCGGTGATGGTCGTGCGGTAGATGCCGGGGGTGTGGAGATATCCGTATGGCAGGGTGGAGTCTGTCTTGCCGTAGCTGGTCGAGGTCACCTGCACGGAAGGATAATAGGCCCGAACCTTGCCGGCGGGCACCACGCCGCGCGCCAGGGCATCCAGGTGCTTGCGGATGAACCCGGTGTTCCGCTTGTAGATTTCATCGATATAGGCCCAGGCGGCCTGCGGGTCGGTGAACGCCTGCAAGGGCATCGGTTCGGGACTGATCGTGGGCATCGTTTCGCTCTCTTCGCGGCGGCTTGGGGAGGCAGCGCTCTACCCCGAAGGCATGACAGCTTCACGGCGATTGAGCAACTGCGTGAACGTTCGCTAACGCAGCTTCACCTTTGAGTGAGCGCACTTTTTCTGCCGCAAAGCCATACCATCTAGTGAGGCAGTTCACTGGACCCTGCAAGCGACCCATGCACCGGTGAGCGAGAGAGACGGAAGCGCCGCTGTCCCCCAAGCCCTCAACAGTGCGGCGAGTTCGGCTCTCCAAGGCCCCGATCACCAGAGATGGAGATCGGGGCCTTTTCTTTTCAGACCACGCAATTGCTCGCTTCGAGCTGCATCAGGCTGATGCTCGAGCGGGTTTCCTTGTAGCTGCCGTCGCGCTGGCGGACGGAGCCGGGGCCATGATACTGGCCGTCGGTGCCGATATAGGAGCCCTTGATGTGGTACTGGCCGTCGCGGCCGAGGAACGAGCCCGGCAGGTGGTACTTGCGGTCGCGCCCGAGCGTCGAACCTTGCACGTGGTAGAGCCCGTCATTACCGACGAAGGCGCCCTTGGGATGATATTTGCCGTCACGGCCCTTGAACGAGCCGTTCATGTGCATCTTGCCGTCCGTGCCCCGGAAATAACCGTTCTCGGTCATTTGCTGGATCTGGCTGTAAGTCGAGCCGGAATTGTTGAGGCCGAAGAAGCTGGCGGCGGAAGCTGGCAACAGAACGATCCCTTTTTGACAATCGCCGACAGGCTAGCCAAGCCGCGTTAACGGCGCGTTAGTCATGAATTTGCCGGCGCGGGTGCTTGGGAGCTTGCCGGCGGGCTGCTAAGTTCGCCTGCAACCTGGGAGGACGCCATGCCTGAACTCTTCGACGCGATCGTGATTGGGGGCGGGCAGGCGGGACCTTTCCTCGCGGTCAAGCTGGCCGAGGCGGGCATGAAGACGGCGATGATCGAGCGCAGCCATATGGGCGGCACCTGCGTCAACAATGGCTGCATGCCCACCAAGACCATGGTGGCGAGCGCCAGGGTGGCCCATATGGCCCGGCGCGCTGCCGAATACGGCATCAATGTCGGCGGGCCGGTCACCGTCGACATGAAAGTGGTCAAGGCTCGCAAGGACAAGATCGTCGAGACGGCTGCCACGGGCCTTGTCGATTGGGTCGGTGGCACCGAGAATATCGAACTCATCTGGGGGGCGGCGCGTTTTGCTGGTCCAAAGGTGGTCGAGGTCAACGGGCGTCAGCTCCATGCGCCGCGCATCTTCATCAATACCGGTGGCCGGCCCAGCGTGCCGGACTGGCCGGGCATCGCCCAGACGCCCTATCTCACCAGCGAGACGATACTGGATCTCGAAGAAGTGCCCGAGCACCTGATCGTGGTCGGCGGCAGTTATATCGGGCTCGAATATGCCCAGATGTTCCGCCGCTTCGGGGCGCGGGTGACCGTAATCGAGCATGGCGAACGGCTGGTGTCGCGCGAGGACGAGGATGTCTCCGCCGCCATCAAGGAAATCCTCGAGGGCGAGGGCATCGCCGTGCATCTGAGCGCCCGCGATATCGCGGTGGCGCGCCATGAAGGTGGCGTGCGGCTCGAGGCCAATGTCGGCGGCGTCAGCATGTCGGCGGAAGGCTCGCACCTGCTGGTTGCCGTCGGGCGCACGCCCAATGTCGAGGACCTCGACCTGCTGGCGGCGGGGATCGTTGCCAGCGAGCGCGGCTATATCCGGGTCGATGAGCAGTTGCGCACAAATGTCGAGGGCATCTGGGCGATGGGCGACGTGACCGGGCATCCGGCTTTTACCCATACGTCCTACAACGATTTCGAGATCGTGGCCGCCAACCTGCTCGATGGCGAGGTGCGGCGGATGAGCGACCGGATCGACGCCTATGCGCTCTATATCGATCCGCCGCTGGGCCGGGTCGGGATGAGCGAGGCGGAGGTGCGCAAGAGCGGGCGGCGGGCGCTGGTCGGCAAGATGCCGATGACGCGGGTGGGTCGGGCCAAGGAAAAGGCCGAAACGCTTGGTTTCATGAAGATTTTCGTCGACGCCGACTCCCAGCTCTTCCTCGGTGCCTCCTTCCTCTGTACCGAGGGCGACGAGATCGTGCATGCGCTGATCGACGCCATGTCGGGTCGCGTGCCCTATACGGTGATCGCCCGTACCATGCATATCCACCCGACGGTGAGCGAGCTGATTCCGACGCTGTTGCAGGAGCTCAAGCCGCTGGAATAGCCCGTTTTGAACACAAATATGAACGGCTTCTGCGCCCTGCCTGAACGACATGTTTGCGTCGGCGGTGCCGCCTGTGCCATTGGAAGCGAGCCGCACCCCGGAATGTGAACGCGGCTGGAGGTTGACTTGGCGAAGCTGGCTTTTGTGATCCCGGCCTATAACGAGCAGGCGCTTATCGGGCAGTGCGTGGAATCCGTGCTGGCCGAAGTCAGGCGCTCGGGCGTCGATACCGAGATCGTGGTCGTCAACAACGCCTCGACCGATCGCACCAGGGAGATCGCCCAGTCCTATGAAGGGGTGACGGTGGTTGACGAGACCAAGAAGGGCCTCGTCCATGCCCGCGCCGCTGGCTTCGAGGCGACGACGGCTGAACTCGTGGCCAATATCGACTCCGACACGCTGGTGCCCGAGGGCTGGATCACGACCGTCATGGCCGAGTTCGAGAAGAACCCGAAGCTCGTGGCGCTGAGCGGTCCGTATATCTACTACGACCTCTCGACCTGGAACCGCTTCCTCGTCCGGCTTTTCTATTACGTTTCCTATTTCGTCTATCTCGTCGCCAAGCTCTTCCGCGTTGGCGCGATGATCCAGGGCGGCAATTTCGTCATCAAGCGCGCGGCCTGGATCAAGGCCGGCGGCTATGACACCACCATCTCGTTCTATGGCGAGGATACGGATGTCGCGGTGCGCATGAGCAAGGTCGGACCGGTCAAGTGGACTTTCCGCCTGCCGATGAGGACGTCCGGCCGCCGGCTGGAAAAAGAAGGCGTGGTGCGCACCGGGCTCACCTACGTGATCAACTTCTTCTGGGTCACCTTCGTCGGCCGCCCCAAGACGCGCGATTACACCGACATTCGCCCGCACTGAGGGCTGCCGCCACCAACCCTCGCGGCTCACGCGCCCCTTACCAACCGCAGGCTTCGCGCAGGGGCGTCATCGCCTTGGTCAGCCCGGCCAGGTCGAATTCGGCCGAGACCTTCGGACCAGAGGACGGCTTGGCTGACACCTTCACCTTGTTGGCCGCCATCAACTGCTTGATGATGGGGATCGACTTGGCGCCCGAAATGCTCATCTGCGCGTCGAAGCCGCCCGCCTCATAGGTTTCCGCCTTGCCGCCGTCATAGCTGGCCTCGACCACGCGCTCGTCGCTGCTCATGTAGAAACCGGGGAACCAGAAGCTCAGGCTCGTATTGGTGCCCGCGCAACTGATGGTGATGCGGCCGGATTGGTCGCTGTCGGGCAGGGGTTCGAGCGAGATGTTGGTGAGGGTCATGAACATGCCCTTGCCGGTCGGTGAGGCCGCCGTGGTCAGCGGCCAGCTATCGACGCCTTCGACTTCCACCGCAGCAGCCTTGGGCGGCGGCAAGGGCGTGGAGGGATCGATGCCGGGAACGCCGGTGCGGAACACCAGATCGTAGCAGAGCAGGCGCTTGGCTTCGTCGTCGATGCGGGCGCAGCTCTGCCCGGTCGCCGCAGGCTGGGCGAGGGCCGGGGCCGCCGCGAGAAGCGGCGCCAATGCCAGCAGGGCAGAAATTCGAGTCACCATATGCCCCCATCGGAAAAGCGCACCCAAAGCTTCTAACGCATGGCGCGTGTTCCCCTAAGCGGCAAATTAGTCCCTTTTTGTGACCGTCTTTGCTTGTGGCCGGCGACACCGGTCCCCATGTCAGGGGCATGTTCACGGAGGATCGATCATGCTGAGCAGGGATGACCGCAACGCCATCGAAGGACTTTTCGAGCGGCTGGCCGATGTCGAGCGCCAGGGCGCGCATCGCGATCCCGAGGCGGAGGCGCTGATCGGCGAGCGCATCGCCCGCCAGCCGCATTCGACCTATTACATGGCGCAGACCATTGTGGTGCAGGAGCAGGCCCTCAGCGAGGCCGAGCGCCGCATTGAGCAATTGCAGCGTCAGCTTGGCGGCCATAAGCAGCAGCGCCCGAGCCCTTGGGGCGCGATCCCCGACCAATCTTACGATCGCCATCAGGCCGCGGGCGGCGGCTTCCTTGCCGGAGCCGCGCAGACGGCGCTTGGCGTGGCTGGCGGCGTGCTGCTGGGCAACATGATTTCCGGCCTCTTCTCGCAGGGCGATGCCCATGCCGGCGAGTTCGATGCCGGCCAGCCCGATGACGGCACCGGCCCCGATGACGGCAGCAATGACGACGACAGCTCCGGCGGCGACGACGGCTTCGACCTCGGCGGCGATTTCTAGCGGCAGGCTGTTGACTTCGTGCCCCTATCCGCGTTCGCTCCCCTGAGGGGGCGACAGTGGATTGCGCTTGAGCGAGGAGGGCGCGCGATGAACCTGTTTGCGGCGATGAGGTCGCCCCGTCATGTCGTGTTCGGGCGCGGTCAGCGCGCCGCTGTCGCCGGCTATGCGCGCGAGATCGGCAACCGTGCCCTGATCTGCACCGACGAGCGGCTCGGCAGCAGCCGCGAATTGTCGGAGCTGGTGGACAGCCTCGCCGTCGCCGGCATCGAATCCCTCGTGTTCGACCGCACATTGGCGGAAGTGCCGCTTTCGACCATCGAGCGGGGCGTAGCCCTCGGCAAGCCCTTCGGGCCTGACATGGTGATCGGACTGGGCGGCGGCTCCTGCATCGACATGGCCAAGGTCGCGGCCCTCATGCTCACCCATGGCGGTTCGGTGCGCGATTATTTCGGTGAGTTCAAGGTGCCTGGGGCCGTGCTGCCGGTGATCGCCGTGCCCACCACGGCCGGCACCGGCTCGGAGGCGACGCCGGTAGCGGTGGTCTCCGACAGCGAACGAACGCTCAAGGTCGGCATTGCCAGCCCCTATCTCATCCCCCATGCCGCCATCTGTGACCCCGAGCTGACCTATTCGGCTCCATCCGGTCTTGCCGCCGTGGCCGGGGCCGATGCGCTCGTTCATGCCATCGAGGCCTATACGGCGGCCCGGCGCGATCCGACGCCGGGGCTGACACAGGAGCATGTGTCGGTGGGCAAGAACGCGCTCAGCGATTCCCATGCGCTGCTGGCCATCGCTCACCTGGGCCGGAGTCTCGAACGGGCCGTCAAGAACGAAGGCGATCACGATGCGCGCGACAGCGTGATGTTCGGGGCACTGATGGCCGGCCTCGCCTTCGGGACGGCGGGCGTTTCGGCGGCCCATGCCATCCAATATCCGGTGGGCGCGGCGACCCGCACCGCACATGGCGCTGGCGTCGCCTGCGTCTTGCCCTTCGCGATGGAATACAACCTGCCGGCGGCCACCCACGAGATGGCGCGCGTGGCCGATGCACTCGGCCTGCCGGCGACCGAGGGCGGCGACCGCGAGCGGGCCCATGCCGCCATCGACGCGGTGACGCGGCTGTTCGGCGCCATCGGCATTCCCAAGAACCTGCGTGTGCTCGGCCTCCACGAAGACAAGCTGGAATGGACCGCCGAGCAATCGCTTGGCGCGGCGCGGCTGATCAAGAACAATCCCCGACCGCTAGACCTGCCGGCCATGCGCGTCATCGTGGGCGCGGCGTTTTCAGGGGACAGGGCAGGGTTGCGCCAAAGGATGCAGGCGGAGTGAAACGGTGCACGGGCGGTTGACGGTAATCTTTATCTACCATACCAGATTGCTGAAACCGGAGGTTCAGCATGCGTCGTCTCGCGCCCGACAGCCTGGCGCTCGCCCATGAGGGCGTAGCGCGGTTCAACTATGATCGCGGGGGCATCACGCCCGGCATCGTGCATCTGGGCATCGGCGCCTTCCACCGAGCGCACCAGGCCGTCTATATCGACGACCTGCTGGGCATGTATCCCGATTGGGCCATTGTCGGCGCCAGCCTGCGGCGGCCCGATACGCGCGACGCGCTCGAACCGCAGGACGGGCTCTATTCGCTGCTGGTACGCGATGCTTCGGGCAGCGCCTGCCGGGTGATCGGCTCGATCCTCGAAGTCATCGACGCCACGGCAGAGGGCGACAGGCTGCTCGAACTGATGGCGAGCCCGGCGATCCGCGTCGTCTCGCTGACCGTGACCGAGAAGGGTTATTGCCACGATCCGGCGACGGGGCATCTCGATCGCAACCATCCCGACATCGCCCACGATCTTGCCGATCCGGCCCATCCGCGCAGCGCGCCCGGTTTCGTGGTCGAGGCGCTGGATCGCCGCCGCCGGGCGGGGCTGGCGCCGTTCACGGTGATGAGCTGTGACAACCTGCCAAGCAACGGGCGGACGGCCCGGCGCATCATTACCGAATTCGCCGCAGCGCGCGACGCGGAGCTTGGGCGCTATGTCGAGGGCGTATCCTTCCCCTCCACCATGGTCGATCGCATCGTGCCGGCCACTACCGATGCCGATCGCGTAGCGGTCGGCGAAATGCTGGGGTTGGAAGATGCCTGGCCGGTGGTGACGGAGCTTTTCACCCAGTGGGTGATCGAGGACGATTTCAGCGCCGGCCGCCCGCCCTTCGAGGCTGCGGGAGCGCAGATGGTGCGCGAGGTCGAGCCCTTCGAGCATATGAAGCTGCGCATGCTCAACGGTTCGCATTCGACGCTGGCTTATCTGGGCTATCTCGCCGGGCATCAATACGTCGCCGATGCCGTGGGCGATCCGGCGTTCCGGGCTCTGATCTCGGAGTTGATGAGCGAGGAGGTCATGCCGACGCTCCATATGCCCGGCACCGATCTCGACGCCTATCGCGAGGCGCTGCTGGCGCGGTTCGCCAATCCGGCGCTGCATCATCGCACTTGGCAGATCGCCATGGATGGCAGCCAGAAGCTGCCGCAGCGCCTTCTCGGCACCATCCGCGACCGCATCGCCGCTGGCGCCAGCTACGAACGCCTGGCGCTCGGCGTCGCCGGCTGGATGCGTTACGCCATGGGCGTGGACGAAAAGGGCGGCCCCATCGATGTCCGCGACCCGATGGCGGCTCGATTCAGTGCCATCGCCGCCGAGGCGGGCAGGGACCCGGAACGGTTGGTGGACGGGTTCATGGGCCTGCGCGAGATCTTCGGCACGGATCTACCGGAGGACGGAGCGTTCAGGGGATTGCTCGTGGTGCTGTTGCGCAGCCTGCTCGAAGACGGATCGGCGGCGACGGTGGCGCGAGTGGGGTGAATGGTCGGATAAGCTTGAGCACCGGCACCGCCTCTCCAGAACTAAATCGGCCACTCCCGGAGACGGGAATGGCCGATTTTTCATTCAAATTTTATCGATTCAGAGCTTGGCGCGGATCATCTGGTAGGAATGCGGCGGCAGCTTCACCGAGAGCTTGCCGTCCTTGACCGCGGCGCCGGTGCCCTTGGCCGGAACCACTTCGTCCGGGTTCCTGGCGGTGTTGACCGCTTCGAGATTGGCATGGGTCATGACCTGGTGGTCGATGATGGCGGCGCCGCCGAAGCCTTCGAGTGCGATGTCGAGGTCGATGGCGTCCTTGCCGTTGCGGTTGACGGCGAAGAAGGTCAGCGTGCCGTCTTCCTCGTTATGGACGCCGGTGACGTCGGCATAGGGAACTCCCTTAACGTTTTCAGCGTCGTAGGTCGGCGAGTTCACAGTCAGATTCAGGGCGGTGCCGCGGCCGTAGATCGAGGCGAAATAGTAGGGGTAGTAGATCGTCTGCCGCCAGGCGGCCCCCTTGGGATCGGTCATGATCGGGGCGATGACGTTCACCAGCTGGGCGATGCAAGCGATCTTGACTACATCGGCGCGGCGGATGAAGGCGTTGAGGATGAGGCCGACCTGCAGTACGTCCTCGAAGTTGTAGACGTCCTCGAGCAGCGCCGGGGCGTGCGGCCAACCGTCATTGCCCTCGAGAATCTTCCGGTCCTGCTGGTTGGAATGATACCAGACATTCCACTCGTCGAAGGAGATATAGACGTCCTTCTTGGAGCGCTTCTTGGCCTTGATGAACTGGATCACGCCGGCCACGGCGTTGATGTAGTTCTCCAGCTCCACCGAGAGCGCCAGGTAGTTCGGCGTGTTCTTCTCGCGGTTGGCGAAATACATGTGGAGCGAGATGTAATCGATCGCGTCATAGGTGTGATCGAGCACCGTCGCTTCCCATTGCGGGTAGGTCGGCATCTTGGCGTTGGACGAGCCGCAGACGATCAGTTCGAGCGATTTGTCGAAGGCGCGCAGGGCCTTGGCGGTTTCGTTGGCGAGGTGCCCGTATTCGTCGGCGCTCTTGTGGCCGACCTGCCAGGGGCCGTCCATCTCGTTGCCGAGGCACCAGAGCTTTACGTCCCATGGGTCCTTGCGGCCGTTCTTGATGCGCAGGTCGCTCCAGTAGGAACCGCCGGGATGATTGACGTATTCGACGAAGTTGCGGGCGGCGTCGAGGCCACGCGAGCCCAGGTTGACGGCCAGCATCATCTGCGTGCCGACCGTCGAGCACCAATCGGCGAATTCGTGGATGCCCACGGCGTTGGATTCGGAGGTGTGCCAGGCCAGGTCCAGGCGCGTCGGGCGCTGGTCGCGCGGGCCGATGCCGTCTTCCCAGTTATAGGCGGAAACGAAGTTACCCCCGGGATAGCGGACCATGGGTACATTGAGGTCCTTGACCAGCTTGGCCACGTCGCCGCGCATGCCGTTCTTGTCGGCGGTGGGGTGATCCGGCTCGTAAATGCCGGTATAGATGGCCCGGCCGAGATGTTCGAGGAAGGCGCCATAGACGCGGTCGTCGATCCGGGAAATCAAAAAGTCCTTGTGCGCCGTCGCCGTCGCCTTCATCGGGTGCCTCCTCCTTTGATCCCGATCTTATGATCCATATCGTCGGGACCGGTACATAAGAAGGCGAGGGCGCAGAAAGTCAAGCGCCATTCGGCGCTGCTACCAGCGATATCGGGAAGGCGCCGCCCTTCGGAGGGAAGGGCGGCCAGGGAAGGTCAGACCACGACCTTCCGATAAAGGTGCCAGGTCGAATGACCAAGAACGGGCACAACGATGGCCAGGCCGACGAAGAAGGGCAACGAGCCGATGGCGAGCAGCACCGCCACGATGAGGCCCCAGGCCAGCATCGGGATGGGATTGACCATGAAGGCGCGCAGCGAGGTCTGGACGGCGCAGAGAGCGCCGACATCGCGGTCGAGCAGGAGCGGGAAGGCGATGACGGTGGTTGCCAGGGTCACGAGGGCGAAGACGAAGCCGGCGCTGCAGCCCCACAGGATCAGTTGCCAGCCCTGTTCGGTGGTCAGCACCTGGTTGGCGAAGGCGAAGATATTGGTGGGAGCGCTCAGGCCGATCGTGGACTCGTAGATCATCTCGGCGGTGGCGAGCCAGAAATAGAAGATGGCGAAGATCATCAGGCCGACGGCGATGATCGAGGGCAGGGCCGGCGAGCGCATGACTTCGATGGCATGCACCCAGGACGTATCCTCGCCATTCTCCTTGCGCCGACTGATCTCATAGAGGCCGACGCCGGCAAGCGGGCCGAGCAGGGCGAAGCCGGAAGCCAGCGGAAACACCATGGGAAGCGCGTTGGCGCCGGATGACCAGAGCGCAAGCGCCAGGCCCACCACTGCATAGATCAGGCCCAGGAAAGCATAGTGGGAGGGCTTGTCCCAAAAATCCGAGAAACCCGCACGGAGGACGTCCCCGAGATCGGAAACGTGGATCTTGCGGATTTCCGGATGAGCCAGGGTGCGGGTCGCACCTCCGATCACGTGAAAGTCTGCCATTTCTTGTCTCCTCACGAAGACAGGAACGGGGCACGTGCGAGGAGCCTTGTCCGAGCGGCTGGTCACACGATACCGCGTGCCTGCTAGACGTCGATACTAGCGAAAACCAGCGTCGCTGTCGCTACGCCTATTGTCGAGCACGTTTCAGCTTGTCGTGAGGGGTTTGAATTGGCGAACGAGCCCCGCAGGCGTAAACTGCGCGGCGGAGGCGGATTGCCCAGAGAGGGAGGTTGCCATGCTGACTGACCATCGTGCCTACGCCACTATTCCCGCCGCGAACATGGATCGGGCCAAGACCTGGTACAAGGACAAGCTCGGCCTCACACCGGCCAGCGAAGACCAGAACGGCGCCATCTATCACGTCGGCGGCGGAACGGGGTTCCTGCTCTATCCGACACCGAATGCCGGCAAGGCGCCCAATACGCTGATGTCGTTCGGCTCGACCAATGTGGAAGACGACGTCAGGGATTTGAAGAGCCATGGCGTGGTATTCGAGGAATACGACATGCCCGGCCTCAAGACCGTCAATTCCATTGCCAGCATGGGAATGTACCATGCCGCATGGTTCCGCGACGCGGACGGCAACATTCTGGCAATAGGCGACGAGCCCAACTGAGGATCGAAATCGGAAGATGCATCCTCTCCCCGCGGGGAGAGGATGCTGCCCTCTCTAGTTGCGCCGGAAGACCAGTGCGGCGAGCAGGGCTACGGCGGCCAGCGCGGCAGCGGTCTGGAGCGGATTGTCGCGCATGACGGACCCGGCGGTGTTGGCCTGGTGGCCGACATAGCGAGCCGCGTCGCGGGCACGGTGTCCCATCTCGTCACGCAGGTGGCGCGAATGCATGGAGTCGCGCATGTCGTCGAGCGATGAAGATACCGACGCGATCTGGCGGCGCAGCGCGGCGATCTGATCCCCGACACGGTCGGATACATCCTCCATGACGTGCTCGGCCTGGCGAATGGGTTTGATGTTGGAAGAGGCCATGAGTCATCCCTCCTGGGCAATGGTTCAGGGGTTCTAACTCGGCTGGCGGAGGCTTGGTTCCAGTGGAAGCGGGCGGGGTGCGGGTATTGGGATATGGCGGTGCCAATACCGCGTGCCCTTAAACCCGCTCGTCGCTGCGCCGACGACGGATAGGGGATTGGCGGTCGAGAAGGGCGGTGAGCGCTGCCGGTCGATAGGGCGTCCAGTCGGCGGAAGCGGCGCGGGCCAGGCGGGCGCGACTGCTGGGGGCGAGTTCGGTGCGCGTCGGTGGGCCTTGCCGGGTGCCGCGGCGATAGATGATATCGGTCCAGCCCGGAGGCGCCGTCATGTTGCGGAGAGCGGCGAAATCGTCGCGCTCCCCGGCAAAGACCTTTAGCGCCTGCTTGTCGAAGGCGAGGTCCTGGCGCTGAGCGCCTTCGAGTATCCAGACAAGAGCGGCGCTGGAAAGCCCGGTAATCTCGCCGCCACCGCCTACCGAACCATGGTCGCCGGGGAACCAGAGCTGGCGGTAATTACCGGCGCGGCCGTCGATGCGGTTGAGCTCGGCGACATTGTCCCAGAGCGCGGGCTCGAAGCTGAGCCGATCCTCGTCTATGGCCACGGCATGGCGCGCGGCGGCGACGATGCTGGAAAGCGAGGCGTCGTGGAACTGGTATTTTGCCGCCGTGCGGAAGATGCGTTCGAGCAGGAGATAGCGCGGCATGCCGAGGGCGCCGACGGTGTCCCAGACACCGAGATAGCGGATGGTGAAGAGCGGTTGCTCCACGAAGGAGGCGGGCATGCCCAGCGCACGGCGATAGCCCCGATCGGCCGTCTTCATGATGGTATCCTGCGAGTTCTCCAGCCGGAACTGCTGGGCCTTTTCGCCGTCGGGATGCGCCTCTGGCGAGTTGTCCTTGTAGAAAGCGAAGGCCTCGGCGACCTTGTCGAGCCGGTCGCGGGTGATGATGCCGCATTTGCGGATGAGGCCGGCCAACGAACGTGCCGTGAAGGCGCCGCGCGAGAAGCCGAAGATGTAGATCTCGTCGCCCGGATCGTAGTTGAAGACGAGGAAGCGGTAGGCTGCGGCGATCTTGTCGAAGAGGCCGAGGCCGAAGGCGCCGGCCAGCATGCGCTCGAGCGTTTCGTTGATGAGGAACGCGGTGCCGATACCCTCGTCGTAATAGGTGACCTGCGGGACTGCGTCGCGGCCCATGGGCAGCACAGAACGGGCGGCCATCACCACATTGGTGGGGTGGCTCGCCGAAAGGCGGTTCCAGGTGCCGTCGCAGAAAATGGCAAGCCGCTTCATGAGAAAATCCCTCGCTAGCCCCCGCAGTCACTATGGCAGATGCGGACGGGGTTGGGGAAGGCGGGCGAGAGAGCCCCAAGGCGGAAATGCCCTCCGGATGCCCAGCCTGCCCAGGCTTTGAGCGGCAGATTGCTCAAGTTTAGTGCGACTAAAATCTTTCTTGACAGCGCCGTTTCTCACGTCCCAAGTTTAGCCATACTAAACAAGGTGGGTGCATGAGCGACGAGTTTGCCGGCGAGGTCGAAAACGGGACCTACCCGATGGGACACCGGCTCCGGGAGCGCCGGGTGGATATCGGGCTCACGCTCAAGCAGGTGGCCGACGGAGCCGGACTTTCAGTCGGCTTCATCTCGCAGGTGGAGCGCGGGATCACGACGCCATCGCTCTCCTCGCTCGTTTCGATCTGCAAGGTGCTCAAGACCGATGTGGGGACATACCTGCATCAGCCACGCAATCCCAACCGGCTGTCGCGGCACGGGCAGCGCGAGGTCTATTCCCTGGCCATGCGGCCGGCGGGCAACGGCCAACTGCCCATCACCTACGAGCGGGTGTCGAGCACGTTTCCGAGCCGCAAGCTCTATTCGGTGCTCATGAACATTCCGCCGGGCTACAAGTCCGAGAGCATTTCGCATGATGGCGAGGAGATGCTCTACGTGCTGTCGGGCGAGGTGACGAGCATCGTCAACGACAATCACGCCATCCTGCAGGCGGGCGATGCCGAGCATTTCCCGTCCTCCCACCCTCATTCGGTCTGGAATCACACGACCTCAATGGCCGTGGCATTGTGGGTCGGGACGCAGCAATTGTTCGGCGAGGAGACGCCGGACGTCTAAGCGATACCGGCCATCAAAGGCCGGGACTAAGGAAGCGACAAGGAAGGAAAACCATGAAGACACTCAATCGGGCGATTGCCGCCGCGGCGCTGGCCGCCACCGCGCTCACCGCCGTCGTATCCGCCGCGCAGGCCGAAACCGTGCTGCGCCTCGATGAAGTGCCGGTCGGCGAGCTCGACCCGGCCAAGGCGTCGGACTATGCCGACTCCATCCTGATGTTCAACGTCTACGACACGCTGGTTTTCGCCGGCCAGGGTGCTCCGGGCATGGTGCCCGATCTCGCTTCGAGCTGGGAGACGGACGGCACCTCGTTCACGTTCAAGCTGCGCGACGACGTCAAGTTCCAGAGCGGGAACCCGTTCACCCCGGCGGACGTGGTCTATTCGTTCGAGCGCATGAAGGCGCTGGGGCAGGGCCTTTCCTACCTCTTCACCGACGTGACCTCGGCCGAAGCGGTTGACGAGCACACCGTCAAGTTCACCCTCGCCAAGCCCTATGCCCCGTTCCTGGCCGCGCTGGTGCGCCTGCCGATCGTGGACAAGAAGTTGGTCGAAGAGAATACGACGGGTGACGATTGGGGCCAGACGTACCTCTCGACCCATTCGGCCGGTACGGGCGCCTATTCGGTGACCGCCCATAACCCGCAGTCCGAAACCGTGATGGCCAAGAACCTCTCCTACTTCCAGGAGATGGATGCGGCGGCTCCCGACACGGTGCGTCTGCGCTACGGCCTTGAAGCCGCCACCGTGCGTACCCTGGTTTCGCAGGGCGAACACGACATCACCTCGCAGTGGCTGCCTCCGGAAGTGCTGGCCTCGCTGGCCAAGGACGGCAACCAGCTCCTCACCGAGCACGGCAACGGGGCGTTCTACATCAAGCTGAACACCGCCAAGGCCCCGTTCGACGACGTCAACTGTCGTCTGGCGGTGTCCAATGCGTTCGATTACCAGTCGGCACTCAAGCTCATCGCCGTGACCCCGGAAGTATCGCAGGGCAAGGTGCCGACCGGCGCCATTCCGGCCCAGATGCTCGGTGGTTTCCCCGATGGCGAGCCGTTGAAGCAGGATCTGGCCAAGGCCAAGGAATTCCTGTCGCAGTGCAAGTACAACCCGGCCGACACCGAGGTCGAAATCTCCTGGATCGCCGAAGTGCCGATCGAGGAGCGCTTCGCCCTGCTGCTTCAGGCCAACATGCAGCAGCTCGGCTTCAAGTCCAAGATCACCAAGATGCCGTGGGCGCTGTTCGTGGATGCCGTGACCAAGCCGGAATCCACGCCCAACGTGTCGCAGGTCAACGTGGCCTCGGTGACCGGTGACCCGGATACGCTGCTTTACGGCATGTATCACTCTTCGGCCGCGGGCACCTGGCAGTCGCCGGAATACCTCAAGGACGAAGAAGTCGACAAGCTTCTCGACCAGGGCCGTGCGGCCACCAGCGAAGAAGAGCGTGCGGCTGCCTATACGGCGCTCAACAAGCGCCTGATGGAAATCGCGCCCTCGATCTACGCCTATGACTCGCAGGCCGTGTTCGCTGCGTCCAACCGCGTCAAGGTTCCGGCTTTGAGCGATGACAGCAAGCGCATCTCGCTGGACAGCGCCGGCTTCCAGTTCCGTCTCATGGAAATGCAGCCGTAACGGTTCCAACCTATCGGATCGGCCCCTTCGCGGGGCCGGTCCGGGTCTTTGAAAGCGCAGCATGTCACCCGTCATCCGTGTTCTGCTCCAGCGCATCGGGACATCGATCCTGGTGTTGTTCGGAGTGTCGATCCTGATCTTTGCCATCGCGCGGGTCATTCCCGGCGATCCGGCGCGCATTGCGCTTGGCCCCAACGCGACTGCCGAAGCGGTTGCGAACCTGCGCGAGCAATTGCACCTCAACGACAATATCGTGGTGCAATACGGCTATTTCCTCGCCGACCTGCTGCGGGGCAATCTGGGCATCTCGCTCTACACCAACCGTCCGGTGACGACCGACCTCGCGCAGTTCCTGCCGGCGACGTTCGAGCTCATCATCGTGGCGGGTGTCATGATGATCGGCCTCGGCCTGCCGCTGGGCATCCTGGGCGCGCGCTATCGCAATACGTTCGTGGACGGGCTGCTGCGGGTGGTGTCGCTGCTAGGTGTGTCCGCGCCCAGCTTCGTGTGGGCGGTGGTGCTCATGCTGCTCTTCGCCTATTTCCTGCCGCTGTTCCCGATCGCGGGCCGGCTCAACGATGCGTTCGTAGTGCCGCAGGTTACCGGCTTCATGCTGGTCGACACGCTGATCGCGGGGAATATCCCGGCTTTCCTCGATGCCCTGCGCCACATCATCCTGCCGGCCTTCGCGCTGGCGCTGAGCGGCATCGGGCAGGCGGCGCGGCTGACGCGCGCCAACATGATCGAGACTTACGACAAGCCTTATATCGAGATGGCCGAGGCTTTCGGATTCCCGAGCGCCAGGATCGCCAAGAAGTATGCGTTCAAGCCCTCGCTCATTCCGTCGCTGACCATCATCGGGCTCGATTTCGCCTCGATGCTGGGTAGCGCCTTCCTGGTCGAGGCGGTGTTCGCCTGGCCGGGCCTGTCGCGCTACGGCGTGCAGGTGATCCTGCGCAAGGACCTCAACGCCATCGTGGGCACGGTGCTGGTGATCTCGCTCGTGTTCCTCATCGTCAACATCATCGTGGACCTGCTGATCGCGTTCATCAATCCGCGCATCCGCCTGTCGCAGAGGTCGCAGTGAGCCGCACGCTTTACATCCTCCTGCGCAATCCGCTTTCGCTGGTGGGCATCGTGCTCATTGGCCTGGTGGTCTTTGCCGCAATCTTCGCCGATTTTCTAACGCCGTTCCCCGAGCATGTCGGGGCAGTGGTGGACTTCACCAATTTCAATCAGCCCCCGCACTGGCCGAACATCTTCGGCACCGACCTCGTCGGGCGCGATCTTTTCACCCGCGTGATCTTCGCCTTCCGCACCTCGCTGCTGCTGGCGGTGGTGGTGCTTGCCATTGCGGTGCCGATCGGGGTCGTGATCGGGCTCATTGCCGGCTACACGGGCGGTTGGGTCGACTATGTGCTGATGCGCATCACGGACGTCTTCCTCTCGATCCCGCCGCTGGTGCTGGCCATGTCGATCATGGGCCTGCTCGAGCCGTCGTTGACCAACGGTATGCTGGCGGTCACCGCGATGTGGTGGCCGTGGTACACGCGCCTCGTCTACAACATCGTTCGCTCGGAGCGCGAAGAGGGCTACGTGCTCGCCGCCGAAGTCGTCGGCGCCTCGCGCTGGCACATCATGTTCCGCGAAATCCTGCCCAATTGCGTGCCGGCTATCATTACCAAGATGACGCTGGACTGCGGCTTCGTGATCCTCATCGCGTCTTCGCTCTCCTTCCTCGGCCTTGGCGTGCAGCCGCCGACCCCGGATCTGGGCTCGATGGTGGCCGAAGGCGCCAATTACCTGCCGGATAGCTGGTGGCTGACGGTATTCCCGGGTCTGGCCATCCTCATCGCGGTGTTCGGCTTCAACCTGCTCGGGGACGCCCTGCGCGATATCCTGGGGAGCGACGCCTGATGGACAAGACGCTCGCGATTTCCGACCTCAAGCTGGCCTTCAAGTCCTATTCCGGGCTCTCCGAAGTGCTGCACGGCATCTCGCTCGACATCGCGCCGGGCGAGACGGTGGCCCTGGTGGGTGAGTCCGGTTCGGGCAAGTCGGTGACGGCTCGCATCATCCTCGGTCTCCTGCAGCGGCTGCCGAATGCCCGCATTTCGGGGCAGGTCATGTTCGATGGCCGCGACCTCGAAAAGCTCAGCGAAGCCGAGCGCTATGCGCTGCGCGGCACCGCCATGTCGATGATTTTCCAGGACCCGACTTCGGCGCTCAATCCGGTCTTCACCATCGACGTGCTGTTCCACGAGGTGCTCAAGCGGCGCAATCCCTCGATTTCCGCGCAAGAGGCACGGGCGAAGGCCAAGGCAGCGCTGGAAGAAGTGGCGATCACCGAGCCCGAGCGCGTGCTGCAAAGCTACAGCTTCCAGCTCTCGGGCGGCATGAACCAGCGCGTGATGATCGCCATGGCGCTGGTCAACGAACCCAAGCTCCTGCTTGCCGACGAGCCCGGTACGGCGCTCGACGTGACCGTGCAGGCGCAGACCCTCAAGCTCATGGCCGACCTAGTCGAGCGGCACGGAACTTCGGTGCTGTTCATCTCGCACAACCTGGGCGTCGTGCGTGAGTTCGCCGACCGGGTTTATGTGATCTACAAGGGCCGGATCGTGGAAACCGGGCCGACCGAGGCGCTGTTCGAGAACCCCGAGCATCCCTACACCAAGGCGCTGCTGCGCGCGGTGCCGCGGATCACTGGTGGCGGCATTCCCGACATTTCGGAAGATACGGGCGATTTCTACGCGCCGATGGTGGTGCACTCATGAGCCAGCCCATTCTGTCCCTGAAGAACCTCACCAAGACGTTCGACGTCAACGGGCACGAGGTAAAGGCCGTCTCGGACGTGTCGTTCGACGTGATGCCGGGCGAGTGTCTGGCGATCGTGGGCGAGTCCGGATCGGGCAAATCCACTATCGCCAACATGGTGCTGGGCATTTTCGGGCCGACCTCCGGCTCGATGGTGTTCGAAGGCACCGAGCTGCCCGCCAAGCGTGACCTGGCGCATCGCCGGGCCATCCAGCTCGTGCAGCAGAACCCGCTCTCGGCGCTCAATCCGCGCCGCACCATCGGCGCGTCGCTGCGGCTGGCGCTCGATGTCCACAACATCGGCGAGCGCTCTGGGCGCAACAAGCGCGTGGGCGGGTTGCTCGAGGAAGTCGGCCTGCCTGCCGATTTCGCCAAGCGCCGCCCTGCCAGCCTTTCCGGCGGCCAGCGGCAGCGTGTGGCCATTGCCCGGGCGCTGGCCTGCCAGTCGCGCCTCGTCGTGCTCGACGAGCCGACCTCGGCGCTCGACGTGCTCGTACAGGCACGCGTCCTCAAGCTCCTCGACGACCTGAGGAAGGCGAGGGGGCTCACCTACATCTTCATCACCCATGACCTGTCGGTCGTCCGCAACATTGCAGACCGCATGGCCGTGTTTGAACGGGGCCGGCTGGTGGAGCTGGGCGAGACCGCCCGGATCTTCAGCGCGCCGGAGCATCCCTATACCCGCAAGCTCATCGGGGCTGTCCCCGTGGTCACCACCGACGAGCTGGAACTGAGAGACAGACTGATCCATGACTAATCCGACCAATCCGCACGCCGCTTTCGCCGCCGAACTGGCAAAGGTCAGCGACCAGCCGCAAGTCGCCTACGCGGCGCTGCACGAGCTTACCAACCGGGTGATCGGAACCAAGCTCTTCACCATTCTCGGCCTCGATTACGATGCCGGCGTGATGCGCCGTCTCTACTCGGACAACCTGGAGCTCTACCCGGTCCCCGGCGCCGACCCGATCGGCGACACCGTCTGGGAGCAGACCATCATCGGCAAGCGCGAGCCGCTGGTGCTCAACTCGGCCGCCGAGCTGGCTGCCGTGCTGCCGGAATATCCCAAGCTCGAGGCCTTGGGCTGCAAATCCATGCTCAACCTGCCCATCGTCGTCTTCGGGACCTCGATCGGCACGCTCAACATGCTCAACGTTGAAGGTTACTTCACGGCCGAGCGCGTGGCCGAGGCCTATGCCCTCACGGCTGCCGCCGCCACGTGCCTGCTGATGACGAAAGAGACTGCCAATGGCTAAGACAATCCGCGTTGCCACCGACGTCGGTGGCACCTTTACCGACCTCGTCGTGTTCGAGACGGATCAGGAAACCGGCAAGTCGGTCGTCAAGACCGCCAAGTCGGACACCACTCCGCCGAATTTCGAGAAGGGCGTGCTGAACGTTCTCGCCAAGGGCGGCGTCGATGTCTCCGAGATCGACTTCCTCGCCCACGGCACTACCGTGGTGATCAACGCGCTGACTGAGCGCAAGGGCGTCAAGGTCGGTCTCATCACCACCGAGGGCTTCCGCGACACGCTCGAGATCGCGCGCGGCAATCGTCCGGATTTCTTCAACCTGCATTACGCCAAGCCCGAGCCTTTCGTGCCGCGTTTCCTGCGCCGCGAGGTTGCAGGGCGCATGAGCTATAAGGGCGAGGAGATGGTCAAGCTCGACCTCTCGGGCCTGCCTTCTATCCTCGACATCTTCAAGGCCGAAGGCGTGGAAGCGGTGGCGATCAGCTTCCTGCATTCCTACGCTAATCCGACCCACGAGCAGGCGGCCCTGGCCGAAGTACAGAGGCTCTGGCCGGAAGTCTCGGCCGTGGCCTCGCACCAGATCACCCGCGAATGGCGCGAATACGAACGCACCAACACCGCTGTGCTCTCAGCCTATGTGCAGCCGGCGGCGGAACGCTATCTCGGCCGCCTCGCCGATGGCCTCAAGCAATCCGGCTTTGATGGCGACGCCTACATCATGCAGTCGAACTGCGGTGTGGACTCGATCGAAGCCGTGTCGCGCATTCCCATCACCATGGTCGAATCCGGCCCCGCCTCCGGCTTCTGGGGCGCGGCTGAACTCGGCAAGCTGATCGGGGAAACCAACGTGCTGGCGCTCGATATCGGCGGCACGACGGCGAAGTGCTCGCTGATCGAAGGCGGGCATGTGAAGATCATGACCGACTACTGGATCGAGCGCGATCGCAAGTCGGCCGGCTATCCGATCATGGTGCCGGTGGTGGACCTGGTCGAGATCGGCAATGGCGGTGGCTCCATCGCCTGGGTCGATGAACACGACAAGCTTCATGTCGGCCCGCAATCAGCCGGCGCCAGCCCGGGTCCGGCGGCCTATGGCCGTGGCGGCGACAAGGCGACGACGACCGACGCCAATCTCTGGCTCGGCCGCATCAATCGCGACTATTTCTGCGGCGGCGAAGTGGTTGCCGACATGGCGGCGACCGAAAAGGCGCTCTCCGGCGTTGCCGCAAAGCTTGGCGTCAATGCCGACGAGGCGGCGCGCGGCATCATCCGCATCGCCAACAACAACATGGTCAACGCCCTCAAGCTGGTGTCGCTCAACCGTGGCCACGATCCGCGTGACTTTACGCTCGTCGCCTTCGGTGGCGGTGGCGCCATGCATGCGGTGGCGCTCGGCATGGAACTGGGCGTCAAGAAGGTAGTGATCCCGACCGGCGCTTCGGTGTTCTCTGCCTGGGGCATGATGATGAGCGACCTGCGCCGCGACTATTTCGTCACCCGCCTCGGCGACCTGCGCCCCGGCGCTGCCGAGGGCATCGAAAAGACCTTTGCCGAAGGCGAAGCCCATGCCCGCGCCCAGTTCGCTGCGGAAGGCATCGACCCGGCCAAGGTCAAGGTCCTGCGTTTCGGCAAGTTCCGCTACCAGAACCAGGAGCACACGACCGAAGTGCTGATCGACGGTCCGGTAATCGAAGAGCGGCTGGCCGCCATCGAGGCCGATTTCCACCAGACCTACGAGCGCGAATACACCTATCGCCTCAAGGCCCCGGTCGAGATCGTCGGCATCCACCTCGTGGCGTCGGCGGAAGTCGGCAAGCTCGCCATGGAAAAGCGCCCCTCGACCGGCACGCCGGCTTCGGCGGCGCTCAAGGGCGAGCGCGATGTCGACTATGCCCTCGAAGGCATCCACAAGGCCGCCATCTATGATGGCACCAGGCTCGAGCCGGGCATGACCTTTACCGGTCCCGCCATCATCGAGGACCCCGGCACCACCGTGGTCATCCATCCGGGCAACCGGGTGGAAGTCGATGGCTTCGGCAATATCCAAATCACTCTGGCGGCGTGAGGCATCGACATGACTGACACCATCAACGATCCGATTACCCTCGAAATCATCCAGAACTCGCTGCAGGCGACGGCCGACGAAATGTTCGCGGCCATGCGCAAGACGGCAATGAGCTCGGTCATCTACGAAGTGCTCGACATGGGCACGGGCATTGTCGACGCCGAAGGGCGCCTGGCATCCTCGGGCGCCGGTATCCCGTCGTTCGTGGGCGTGCTCGACAAGGCCGTGCAGGTGATCGTGGCCAAGTTCAACAAGCCGGGCGATATCGAGCCGGGCGACGTGTTCACGACCAACGATCCCTATTACGGCGGCGTGACGCACCTCAACGACATCGTCGTGGCCATGCCGGTCTTTGCCGATGGCAAGCTCATCGCCTGGACGGCCAACATCGCCCACAACGCCGATATCGGCGGCAAGCTGCCGGGTTCGCTCTCGGCGGAC